>Ga0208828_1000086_pt1 | contig 40712 bp, 36 predicted proteins | sample Kivu_160m_FD_185487 | JGI IMG/M metagenome (GOLD analysis project Ga0208828, IMG submission 185487) | Freshwater microbial communities from Lake Kivu, Western Province, Rwanda to study Microbial Dark Matter (Phase II) - Kivu_160m (SPAdes)... | ecosystem: Environmental > Aquatic > Freshwater >... | reverse complement strand
GTGTAAATCTGTCTCCATCATAATATTCAGTATTCTTTATTAAAAAATTTCTTTTAACGTTCCAAAAACTAAAAAGTCCTAAAGACAGGCAAGAGAGAACTTTTGTAAATATGGGAAGATTTTGCAGCTACGCTGCTCAGATTTCCAAATGATTCTTTTCTTCAAAGATTTCACGGCTACGCCGTTCTTTCAGTCTCTTATGGACGTAATTTTTGTAGAACCTCCAAAATCATCTTTCTTAACCCTATCAGAGGAACATTTTTATATCATCTTTGTGGACAACGGAAAGATTTCACGGCTACGCCGTTCTTTCAGTCCAGTAGGGACGTCATTTTTGTAGACTCCAAAATCATCTTTCTTAATCCCATCGGGGTGACATTTTCATAAAAACATTTATTATGATATTTTCCCAATCTAATAGAAGTGAAATTTTTATTTTTATTCAAAAACACTCTTTTTGCCAGCCTTTTTCAATTTAGTTAGGCCTGCCTTTAGGTCTGCCTTTAGGTTAATTTAAAATTGTTTCTGCGTCCTTTCGTAATAGTTAGCGGCGTTTTTATTAGCATAAATTCGCAGTTTCTTCACTATATTCTTCAATTTTAATTTAAAATCATAAAAATCACCTTGACAATATAATCTACTTGTATTATATTTGCAGTAATAATATAATACAGTTAATTTATGATACCGATACCCATATTTCCGGATTACTATGCACATACAGACGGGCGGATATACCAGATAAAAAAAGAAACCCGTCGAAAGAGCATCATCGGCAGTAACCTGAAATACAGGCAGGTCAACCAGTATCTACCCTCATATTCAAAATATCTTTGCGTATCCATCAAGACAGCCGCTCATTCTTACACATTTGTACCTGTTCACAGACTAATAGCAAATGCTTATTATAAAATCGACCCGTCAGAATATACAATTTCTCACGCAGACGGTAACGTGTTCAACAACCGCCCTTCCAATTTGAAATTCAAAAGAAAACCTAAATTATTTACAACGACTGAAAACCAAAATATCAAATATTCTGAAATACCGGAACTTGAACAAATATTCAAAAACCACATTAATTACGACTGCAATAATCCCTACTGGAAAAAATACAAAAAAATCAAGAATACGAATAGATTCCGTCCGACTTACAACTGGCTGTTAATCTATCTGAAATCCAATAAACTTTTATAACAATGAATTTTAAAGAAATATCAAACCATTACTTTACCAAAATCATCACCGCTCCATGCTTCGATTCAAAACACGGCTGTAATAACACATCGTTTCTGTTCTCTGATTTTTATTTTCTTCTCACCTCCGCAATCGGACTGTATAATGAAAAATTTCCCGAATCCAAAATTATAATAACCGATACATTCAGAAGCAACATATTCCAGAGCAAGCTACATTCCGACGGACAGTCACACTATAAATCTCACAGTCCACATCACTTCGGACTTGCCGCCGGCATAGTTTTTTCCGACGGAAAAAAAATCGACCGTACGGGTAATTACAAACATTTATTCAAATGTATTAGAGAGAAAGGCCTTTACAGAGTAAAGCAGGAAAGATACAATTTCCAGCATATCTCGACGGGAAAATTCTACGAACTTCGTAAATTCATATTCATCGAAATCCGAAACTTCCAATTGCGTTACCGGCTCAATCCTACCGGCAAAATAGACAAACAAACAATAATCACGGCAACGGAACTTTCAAAACGCAGCTATTATTCTAACACCCGCCTGCTCTTACCGTAATGAGTAACGAGTGACAAGTGACTTCCATCGTATGCATAATGCGAAATACGTAACGCATAACACGTAATGTGTAACAAGTACTCATCAATATCATTTTTCCAGGAAAATCAGTCAACATCATTTCAATCTGTGTTCTTTTTTTCTAAAAAACATATGAGAAAAAAATCAAGCAAAGTTTAATCGAGTAATTACCTAATTTCATTTCAACTTTCCTAATAATTTTTTAATTTAAAATTACTCATTAAACAAACAACTTGAACAGGAGAAAAAATGCCCGTAAAAAAAACAGTAAAAACACATACAACAGCAGATATGGTCATCATAGACGCTGACATTCTGACCTTTCGCGGTAACTCACATGCCGAAGCACTTGCAGTAAAAGACGGGAAAATAATTTATATCGGCGATGATGACACAGCAGAAAAATTCATCGGACCGGAAACCGAAATAATAGATGCTGACGGGCGTTTTCTTCTACCCGGATTCATTGACAATCATACACACCTTCTCTGGATGGCAATGCTGCGTCCGTTAATCGTTGACCTTTACGACTGTAAGAGTCTCGAAGAGGTAAGGAAAAAAATCCTCGCACATTCCAAAGCAAATCCTGCTTTACCGCTTATAATAGGTTTCGGCTGGCGTTATGAACTGGTTGAAAACCGCATTCCGAAGCAATCCTTACTTGACGAATGGCTGCCTGGCCGTCACGTCTGGATGCTTGCTTACGATGCGGAGACATTATGGACAAACACGATAACTCATCAATACATGCTCAAAAAAAATCCTAAAGCCTGCAAGCGTATGGAGCCCGAGACAGATGTAATAACGGGTAATCCGACAGGAATATTTTTGCTTACGCACAGTTTCGATCCGTTCGAATTCTATCCGGTAGAAAATTTCGGTTCAGAAGTCAAATCAAAGATGTTCGCCTCAGCCTGCAAAGCAATACAAGAAGCACTCAAAGCAGGTGTAACAGCATTCGATGAACTACAGGTTTACAAATCCTTCATACCCCTTATGCTTGAATTCAGAGACACTGGCGGATTGGATAACATCAGAGCCCGTGCTGCGTATTACGTTGACCCAACTGACATAAAAGATGAAAAACAACTGATATCTGACCTTAAATGGTGGAAAGAGACGGGCGAAAAATATTCCGATGACCGTCTCACGCTGGGCACTGCTTTGAAACTATACATTGACGGAGTATCGGGTAATCACACTGCTTTTATGCGTGAGCCGTACAGTGATGCACCAGGTGTATACGGACATCCCGCATGGACACATGAGAATTTCAACAGGTTAATGGAAATAGCCGATGATTTGGAACTTCAAACCTGTACTCACTGTGTCGGCGATGCAGGTATTTCTTACATTTTAAATGCAGTAGAAAACTCGATGAACCGCGGAAAAAAATGGGATGCCCGCCATCGCATCGAGCACTGCGAACTGCCAGACAAAGCAGAAATCAAAAAAATGGCACAACTCGGTATTCAGGCATCCATGCAGCCTGCTCAATTTTACGGAGATGAAAGCACCGAAAAAGCACTCGGTTTAAAACGTCTTAAGATAATGGACCCGTGGCGTAGTCTGGAAAAAGCAGGTGTAGTAATTTCATTCGGAACGGATTACATTGCCGGACATATTCCGCCTGTCAATCCGATGTACGGATTAATAATAGCGACAACCAGAATGAACTACAAAAACAACACTGATTGGGGAGAAGACGAAAAAATAGATATTAAAAATGCGATTAAGCATTATACTCTAGGCAGTGCAAAATCATTAAAAATAGACCATATAACCGGTTCAATCGAAGTAGGTAAATCTGCCGACTTTGTTTTATGGAAAACAAATTTGCTGAAAATATCTTCAATCTGGTTTCTATTAACCCACGACATAGAAATCGGAAAAATTGATGACTTTGTGGATATGACCTTCGTTCGCGGAAAACTCGCATACAGTGTTTAGTATTTATATTAAACAGAATATTCTCTACTTATAACTTTCTACAAGTAACCATCTTCCAGTCAATAATTATCTAATTGCAATTCGTTATTTTCAGTACCTGTTGTAATCAATAATTTTTCATACTTTTTCTTTCGTTAAATCAACTACATTCGTTATTAATTTTAAATATTTTCTACAGTTTGATTACTTAAAACAAATAAGCTGAATTTACGTATAATACGTAAATAAATTCATATTATTATTAAAATAATAGTCTTATAAATCGAAAAATAAAACAAAATGAAATACAAAGTTCATCGCATAGAAGTAAAAAAAGATAATATGCAGGAAAAGCTCGAACAGTTTATAAATAAGCTTGACGGCGAAGTAATTGCAATACTGCCAAACGTGACTCAATATTTTATGATGTACGGAGCAAAAATTAATTTTCTCCTGATAGTTGAAAAAACCAAATAAACCAATTCGTTTCCATAGTGTACTAATCGAAGTATACCAAAGTTCCCTTTTCTTACAATCACCCACACTGCAATGCCCCAGACTGTAAAGTTTATCTCTTACTCAAATCTCAACGGAACGAAAATTCCTTCTCATCGCGATACACTGATATTAAGAGAAAAAACTAAATACATAGTAATCTTAAAAACTATTTATTATTTTTAAAAAATTTTACTTTATAATTATGAAAAAATATTTACTCTTAATTTTTGCCGGAATACTGCTTTGCAATTCAGTATTCGCACAGGAGGATATAATACTTAACGGAAAACCTATTGACGAATATATAACAGAATCAATGAAAAGATGGGAAGTTCCGGGTGTTTCCGTGGCAATTATTAAAGACGGGGAAATAGTATTACTAAAAGGATACGGCATCAGAGAACTCGGAAAATCCGATAAGGTTGACGAAAATACAATCTTCGCAGTGGCTTCAAACACAAAACCTTTTACGGGTACACTCGTCGCAATGCTTGAAGCGGAAAAAAAACTTTTTCTTGACGATAAAATTACAGACTATATTAAATCTTTCTTGCTTTACAACGATAAATTTTCGGAAGTTGCAACCATTAAAGATATGCTCACTCACAGAATCGGATTGGGTACTTTTCACGGTGATTTCCTGACCTGGGGAACTAAGTTTTCACGCGGCGAAACGATTTCAATGATGAAATATGTAAAACCTATATACGATTACAGAAGCGGATTCGGATATAATAACAGCGGATTCCTTGTGGCTGGTGAAATTGCCGGTTTTGTTTCAAAAAAAAGCTGGGATGAACTTATTAAAGAATATTTTTTCATACCGCTTGAGATGAACCGCTCCTGCACGTCCGTGAACGATTTGAAAAATTTCGATAATGTGGCTACTCCGCATTCTCTCGACTATGATTTCAAATATGTGCCTGTACCATGGCGGAATGTGGATAATATCGCTCCTGCCGCTTCTATCAATTCATCCGCTGCTGATATGGCTAACTGGATTCTGATGCAGGTTAACGAAGGAAAATTTAAAGATAAAATTATATTCGATAAAAAAATACTTCTTAAGACTCAAACTCCATATAACGTTATCCCCTCTCCCACTCACGGCTCGAAAAATCTGACCGGACGTCATTTTATGACTTACGGACTTGGCTGGTTTATGATGGACTATAAAGGTAAACTGCTAATCGAGCACTCGGGGGGATATGACGGGATGGTCTCACGAACTGCATTTCTGCCGGAGGAAAAAGCGGGTCTGGTGATTCTTACTAATAACGACCAGAACGGTATGATTTATTCACTGATGTATCAGATTTTCGATTGGTGCATAAATGCTCAAACTACTAACTGGGACAGTGTTTTCTTTGTGAATTTCAGCAGAAATTTTGAGTATGAGAAATCACAGTGGGAAAATATTCTCGAGAAAAAAGATGTGTCGCTAAAAAATTCGTTCGATTTGAATAATATTACCGGTACATATTTCAATGAAGCTGCTGGAAACTGCAGTATTACATTTGAAAATGATAAATATATTCTGAGGATGGATTGCAGAAATAATTTCGAAGGTACTCTCGAAAAATGGAGAAATGATACTCTGCTTTTTAGTCCTAATGATTATGTTTTTAACAGATGCCTTGTTCCCGTAATCGCAAAGAACGGGAAAATTGAATCATTTAAAATCAAAGCAAATGATTTTATAGACCCGCTATACTATGAATTCATCAAACAAAAATAATAAATGAAGTGTAACGCATTAAGCGTGATGAAGTAAGTGTTCAGAAATCAGAGAATACAGGTCTGAGAAGAGTCCTGATTGCGAATGGATGTGAATTAAAAAATCCACGAATTTTCGCGAATGTTTAACCGCGAACAGAGGTGAATAATAAGTACCACGAATTATCGCGAATGTAGAATCAAGAAAAGACGCGAATAGTCCTGAGTTCTTGACTTTAGTCGGGATAAATGTAGAATGTAAAATGCAGAACGAAAATTTAAAAACTTATAAATAATAACTTATAATTGATAACTTACTAATCTTACCAGACTTTTTCCTTGACATTTTAATCCTTTCTTATTATTTTAGCACTCACTATAATTGAGTGCTAATATGCTTAAATAAACAACTATTTTTAAATAACTAAAAAACAGGAGTAATTTATGAAATTAAGACCATTATCGGACAGAGTGCTTGTAAAGCCCTCTCCGGCTGAAGAAAAGACAAAATCCGGGATTATAATCCCCGACACTGCAAAGGAAAAACCTATGCAGGGTGAAATTATCGCGGTCGGAAAAGGAAAAACCGACGATAACGGTAAGTTTATCCCACTCGAAGTAAAAGTCGGCGACAAGGTTCTATACGGAAAATATTCAGGAACCGAAGTTACGATTGACGGCGAAGAATATCTCATAATGAGGGAATCGGATATTTATGCCATTATTTAATTTAAAATTGTAATTAAAAAAAAAATATAAAGGAGAAATAATTATGTCTTCAAAACTCATTCATTACAACGCAGAAGCAAGAGCCGCACTTATGAAAGGTGTCGATAAACTTGCAAACGCCGTAAAAGTAACACTTGGTCCGAAAGGACGAAACGTGCTGCTCGACAAGAAATTCGGTGCACCAACGGTAACAAAAGACGGTGTAACAGTAGCAAAGGAAATCGAACTGGAAGATGCTGTTGAGAATATGGGTGCTCAGATGGTAAAAGAAGTGGCATCGAAAACTTCGGATGTAGCCGGCGACGGTACAACTACCGCAACCGTACTTGCTCAGGCAATCTTCCGCGAAGGATTGAAAAATGTTACCGGCGGAGCTAATCCGATGGACCTTAAAAGAGGAATTGACCAGGCAGTAGAAGCAATAGTCAAAGGTCTGAAAGATTTATCCCAACCAATCAAAGACAACAAGGAAATTGCACAAGTCGGTTCCATTTCTGCCAATAATGACAAAGCTATCGGTGAACTGATTGCAAACGCAATGGACAAAGTCGGCAAAGACGGCGTCATTACAGTCGAAGAAGCTAAAGGTACTGATACAACACTCGATGTAGTCGAAGGTATGCAGTTCGACAGAGGTTACCTGTCCCCTTATTTTGTGACCAACGCTGATTCTATGGAAGCAGAACTCGAAGACCCCTATATTCTGATTCACGACAAGAAGATTTCTTCGATGAAAGACCTGCTCCCGATTCTTGAAAAAATAGCACAAGCGGGAAAGAGCCTGCTTATTATTGCCGAAGATGTAGAAGGCGAAGCACTTGCAACGCTTGTAGTCAACAAATTAAGAGGTACGCTTAAAGTATGTGCAGTTAAAGCTCCGGGATTCGGTGACAGAAGGAAAGCCATGCTTGAAGATATAGCGGTTCTGACAAAAGGCACCGTAATTTCCGAAGAACAGGGATACAAACTCGAGAATGCTACTGTATCATATCTTGGAAGTGCAAAGAGAGTCGTTATTGACAAAGATAATACAACTATTGTTGAAGGTGCAGGCGATACTAAGGAAATAAAGAAGAGAATTAACGAGATTAAGGCACAAATCGAGAAAACAACTTCGGATTATGACAAAGAAAAATTACAGGAAAGACTTGCAAAATTATCAGGCGGTGTAGCAGTCCTGAAAATCGGTGCAGCCACCGAAATCGAAATGAAGGAAAAGAAAGCAAGAGTGGAAGATGCTTTGCATGCGACAAGAGCAGCAGTCGAAGAAGGAATTGTTGCAGGCGGCGGAGTTGCATTCCTGAGAGTCGTACATAAACTCGATGACCTGAAATTCGATAATGATGATATTAAACTCGGTATAAATATTGTAAGAAAAGCGATTGAAGAACCAATTAAACAGTTGGTAAACAATACCGGACTTGAAGGCTCGGTTGTAGTCAATAAAGTAAAAGAAGGAAAAGGCAATTTCGGATTTAATGCGGCTACTGAAGAATATGAAGACCTTGTGAAAGCAGGAGTAATCGATCCGACGAAAGTGGCACGCGTAGCAATAGAAAACGCCGCATCGGTAGCTTCGTTACTGCTTATGACTGAAGCGACAGTAACGGAAAAACCTGAAAAGGAAAAAGCACCTATGATGCCTCCGGGCGGAATGGGCGGCGGTATGGATATGTACTAAACCGAAAATGATATACGAATATAAAAAAGGAGCAAAGAAATTTGCTCCTTTTTTTATTACAACCCCTGCCCTGTTATCCTTGAAAAATGTCGCAGCTACGCTGCTTACCTGTGAAATATTTTTACATGCTACAAAGATGACGCTCCTACGGAGCTCTTTGAAAACACGGTATTTATCCTACAAAGATGTCGCAGCTACGCTGCTTACCTGTGAAATATTTTTACATACTACAAAGATGACGCTCCTACGGAGCTCTTTGAAAACACGGTATTTATACTACAAAGATGTCGCAGCTACGCTGCTTACCTGTGAAATATTTTTACATGCTACAAAGATGACGCTCCTACGGAGCTCTTTGAAAACACGGTATTTATACTACAAAGATGTCGCAGCTACGCTGCTTACCTGTGAAATATTTTTACATGCTACAAAGATGTCGCTCCTACGGAGCTTTTTGAAAACACGGAATTTATCCTATAAAGATGTCGCAACTACGCTGCTTACCTGTGAAATATTTTTATATGCTACAAAGATGCCGCTCCTACGGAGCTTTTTGAAAGCCCGGAATTTATCCTGCAAAGATGCCGCTCCTACGGAGCTTTAAATGACAAACGAAAAATAATGTAAAATGTAGAATAAGAATTATTAATAAAAAGTAAAAAGTGAAAGGTAAAGTGTTTTGAGAATGAATTTACGCGAATAAAAATAACACGAATTGACCCGAATGATTAATGCCACGAATTACAACGAATTTAAGCAAATGAATGATGAATAATTTTTTACAATAAATTCGATAATATATGTTATATGTTATATATTATATGTTATATGTTATATATTATGCGTTATATGTTTTCAATTTGTAATTTTTTTACACTCTTAATTGTTAACAATTTATTAATATGCATATCCTAAAAGTACTAAATACTCTCATTATTCTAATCTTTCTTAATATTCCTGCACTTCCTCAGGAAAAGGAAAACACAACCGGGAAATATATATCCTGGACTTTGCTTCAGGCAGTTCCTTCATTCGGATTTGTACAGGATGCAAATTCCAACGATGCACGAATACAGTTAGCTTTGAAATGGAACATTACACCCGTGAATTTCTCTTTCACCGCAAATAAATACGTATCCCCTTTTCAGTTTTTTATGATTAATCCGGTAAGAAGAAACACAGGTTCAATAGAAATATTTATCCAACCTGAACTTGCTACAGCCTCTTATTCATACAATAATTTCAATAAATTCGGATTAAGTACAGGTACACGTCTCATTCTTCCTGTATCGGAAATGGGCGAGAATATTTCCGCATCCATAGGCGGAAAATATAATTACAGAAATTTAAATTCAGGTGAAAAATATCAGTCATTCGGAATTGAAGCCGGGATTTATTTTATTGCAGGTATTGTCGGTTTTCAAGCAGGTTACAACTTCGATTCAAGGTCACGCTATACTTTTAATTTTTATTTTAAATATTTCTGATGAAAAAAACCATTTCTTACATCATTATAATAATTTTTATATCGCTAATCATAAGCGGGTGCGCCGGATTTTCGATTCTGACAAAAAATATCGGAAGAACAATTTCCACTCCCCCCGAAAAAGTAAAGTTTAAAATATCCAAACCTGTGAAAGACAATATTAAATTATCTGCACTATGGATAGGACATTCCTCCGTACTTTTACAGATTTATGATAAGGTTATTTTATTCGACCCTTTTTTTGAAAATTCGCTTGTCGGAGTATTTACAAGAATTAAAGAAGCGGGATTAGACCGTGAATCTATTTCAAAACTGGATTATATTTTTATATCACATTCACATATCGACCATCTTCACTTTAATTCGATTGGTTATTTCGAAAGTAAATTCCCCAAGACACATCTGATTTATCCCGAAGGAACCGAATATTATCTTCCTGATTTCGATTTCCCGCAGACAAGAATAAAAATATCAAAGGCGTTATCAAATTATTTTATCGGAGATTCACAAACTATCGACGGGATAAAAATAACACCGGTCTATGCACTGCATACGGGAGGACGATACGCATTAGATACGTACTTATGGAAAGTGCAGGGACACATCGGTTACATAATAGAATACAAAGAAGTATGCATATATTATGCCGGGGATACAGGTTATCATCCTGAAGCATTCAAAGTGATAGGAAAAAATTTTAAAATCAATCTGGCATTTATTCCTTTAGGTCCCTGCCGCGACTGTGATGGAAAAGGTTTTAAATATCATACTTCTTCAATAGAAGGACTGGACTTGATGAAGGATGTAAATGCGGAATTTATGTTACCGATACATTACGGTGCAATCGAATATTTCCGTGATGCAAACTTCCCTCTTGAATCAATGAAAACCATACTTCAGAGAGAAGACTATACGGGATTAAAAAATAAAATAATTATACTCAATGAAGGAAATCAGATTGTTTTCGAAAATAATCTGAGTGAATACCGTCTGGTGAGCGGGGAAAATCAGTAACTTAAAAACGAAAAAAATTACTTAAAGAAACAACTAACTGATATCTGATTTTATTTCTTTTATCAATGATTTAACCGTTTCCGTTTCAAACGGGTTGATCTTTTCATTCATTTCTATCCATTGTATTCTAACATCGGTATTGAACCAGGTCAACTGACGCTTTGCGTAGCGTCTGGTATTTCTTTTGATTAATTCAATCATCTCCGTTTCGGATATATATCCGTCCAGATAATCTAATACTTCCTTTACACCCACGGTATTAAGCGAATTAAATCTGGAATAATGATATCCCTCGATTTTAAGTATCTTCACCTCCTCGAGTAATCCGTTTTTTATCATCTCGTCTACTCTGTCATTAATTCTCTTATATAATTTTTCTCTATTCCAGTTAAGTCCGATTTGAACAGTTTCGAAATCAGGTTTAACATTTATTTTCTGGAGTTCGGATATTTTTTTTCCCGATAAGTAATAGACTTCAAGTGCTCTCATAATTCTTGTGGAAAAAGCAGGTGTGATTTTTTCTGCTGTTTCGGGATCGAATTGTTTTAATTTATCATAGAGATATTCTTTTCCTTTTTCCCGCAGTTCCTCTTTAAGTTTCTTCCGGATTTCGTTGTCTTTGAAGTTTCCCTCGAAAAATCCGTCAATTAATGCTTTGATATACAAACCGCTCCCGCCGCAAATAACGGGAATTTTACCTTTTTCAAAAATTTTATTTATAACATTTCCTGCCTGTCTGGCATACTCCCCGGCGGCAAATTCTTCCTGAAGGTCCAGCTGTTCAATAAAATGATGTGTAATTCCTTTCCGTTCCTGAAGAGGTATTATGTTGGAAGCAACAGGTATTCCTTTATAAATCTGCCTGGAATCCGCCGAAACTATTTCACCCCCGATTATTCCCGCAAGTTGAACGGCGAATTTTGACTTACCTGATGCCGTAGGTCCGACTACCGCAATTGTTTTTCTCATTATTTTATAAGGCTCAATCCTTCATTGGCAGAGGCATTGCCAGGTGAAATTAATAATGCTATTTTGAACATTTCTTTTGCTTCAGAGTTTTTCCCGAGTCTCCAGTATGTCCATCCGAGCATGAGATTCGAGTCGAAATCGAGCGGATAAAAATTCGCAACTTTTTCGAATAACGCAAATGCTTTTGAATAGTCTTCCCTGTTGTAATAAATCATTCCGAGACGGAAGCTTGCAAAAGTGTTATTAGGATCAATTTTCAGAATTTCAAAATACTGTTCCATTGCGTCATCCCAGTTTCCAAGTGAAGCGGATGTATTAGCATAACCAAATTTCGGTTCCAGTGCACCCGGCTTCAGATTGATTGATTTGCCGTAATACTGCCGTGATTCAGTAAAGTTTCCCGCAAGATAATTCAACCATCCGAGACGTGTATTCATCTGATATGAATCGCTTACATATACATCCATTATTTCTATTATTGCTGATGCATAATCACCTTTCTTTTCATAAATATAACTTGCCGAAAACACCTTTTCCAAGTCCTGAGTAAACGATTCAGATGCGGTCAAGCAGAAAAAGAATAATATAAATACGATTCCCAGTTTGCGCGGGGAAATGTTTTTTAAAATGTCCATTTTATTCCTCCTATTATTGCATTTTGTTTATATTCCTTATTAGTTCCGAATTGTTTTTTATTTTCCAGTTGATACTGAATTTCGAATTGAAATTCGCTGCTGATATAAAAAATTGCTGATGAACCGAATTTAAAAGTCGTTTTATCAATCGAGTTATATATATATAATCCCTGTTTTTCGGTATAATTATCTATATCCCCGAACGTTGCGGATGCTTCGAGCCAGAGAAAATCGGATACCTTGCCTCCGAGGACCTGGTCAAAGATTATATAATTTGTTTTGTTCTGATTTTGTAAAGTCAGTGTTGATAATGTATATAAATTCAAATTTCCAAGCGGATATGTATTGAAATACAATCCCCACTGACGCTGATAGCTGTTGTTTAAATCTGAATAATTGAAATATCCGCCGACATCGAATTTCGAAACAGATTTTATAACCGATAAATGATAACCCCTCGAGTAAGTATAAGTGTTATTCCATTTAGTCGACACATAATTAAATGCGGGTATAACCGTGATATTCAACGGTAAATGTAACGAAGGTTTTATAAAATACTGATATTGATTGACCGTAAATGAATATCTGTCTTTTTTATTTTGCACGAAATTAAAGAAGTCATAATATTTTTCCTGCTGATACTGCTGAAAATAAAGAGAAAGTTTCAATACAGGAAGCAGAGTATTATCCAGTCCTATGTAATAATACATCAGATTATCCCTGTCTTTATTGTTGTTGAATTTAACTCCTCCTTCCAGATTTACTCTTTCGGCTAATCTGATGCTTCTGTAATTAATTTTTTTCCGAACGCTTTCAGGAAATTTATATGCTGTATAATCCGCTTCACCATCGCGGTTCAGATACTTATTGCAATAGTAAAGATATTCCATCGCAGTTTTATTCGAACTATCGAATTCGAGAACTTTTTCAAAATTCTTTATTGCATCTATATAATTACTTTTTTCAAAATATGCGATTCCGAGACGCATTCTCAGCATTGCAAATTCAAATCCGTTATCAATCGAATTTTCAGCAAAATCGATAAGTTTAGTCCAGTCTTTGTTCATATAGTAAGAATATGAAATGCTGTCCACAGTTTTTGTGCTCAATATTTGCTGGGATTCCGCAGATGACGGGATCATATAAGTCAGCACAATCAAAAAAATTAAATTTCTGATTATATTTTTTTTGGAAGTATAAACGTTAATTATTATCTGCTGCAAATACATCATAGGCTAATTACATAAACTCCATAGTTATTTTATCATCAAAAATTATTTTGCTTATTTTATCATTTTTCAGTTCTGTTACAAAATTCTTTTCTTTTGTTTTAAAATTAAAAATTTTCGTGTAAATTTTTGTATTTAATACAAGTTCATTAACGGCAAATTCATCTTTTGCTGTTTTGTATTCAAGTTTATATATCGGATTGATAAACTGAAAAAACGGTGCAACAAAATCCTGTATAAGAAACAGCAGTTTATTATTCAATATATTTACAGGAAGTTTATTCGATATTTTTATTTCGGGATAAAAGCCCAGCAATACTTTATTCAAAGCAATATAAAAATAATAAAGTCCGCATTTTTTATACCCTTCGTAATCCGTAAAATAAAGCATTGTATCATTATTTACAAAATAAGAATACGCTTTTGATTTATGGCAGTAGATATAAGTATAATTATAAGCGTCCGTAAAAACTTCCCATTTTTCTTCTCTGATTCCTTTAGGCGTTGTAATTTTAACATTGAATATTTTTCCCGGTAAAAAATTAAAAGCATTTTTCAGCAGAGGATTTTTCAAAACATTACATACAATATCGCTTTTTTCCGGAATTTCAAAAATCTTAAGTTCTTTCGAGTTATTATTATCAGTCAGATAATAACTTATCGGATATTCGAGTGTTCTCGAGCCGATATATGGTGTAGTTTGAACCTGAAAATGCAAATGCGGAAACGGAGATCTGCCTGAATTTCCGCAGTAACCGATTGTATCGCCTTTTTTTACATATTGACCTTTAACGACTTTGATACTTCCTTTTTTCAAATGTGAAAGTTTGGAATACAAGCCCTGTATGTGATAAATTATTACCGTATTACCCCAATTTTCATTCACATTCACTTCTCCCGGCTTATTATCGTCGACATGGTTAACTACTTCAGTTACAAATCCGTCTGCCGGCGCAAGCACAGGTTTATTGTAGCAATAATATTCTTCGATTTTCGAAGGATTATTCATATAAGGTTTTTGTTCTTCGTCATAAATTTCGAAGTCCAGAGCTCCTGCCCAATCGCCTGTGTGGGTAATTCCGCCGTTATAGCCCTGAGTTACTTTCCATTCGCTCCAAAACGGCAGTTGAAAAATATAATAAATGCTGTTTTTGAATTGCTCGCCGAAATTCAGATGTTTATATAAATTTTTTTCCGGCGAATAATAATTATACATTATCAGTTTAATTCCCTTGCCTGTATATCTGAACTTGACAAAATAAAGAAATAAAATAACGACTATGCAAAAAGGAAGCGAATAAACCGGTAGGAATACGACAGAAAGTAGAAGAGACGAACTGTGAATAACAAGAGCAATAATAGGAGTCAGGAAAAAAATCCACAAATACGAATTCAGAGAAGGAACGGTAAAGAAACCTCCGATTGCAATTGCAGTCAGTATATAATTAAATCCGATAAGATAATAATCGGTATGAGACAAAGCTACTCCTGCAACAGAATACAGAATCAATGCAAATATATACCCGATAACAGACAGAGTAAAAGCAATCCGCGAATAAACGAGCAGACCGACGGCAATAATAAAACCTGTGAAGTTATCCGGCTGCAGAAGAATCGCTGATAAAGATTTCAGGTAACCCGAAACAACAAGCCGTAAATTCGCTGATGAAATGTACTCATTAAATCCTGCAAAGTTTGCAGCTGTTTTTACTGCCGCACCGAACTGAGAAAAGAGCAAAGCATCGGCACCCGTATTCATCGTAAGAATGGGAAACTGCTTCGAAGCAAGAAGTAGTATCCAGAGCATAATCATAAAAGGCAAGCTAAGATATGGTAAGCCGTATTTTCCGAGCCATCCGCTGAGCCAAACAGAAATAATCACGGTAAAGAGCGAAATGAAAATAAGAATCACCAGTGAATAAGCTGTAAACCGGAAATAAAAAGCAACAGCAATTCCAATAAGTACGGAATTAAACCCGAACAGTCCTTCTTTTATTTGCTTTTCATTAAGACCTGTATAAACCGCAAAAACATTTGCCGTCAGGCAGGAGACAACACCGTACAAACCTGTCACAGGATTTAAAAATGTTACGGCGATAAGCAGGAATCCCAGCAGATAACTCTGAGAATAAAAAATTACCGAATAACTTTTAATAACGCCTTCGGAAAGTAATTTAATATTTGATAGAAAAGACCTCTTAGGCACGTTATTATAAATTTGTTTCGGTTAAGTGTTGGGGAACTTTTTCAAGTTCCGTGATATAATCCAGTGTTTCAGTTTCTCGGATAATATGAACATTTCTTTGCATATCGATAAGTATGACTTTAGGTCTCATAGTAATGAACTGCTGCCATTGCGTCATATTATATGCTCCGACTTTGTGCACAACAACATTATCTCCTTTCTGAAGCAGAGGCAGATTAATATTTTCCCTGACAACATCGATATTCATACACAGCGGACCGTAGACGACCATATCTTCTGAGTTTTGCGTAAATTCCTGAGCAGGAGAAATTTTATGGTCATACCAATAAGAAGTAAACAGCAGGTTCACTCCAAAATCCATAATAGTAGCTCTTCTTCCATCGGACAGACGTTTAGTAGCAAGAACGGTTCCGAGTAAAAACGCCGCATCATCAACAAGTGCTCTTCCTGTTTCGAGTATAAGAGTAGGAAGGTCTTCAGGTTTAAATCCGTAATTAACAATTGTATTTGTAATTGCTTCTGCAAATTCATCTATTGACGGTACCGTATCTACTCCCTGCAGGTAAGAACCTTTCAGTGTATTCGTTGACGGAAATCCTCCGCCGATGTCTATATATTCAATATTTTTATTAAATTTAATCCTGAAATTATACGCGAGGTCGCACAACTTCGAAGCTGCCGCTGCATAAGCTGAAGTAACAAGCATAAATGTTCCGATATGAGTATGCAATCCCGTGAATTCGAGTTTACCGGATGCCATAATTTTATTTATAGCATTCCATGCCTGACCGTTTTCATAGTTAAAACCGAATCTGTCCCACATCGGATAGATGCCTGTATCCATATTAACCCGTATAGCCACTCTCGGTTTTTTATTTAACTTTTCGGCAAGTTCCAGAGTCAGATACAATTCGTCGAAGTGGTCAATATGCAGAAGCGAATCATTTTTGATTGCAGTGATGATATCTTCTTCTCTCTTATCAGGTCCGTTAAAAACAATTTTTTTACCCGGCACTCCGTTGCGCAGTGCTTTCTGATATTCAAATCTCGAAACAACCTCAGCCCATGAACCTTCCTGATGAAAAACTCTGCATACCGAATCGAGATAATTCGTCTTATAAGACCAGGCGAACTGAACCTTAGGGTATCTGGTTTTAAATGCTCTGACCGCATTTTGATAATTTCTTCTCAGCTGCCGTTCAGAGATAACAAACACAGGCGAGCCGTATTCAGAAATAATTTTTTTAACCGGTACACCGTCTATATCAAGAACCGGAGCATATTCGGTTTTTAATCCGTATTGATTCATCAATCCGGCATTCATTTGCTTGATTGACGGTCTTTCATATCTTAATTTATCCATATTATTTTATATTTCATTTTTTAATTAATCAAATTTCGCCGAATGCCGATATTTTCTGGAACTTTTCTACATCGGTTACAAGGTCCCATGAATATCGGATAAAAATTTTCCCTACCCGATAATTTTTATATGGTTTGACTTTTTCTCCGAAAGCCATTCTTACAAGTGCGGCGGGATGATTTTGCCCTGCTGCAGAAGACAAATATATCCAAGCCGGAAATCTCGGATTGATTTCCATAATATACGGTTTACCTTCGGGAGTTCTCATAATTTCGAGTTCAAATCCACCTCGCCATTTTGTGACTGCAATGAACTTTTCCGCAAGTTCGATTAATGATTTATCTTCGAGTGTAATTCCCGCCCATGATTTTCCTTTATCTGTAATATATAATTTCCGGACGGGTACTGCACCTATGGTATTTCCATTTCCATCTCCTATTGCCGCAAGATTAATTTCCGTACCTTTTATAAATTCCTGTACTATAATCGGTAAGCCCCACTTAGAAGATATTTTCAGAAATGCTTTCTGTGCTGCATCGTAGCTGTGTGCAACTGCGGCTTCGTAATATTTTCCTTTAATCACAAGCGGAAATCCGAATTTTCCCGCAGGAATTTTCAGCTCATCTATTTTGACAATCGTTTTATCTCTCGGGCACAAAAATCCGTTTTTTTTGCAGAAATCAAACAGATTAATCTTATCCCTTTTTTCGAATTGTTCCATTGCAGGGAAAAAAGTTTTTATACCGAGCGCCTCAAATTTCGGAACGAGTTTAATGAAATTATATAATTCCGCATCGAAATTCGGTATTATTAAACCGAGATTTTCTTTTTCGTTAATATATTTAATTCTGTTAAACAACGATTCAGTACCAGCCGATGGATACGGAATCTGATAAGTCTTGTCCACTATATCGTTCATATAAATTCCCGGTTCAAGGGCTTCATAAGACAACCCGATAATCCTGAACCGAAAATCAGGCATTTCCTTCAGACATCTGATGACTGCTACACCGGGACCGGGACTGTCAATTGCATTTAGCCCCGTCAGTGCAACCGTTACTTCACGGATTTTGTCAGATTTATTTTTTATTACTTTGTCTTTTTTCATTTACATCGTATCAATTAAATTATAGAACTGCAGCTGTGCTATGTAATCGTCATAATCTTTTTCAAAAACCGCTTCATCTACATTATATTTATCCAGAATATGTTTTTTGATTTCATTAAGCGGTTTGTTTTTCTTAAGAAGGGATATGATTTCCATTCCTACAGCATTTGCAGAAAAAGAATCTCCTGTAGAAGGATTAAAGATGAATCCTGTTTCGCTTGTAGCTATGTTAGATTTTAGTTTCATAAAAATATTTGATTTTCTTTATTTATGTTAACGGACTTTAGAATAATTTTAACCGTCCCCTGTTATCGGGATGATTAGATTTTTTAAACCGCGAATACACGTTAATTTTGACAAATCTTCGCTGATAAATAAATAAATTGTTTTTTAGTTATCTTATAAGAACCATTTTTTTGGTTATCATAGATTTTCTGTTCCTGTCAATAATCAGTCTATAGAAATAAATTCCTGAAGATAAGTTCTGTGCATTAAATTCTGTCTCATAAATTCCCGGGCTGTAATTATCCGAAATCAGTTCAGCGACTTCTTTTCCGTTTATATCGTATATTACCAATTCAACAAAAGATTTTTCAGATAATTCAAATTTAATTTTTGTTGAGGGATTGAACGGATTAGGAAAGTTTTGATAGAGTTCTGCTTTATCGGGAACAACCGATGATATTTTCTTTACACTTACAATTTCGTTCAGATTTCTTTTCCACACACCCATTCCTTCGGTACCGAGATACAGAATATTATCTTTGACAAAAAGTTCGAGAGTGTTGCCGGTAACCAGACCTGTATTAACCTGATGCCATGTTTCGCCGGAGTTTCCCGAGTAATATACACCAAGCCCATATACTGAAATTACAATATTTTCGCTTTGCGTATAGATTGAATAAACAATCAAACCTGTAAATACACTGCCTATTCTGCTCCATTGATTTCCGTTATAAGAAACGAAAATTCCGTCTGCTGTTCCTGCATAAACCGTATTGCCTGAATAAGCAAGAGAGAAAATATATTTCGAATATGTACTTAATCCGTTGTTGTACGATGTCCATGAATTCCCGTTATCAACAGATTTAAACACACCTCCACCGTAAGTGCCGCAATATAAAGTACCGTTAACATCAATCAATTTTCTTGTCTGCAGGGTAGTAATACCGTTATTTTTTGCAAGCCACGACATTCCGCCGTTTGAAGACAGAAATACACCGCTGTCAGTACTTAAAAATATATTATTACCCGAACCGGTAATATTATAAATTAATTGAGCAGTGAGTCCTGTATTTGCCGCCAACCAGTTTTGTCCGAAATTAGTCGAAATATAAAGTCCCGCATAGTAAGTACCGGCATACAGAGTATTATTTATATTTGCAAGAGAAGATACAGTATAGTTATACATACCGTTTGCCACCGAAATCCATTCAGAGGATGCAGAAATATATTTATAGACACCTCCGCCGTATATCCCGGAGAAAATATTTTCATCAGCCGAAGTAAAAGCGAGCACAGAAGCAGCATTTATTCCGCTGCTAAGTCTTTCCCAATTCAAATTACCGAGCTGCAGGAAAAAAACACCGTTGAAAGTACCCGCAAAAAGACCAGATGAATTACTCAACAACGTATATATCGGAATCGGTCCCATATTGTTATTCGATGCTGCCCAGTTTTGCCCCAAATCGTTTGAGTAGTAAACTCCTGTTTCGGTTCCTGCGTAAATACCCGAAGAACTTTGCACTAGAGATGACAAATAAGTAGAATTAATACCGTTATATCTCGATATCCAGTTCACACCGCCGTTACTTGACATATACACTTTTCCGCTCGATAGCCCGATAAACATCTCACTTCCTGTTAAAATAATTGAATTCACAGCTGAGCTGTCCGGTGGATAATAGAGCATTTGCCAGCTTGTACCGTTATTCGAACTTGAATATAGTCCTGCTGCAGTTCCAGCAAATAATATATTTCCGTTTAAACTTAACGAATAAACATACATAGCATTACCTGATAACCCATTCGACGATGAAATCCAGTTTTGTCCGTTATTCGTAGTATAGAAAATCCCGTTGCTTGTTCCCGTAAACAGCTGTTCGTTTTTTTGAACAAATGTATAAACATAATAAGCATATAATCCATTATTAACCGCAGTCCAGTTTTCACCGTTATCGCTCGAGTGAAAAATTCCCCCGTAATACGTTCCTGCAAAAACTCCGCTCTGATTGGAAAAAAGTGAATAAACATAATATGCATTTATACCGTTGTTTTTCATTTCCCAATTTACTCCGTTATTTGTCGAGCGAAAGATTCCTCCTCCGTAGGTTCCGGCGTAGATATAATTATTATTCTGATACAGTGTCATAACCGAACCGCCGTTCAATCCGTTGTTCATTGTCTGCCATTGAGAGAATACCGAATTGAAACCTGACAAAATTATCACAGCAATTAAAAAATATTTCAGAGTATTTATCATATATTATTGTATAATTGTTTTTAATTAAAAAAAGTGAGCAGTTTTTATTTAACAAATCACTGCTCACAAAATTTTTTACTATTAATTAATAATCGAATTAATTGTTTTGCCATCTCCAGCAATTTTGTTTTCCCTGTCTCCATCCGGGTCCCCGCACGTCATCGTCCCAGTTACTATTATTGTAACCTCTTCTCCAGCCTTTTCCTTTCTTTCCTTTTCCGCCTGACCAGTACGGCACACCGTTGTCGTCGGCAAATTTCATAGTTCTTCCGCTTTGAATTATTTCAAACGGATAAAGTTCGTTCTTGCCTTTATAATTTTTCAATTCTCCTTTGATTGTAACATTAGATAAATCGAGTGAATAATTATTCTGTTCCCAGTACCAGATGGGACCAAGATGTACTTCATATTCCTGATTATCATCGCCTCTCAATATTGCGTAAGGCCTTGAATTATTCGTAATAGTACCGTTAACTGTAACCACATTATCCACATCCCATCTTTCTCCTTTTCCTTCGTTTCTCTGAGCGTAACTTAACGATGCAATTAACATAATTATCAACACGGCATTTAAAATTTTCATTGTTTTCATTTCGATTTCTCCTTTCATTATTTCTTTTTACTTCTATTATACGTACAATTTCTATGCCATATCAAAATACATCAAAAAAAAGCATTTTTAAAAAAATCAAAACCGACATTTTTGTCGAAATTACAATAATTTTTGGAAAATCTTTATATATGGATGCAGATACTACCTGAAAGATTATTGATTTTTAAAATGTTCTGAATATCAAATAAAGTAATATTATACCTATAATTAAGAAAGTAAGATATGTTTGAATTTTTCCTGTCTGAAATTTCTTAAAGATAAATCCAAAAGCCCCGACAAAGAAGCCGCAGAAATTCACCAGTCCGTCAATAAAATATTTATCGAATGAACCGCTTATTCCGGATATTTTTTTTGTCAAGTATGCAGAACCGTTTACAATACCGTCTATAATATTATTATCAAACCATTTTGATATTCTGGAAACTGCAAGAGTTAATCCTACGACGGCAAATCCGTATAGTTCATCAAAGTACCATTTATTGTACAGGAAATTATAAACGGGTTTAAATCTGCTGACCAGAGCCCCGACATTAACTTTTTTCCAGTAATAAAACAAATAAGCAATCAGTATTCCGGTTCCTGCCATTATAAGAGAAATAATCATCGCTGTATAATGGAAATGGTGAACTATCTCATCATATTCTATTTTTTCTATTATGTGCGAGAATAAACCCTGTGTTCCTTTCAGTAATGACTCGGGTGTTTTCATAACACTCAATATCCATCCGCCTGACGCATCGAGTGGATTTAAAGAATAAAAAGCGAAAAATGACAATACCGACAATACAATTAACGGCAGGGTCATAACAACAGGTGATTCTTTACAGTGTTCATAAGCATGAGTATTTCTCGGCTCTCCTAAAAATGTTTTGATTACCAGTCTGAACATATAAAAGGCTGTCATACCGGCAACAAGAAATGCAATTACAGGTATAATGATATGAACTCCTCCGTTTATATGATAAAAAGCCATTGTAGCAGAAAGGATTGAATCCTTACTTAAAAATCCCGAAGTAAACGGTATTCCCGATAATGCAAGAGTAGCAATAAGAAACGTCCAGTATGTCAGAGGCATTTTCTTTTTAAGTCCGCCCATTTCCCTTATATCCTGCACGTGGTGGAGACCGATAATAACCGAACCTGCTGCAAGGAACAGGCATGCTTTAAAGAAAGCGTGAGTAACCAGATGAAACATTGCATAAGACATAGCACCGACACCAAGCGCCATAATCATATAACCGAGCTGGCTGATTGTGGAATACGCTAAAACTCTTTTTATATCATTTTGAGTAAGTGCAATAGTAGCTGAAATAAATGCCGTTACAGCACCCACGTAAGCAATAACAGTTAACGCATCGGCACTCAGCATAATAAAGATTCTCGACACCATATACACACCAGCCGCGACCATAGTAGCAGCATGAATCAAAGCCGATACAGGGGTCGGACCTTCCATAGCATCTGGCAGCCACACATGGAGCGGAAACTGAGCCGATTTACCGACGGCACCGCAAAACAATAAAATTCCTGCGGCAGTCAACCAGGCACCGGAAAGCTGTCCGCTTGCAACACCGTTAAAAATTTCCGAAAAATTAAAAGTCTGAAGTGTAAAAAATAATATCATAATACCTGTCAGAAAACCGACATCGCCTATTCGGTTTACAATAAATGCCTTTTTGGCGGCTTCCTGAGGCGGTTTGTTTTCGTACCAGAATCCGATTAAAAGATAGGAACTCAATCCGACCAGTTCCCAGAAAACATACATCAAGAGAATTGTATTTGTGAGAACAATTCCCAGCATTGAAAATGTGAATAATCCGAGATATGCGAAATATATGGAATACTTCGTGTCATTTTCCATATATTTAACGGAAAACAGGTGAACAAACGAGCTGACAATATTAACCACGACGAGCATAATTGCAGACACGGAATCGATAAGTATCCCCGCAGAGATATTGAACGAGCCGATTGTAAACCAGTTAAATTCGAAAGACAAAGGTTTCTTTTCACCAAGAAACAAAGCCAGTACAACAAAAGACAAAGCAAGATTTAGAAACAACAAAAAATTGGCAAGCCAATCTCCTTTTCTCGGAATTCGTTTTCCGAAGAAAATCAATATAACAAACGAGAGTAACGGTAATAAAAGAATTAAAATAGAAAGTTTGAATATCAGTTCCATTCAGATAAATTTAAAATTATTTTTTCAATCCGATTTGATGAATCAATTAAATGCAAACAAAAAAACTAAACCGTTCTCACTTGTCGGGACGAACTTTCACAAATAAGAACAAAATAAAAATCTTAAATCAAAAAAATTATTCACGCAATGTATTTACTTCGTCAACGTCTACGGTCGAAAAATTCTTGTAAATATTAATAATAATAGCAAGTGCAATTGCCGCTTCACAAACAGCAAGTATAATAACGAAAATCGCCATAACCTGTCCGTCTATCGGATTTGCTTTATATCGTGCAAAAGCAATCAAATTTATATTACAGGCATTCAATATCAGTTCTATTCCCATCAATATTAAAATTGCATTTTTTCTTGAAATAAGAGCAAAGAGCCCCAGTCCGAATAATATACCCGATACTACAAGATAATGATTTAATCCGACGTCTGTGAACATATATGTGATTAGTAATTAAAGTTTAGTATTTTTAAAATCAATTAAATAATTATTATTTTTTTCTTGCATACATTGCCGAGCCGATAAGAGCAACAAGCAGAATAACCGATGCAATTTCAAAAGGAAGCAAATAATCTCCGAGGAGTTTAAAGCCTATTTGTTTTATTGTACTATTAGGTGAAAAAGGATCTTTTACAGGATTCCAGTCAGTTGACAACAGTAAAAAGATAATCATTCCGGTTATTATACCCGTAACAACAACGGACGGTATAAAATGTAAATTGCGTGTTTTAAGTTCGGCACCGGTAACTTTATTGGTAAGCATGATACCGAAAATTATTAAAACCAATATTCCGCCTATATAGACCAGTATCTGTGTCAATGCTATAAAATCCGCTCTCAGCAGCACATAAAAGCCCGAAACACTGAAGAGTGTAAAAAACAATGCCACGGCAGAATGTACAATATTTTTGGAAAAAACCACTATGAATGCAGAAACTATCGTTACAAGTGCAAATAAGTAAAATATATAATTTTCAAGCATCATCGTTTAGTTGTTAGTTATTAGAAGTATCTTTATTTTCCTGTTTCGGTGTTTGTATTTCCGCATCGGTTTTCGGCTCTGCGGATTTTGGCTGAGCCGATTTCATAGCTTCCTTCTTCTTTGCCTGTTCCTCGGCGTACAGTTCGTATTTCTTTCTTTTATCCTCTGCCATTTCCGGTGTCATATCCGTGAACTCATAAATCAGATTATCACGACTATATTCTATAAACTCAAAAACAGGTGTCATATAAATGCATTCGGTCGGACACGGAAAAACACACAACTGGCAATAACAGCACTTGGCAAAATCTATAGTAAATTTAGGAACAAACAGAGCCTTCTTTTTTCCCTGAGAAGTAACGCCTGTTTTCCCAACAATATCTCCCGGCACAATTTTAATAGTTTCAATATCTATGCAGTTTACCGGACATGCTTTTGCACACTGGTCACAACCGATGCAATCATCAATATTAACGTACAACCTGTTTCTTTCCCGCTCCGGCAGCTGGATTTTCTCTTCGGGATACTGGATCGTGATATTTTTACTGAAGAAATGTTTTAAGGTAATCAACATACCAATCCAGATAGTTGAAAGAGACAGGTAGATATTTTTTAAATATTTTTTCATATTGAATTTTCTAGTCCCGTAAATCCGGAACATTTTCGGGATTAAGTAATCCCTGCACTATATTAAGTTATCTTATTACTAAATAGAATCCGACAATCAGAACAATAATAAGAGTAATCGGAATTAAATATTTCCAACACATAGTCATCAACTGGTCAACTCTGAGTCTTGGCAGAGTCCATCTGAGCCACATCTGAACATAAACAATGAGCAGTCCTTTTAACAAGAACCAGAAAATCTGAAACAGCGGCGTATTCAGAACAGGTATCAGGTTTCCGAACGGCGACTGCCACCCGCCGAGGAATAACGTTGAAAGTACAGCGGCTACCGCAAACATCTGTGAATATTCCGCAAAGAAGAAGAATGCAAATTTCATTCCGGAATATTCAAGATTGAATCCGGCTACAATTTCACTTTCACCTTCAGGAATATCGAAAGGAGTTCTGTTAGTTTCCGCGAGTGTTGCAATAAAGAAAATGAGACAGGACGCAGCCATAAACGGAATCATTAAAATCCTGCTGACATCACCCGGCCCTCCGAAAACATACCAGTTATGAATTCCGCCCGACTGTGCAACAACAATACTTTGCATACTCAATGTTCCTGCAAACATAACAACAGTCAGAGCAGATAAAACAGCGGGTATTTCATAACTGACAATCTGAGCAGCCGAACGCATAGCACCGATTAAAGTATATTTATTATGCGAAGCCCAGCCGGCAATTAAAATTCCTATTACCGACAATGAAGTTATGGCAAAGAAATAAAATAATCCGAGATTCAAATCTGTTCCTACATAAACTGTAGCAAACGGAATAACCGCATATCCCATAAAAACGCTTGCAAATACTATGAAAGGGGCAAGTTCAAAAAGCCATCTGTCTGCATGCGAAGGGCTGATAAACTCTTTCTGAATTAACTTTGCCATATCGGCTACGGTCTGCAGTATTCCTTTTCCGGTTCTGTTAGGACCGTATCTGTCCTGCATATAAGCCGAAATTTTTCTTTCAGCAAGAACGGCAAAGAGAGTGAATATACTTACAAACAGCAGAGCCGGTACAGGAACAATAAAATAAGCTATAATATTTAAGTCGCCAAGTAAAGATGTTAGATAATCGAACAATTTATTTATACTTTAATTTTTTTCTTTATTTATCTGTCAATTTCTCCCAGAACAATATCTATACTGCCGAGAATAACGACCAGATCTGCGATCATGCAGCCTTTTGACATCAGCGGGAGGGCGCTTAAATTGCAAAATGCCGGTCCGCGTGCTTTCACTCTTACGGGATAGTTAGTGCCATCGCTTATAATATAAAATCCGAGTTCCCCTCTTGGAGTTTCTGTTCGTGCATAGATTTCTCCGACAGGAGGTTTAATTCTTTTCGGAACGGCTTCCTGTACGTTTCCCTCTGCGGGCATCAGTTCAATTGCCTGTTCTATAATTTTACAGGATTCTTCCATTTCCCAGACTCTGACCATGTATCTGTCCCAGCTGTCTCCGACCGTCCCCATTTCTCCGTTTCCGACTATTACCTTAAAATCGAATCTGTCATAAATCGAATAGGGATCATTTTTTCTCAAATCAAAATTCACGCCAGAACCTCTTAAAGTCGGACCGCTTGTACCAGCATTAATTGCTACTTCCGGCGGAAGCACGCCGACATTAGCCGTTCTTTCTATAAAAATCTTATTGAATGAAAGTAAATCGTTTAATTCCTTAATCCTTGGTCTGAAAACCTTTACAAACTCCAGAACTTTTTCTTTAAAATTCGGTGTAATATCATGCGAAAGTCCGCCGACCCAAATATAGTTATACAGCAATCTTGCTCCGCACGTAATTTCGAAAATTTCCAGAATCTTTTCCCTGTCAATGAAGCAATAAAGAAATGGTGTAAAAGCTCCGGCATCGAGCCCGTAAGTCCCGAGTGCCACAAGGTGAGAAGCAATACGGTTTAATTCAGCCATAATCACTCTGATATACTCAACTTTTTCGGGTATTTTAATACCACATAATCTCTCCACTGCAACCGCATATCCAAGTTCATTATTCATAGAAGCCAGATAATCCATCCTGTCGACGTACGGAACAACCTGCGGATAAGTCATTGCCTCCGCATGTTTTTCGAAGCATCTATGCAGATAGCCGATAACCGGTTTTACCTCGAGGACTATTTCGCCGTCCAAAACAAGTTCAAGCCTGAGAACCCCGTGTGTAGAGGGGTGCTGGGGTCCCATATTAAGTGTTATAGTTTCGGTTTTTAATTCTGCCAATCAGTTACAATTTTAATTTAAAAAATTAATAAGGAACTTTCATTCCGTTGTAAAATTCCTGAACTTTATAATCTTTTCTCAAAGGATAACCTTCCCAGTCATCAGGTAGAAGTATTCTTCTGAAGTCAGGATGTTCATCGAAAATAATTCCCATCAGGTCATAAGCTTCTCTTTCATGCCAGTTAGCCGTATTCCAGACTGAAGACACTGTTTTAATTACAGGGTCAGATTTCGGAACTATCACTTTAATATTTAATTTATGATTGTGCACAAAAGAATACAAATTATAAACAGCAGCCAGATTATCGTTATCGTAATCCACACTGCTTAAGCAGCTCAAATAATCAAACTGAAGATTTTCCTCATCTCTCAGGAAAAGGCAAATTTTATCTATTTCCTTTGCAGAAACAATGATGTACGGCTCCACGGGTTTATCATCTTTATAATCAATAACGGCATCCGGGAAGAAAGATTTCAGAAGGTTATATATTTCATTAGAATTCATTATTAAGCTTTATTTTTTTTATATGTTGACTGATTTCTTATTTTATCCTGCAGTTTAAGTACGCCTTCGAGCAGAGCTTCGGGTCTCGGCGGACATCCCGGCACATAAACATCTACGGGTATTATCCTGTCAATACCTTTAAGAACATGATAACCGTGTTCCCAGTAGGGACCGCCGCAATTTGAACAACTGCCCATCGAGATAATATATTTCGGTTCGGGCATCTGGTCATATAATTTTTTAATTCTTGTTGCCATTTTTAGAGTAACCGTACCGGAAATTATAATCATATCTGCATGTCTTGGTGACGGTCTGGGGATTATTCCAAATCTGTCAAAATCATAATGCGATGCACTGGTAGCCATCATTTCAATCGCACAGCAAGCCAGTCCGAATGTCATCTGCCACATAGATGACAATCGAGCCCAGTTTAAAAATTTATCAACGGAAGTAACAACAAAATTACCGTGCTCGTACTGTTTGATTTTGCTGTCGAGTCTGTTCAGATATCTCATATTTAATACTGATTATCTTTTTTATTAATGTCAGGTTTTGCCGAAAATAATTGTCTTTCGAGTTTCGGAATGACGGGTTCGGGTTTATCCCACTGCACGTCGCCTTTGGCAATAGCATAAATCAGACCCACAATAAGGATTAAAAGAAATATTGCCATTTCGGCATATGCGATAAATCCGATTTCACGAAAAACGACTGCCCATGGGAAGAGGAAAATTATTTCCACATCAAAAATTATAAAGATTAAAGCTATTACATAAAATCTGATATTAAATCTTATCCAGGTTTCTCCTTCGGTTTCTTCCCCGCATTCATAGACATCGCTTTTTTGTCTGGAGGGTTTGTGAGGTGCTATAAATCTCACAACAACGTAAATAAATGCTATCAGGATGACAGCAATTATCATAAAAACAAAAATTTGTCCGAATTCCGACAACATATAAAAAAATTAATTTAAAAAATTAATTAAATTTTTTAAAAAATGAAACTTATTTCTCCGGTATAATATTTCATTTTTTCCCCTTTTACATCTATAATTATTGAACCGTCACTGTCCACGTCAACAACTCTTCCTGTAACAGGTTTTGAGTTTAATTCTTTCTTAAAAGATATTTCTTTTCCAATTATCATGCAAAACGATTTCCATTTACGGATTAATATATCCGGTTTTTCAATCAAATCTATATTTTCATAAAAATTCGTTATAATTACCGGTAAAAAATCACTTATATCTATACTTTTTCCCGTTTCATTATATACCGAAGTAGCGGGATAAATAAAATTTTCCGGAAAGCAAGTTTGATTTAAATTCATTCCAATTCCGATTATAAATTTTAAACTCTTATCTTTTTTGTCAGACTGAACAGTTTCAAGCAGAATCCCCGCAATTTTTTTGTTGTTCAGCAGAATATCATTCGGCCATTTCACCGACACATTATTTCCTGCGGGTAAAACACTTTTTAAAGATGAGGCAATAATATATGTTGCATAGAAATTTATTAAAGAATAATTTTTAAATCCTGCTTCAAAAAATTTTACCAGAGTAAATGTAAGGTTTTTGAATGGTTCCGAAATCCACACGCGTTCAAATCTCCCCCTGCCGGCTGTCTGATTGAAGGTTATAATCAGCGAATCGTCAGTATGAATATTTTCTTTTGTGTATGTGTTTGTTGAAGTTACCGATTCTAAAAAAACAAAATTTTTTATATATCCTTTTTCAAGGATAGTTTTTTTTAACTTTAAAATTTCTGTCATCTTGGTTTGGGCTTGGCAGTCCTGGAACTTTTCTTTTCCTGCTGTTCGGTTTTTTCTCCCGGTTTTCTTTCTATGGTTTCGGCACCTTCTTTAGTTTCCTGTTCATAATACTGTTTTTCTTCAACTCTTTCTCTCTGGTAGGTTTGAACAGGCAGACTATAAGTAAGTGCCCTGTAAAAATCCACTCTTCCGTACCCGTAATAGGGGTCCCATCCCTGAACATCTTCCGTAGGGTCACCGACCTGGTCAACCGCCGTTGCCACAATGATACTTCTCAAATCATCGGGAGTTCTGGTTTTATCCTGAGACAGAAGCAAAGAAGCGAGAGCACTGACAATTGCGGTTGACTGCGAAGTACCGCTCCAGTAACTGTCATAGTTATCCGGGTCATCATAGTCATATCCGTATATTTTATTACCCGGTGCAACGACAGCATTATGTTTTCCCCAGCAGCTGCCTCCGCCCCATGTAAATTCTTTTACTCTTCTGTCATCCGCATCCGTTGCACCCACAGCCAGAACACTTTTGAAGCATGCAGGATAATAATCTTTACCGTTATTTTTATTCATCATAGACGAAACGACAAGAGTCCCGTTATCTTTAGCGTAATTGCATGCTGTTTCGAGAATTTTTGAATAATCGGCGCCTCCTTCACTCATATTAATGACATGTGCTCCGTTATCGGTTGCATACTTTACCGATTTTGCCCACCATTCATATTCACCGTAATTATTGTCGTTCAAATTTTTACAAATCATCATCTTCGATTTACCGTTTATTCCGGCAAATCCGATTCTGTTATTAAGACCGGCTCCGATAACCGTTGCAATATTTGTTCCGTGCCCGAATCCGTCATCGATATATTTATCGTCATATGCAAAATCCCATCCGTTATAATCATCCACATACCCGTTTAAATCGTCATCTATTTTATTGTTCGGGATTTCCTTTTTATTTCTCCATATTCTGCCCATAAAATCCGGTATATCCTCACGAATACCCGAATCGAGAATTGCAATAATAACTTCCTCGCTTCCCTGCTCAATATCCCATGCAGGTACTATATTTATATCCGCTCCCTTTTTCGGTCTGACTTTATCCATTGTTCTTATCTGGCCGTTATTCTGCAGATACCACTGTTTATAAAAATATTCATCATCTGGAACAAGCAGTTGTTTGTCCTTAATGATATCGGAATTATTATTACTCTTATAATCCTTTTTATACATTAAATCCCGCTGTCCGGCGCCATAACCGACGAACACAGGTTCTGCAAATTCCACTATTTCGTCTTTGTCATAATCCCGAACGATATCTGATATATTTCCCGACGGTTCTATGTGAAAAGTATACATCCTCGACATCTCATATTTTTCATACAGTTCTTTATTTCCGTTAAACAAATTAAAAATTCTCTCTATTTTATTAACTTTATATTTTTCATTTTTCACATCCAGTTCAGCAAACCCTGTTGCAACTTCAATTTTTCCGGTTGCTTCTGAAATTTTCAGTTCATATTTTGTCTTGATAAATATTTTGTTATTTACAAAGAGTGGAGAATCGTTTTCGTTTTCGACACCCACGTTGACACTCAGCGGCACTGATACAATCAGCAGCAAAATAATCAGTTTAAATATTTTCATTTGCAGTTTTCAATTAAATTTATATGAAATACCGAAACTCAATTTCAGTCCGTCAAAAAATATTTTTGAATTCAGGTTTTGTTCGAAAAAATAATATTCATTATTAATATACACTGCTCCCGTCGGGAACGAACTGTTTACTTCGAATTCGCCCTGCCTGAATTTCACTTCAAATGCAGCAAAAAAATTATCTGATAAACAGTATTGCAAGCCGAACATCGTGTGAATATTCAGAATCTGACGGGATGAGTTAGTTTTAGTTTCAAGATTATAAAACTTTCTTATTCTGTCCCCGAAATAAATTCCCGCACCGCCGCCGAGAAAAATATTCAAATCTTCCGTAAATGAGGGAACGTTAAAGTACAAGGAAATTTCCAACGGAACCATCCAGATAGTTTCTGTAGCTTTGGCAAGTTTGAAATCATCGTAAGTAAACAGATACTGAACCTGATTATCATCTATGATTTTCACGTATTCTGACGACAATCCGAGATAGAGATAATCTTTATATATTCCCTTTTTCAGTGTAATACCGAATCCCGTTCCTCCGTTTAAATCTATAACCGTATTGCTTTCAACAGGATTGGAAGAATAGGGATTTAACTGAATCGAAGCGGATGTGATATAATTAAAAGAAGGTGTTATTTCGATGTCTTTAAATATTTTTCCTAAAAAATTTTCCTGGGAATATGAAATTCCGGACATAAAAATCAGGATAAATATTATTTTTAAAAAAAATTTTTTCAAATGCAATCCATTATTTTAATATTATAACGGATTCATAGTATAATTCTAATAGAACTGAAGTTTATCCCTGTTATCCACAATTTTTGCATTTTTCATCTGATAATTGAACCAGTCCCTGTAAGCATACTGTGAGCGTTCCTGAACGAGCGGACTTCTGATATCTTTATATTTAGCCAGAAATTCCTGTTCGTTAAACGGAGACAAGGAGTTAAGTTTGATTATATAGTATCCTCTGGCTCCTTTAATCGGTTCACTAACCTGTCCGATTCCCGTATTGTAAAACACGGCATTATTAACGGCGAAATCGCTTCCGATTTGCGGATTCGGTTTTATAAAAGTCATCGAATCAACAGTACCGTAGACATAATTCGGAGCAATTATTTTCAACGAATTAATATCATTATTTTGTATTTTACTTTTCAAATCGTTCGCGATTTGCTGAAGCACGGCATATTTCTTCTGGATTATGACTTTCGGTTTAACCATAACCATTTTAATGGAATCATAATTTTTATAACCCTCAGGAATTTTTCCGACGATCTGATACACTCCCAATCCACCCGTTACTTTTACAGGCACATAGACACTATTAACAGGATTTTGAAATGCAAAATCAAGCAGATTTTTATTTTGTCCTGCTCCGGGTATAAATGATTCTTTCGGTATGTCGTTTGTCGTCTGTACGACTACATTTAATTTCTTTGCTACCGAATCAATGTTCAAACCTCTTTCTATATCCGAATAAAAATCGAATGCTTTTTTCTTTACCTGTTCTCTTGTTTTGACCGTGGTTTTCACTTCCATTCTTACTTCAGCAAACTTAAACTCCGTATTTGATTTTTGTTTTATTTTAATGACATGATATCCGAATGAAGTTCTAACCGGACCGATAACATCTCCTGCCTTACCTTTCAGTATTGCATTTTCAATTTCACTATATTCACCCGTTAATTTACCTTTAGTAATCCAGCCGAGATTACCCGAATTCTGTTTTGCACTTTCATCTTCCGACAACTGCACCGCTAATTCGTTCACATTTTCGCCTTTTCTTAACCTTGCGATAACATCGTTTGCTTTTTTCTTTGCCGAGACAGAATCCGCATCAACTCTGAATAAAACCTGTGCCGCCTCAAAAAATGATTCTTCTCCATCTTTTTTATCGAGAAACTTAATAACCTTATAACCGTCCGGGTCTATAATAACGTCCGAAACATCATCTTTTTCCGCTTTAAAGAGGAACGCCGCCACATTATTCGAAATTGTATTCAATTTCTGAAATTCCCCGTTGAATGGTACGCTTGAACTGACGTTAACCTCACGGATAAGCGAACTATCTTCTACGGTCAGTGTTTTTAAAATATCTATTTCTTTCGTCAAGATATTTTTTACATACGCCGTATCGTCTGCAGTCTGAGCATCGGAGAAGATTACATATTTGAATCTCACTACTTCTTCCTGTTTGAACTCATCCTTATGTTCGTCGTAATACTTCCTCATTTCTTCTTCCGACACGTTATTCAATGTAGTATCTATAACAGAATTCAAATCAAGCAGCACATAATCGAAACCCGCTTTTATATAATCGTCTTTAAATTTCTGAAGCAGTTCCCCGTCCGATACTATATATGAACTCATCAAAACGCTCTGAAGCTTATCCCTTACCAGATAAGTTTTCAGCAACTGTTCAACCTGATTCCAGAAGAGTTTTACTTCTTTTTCTTTCATCGTCAGCGCCTGTCTGTAGAAATCATAATTAAACTGACCTGTAGAGTCTATAAAAAATCTTTTAATCTGGTCGGGCAGTTGTTCCGGTCTGTTATAGACCCAGTCCAGAATTTCCTGGTCTGTTACTTTTAATCCGAGTCTGTTAATTTCCTGGTCTAAAAGTTTTTCCGTAACCAGAGTATTCCATATCTGTTCCTTCAGTTCATCGGCTTTTGCATCGTCGATATCCCTGCCTTTATTTTGTTCTCTCAGTTGTTCGATTTGCTGTTGATACAAATTATCGAACTCCTTAAAAGTAATTTCTTCTCCGTTAACCGCACCCATTTCGGTAATCGAGCCTCTGTTCATACCAAGATAATTCATTCCCCAGTCGAAAATAATCGTTCCCAGAAATGCAATAACAACAATAACAATAATAATCACCATTTTATCTCTCAGTCTGTTCATAATCCCGGTTTTCACCTGGGGCTTAGGTTTTGTATCTTTCATTATTTAATCTCCTTTTGCATTTTTACTCAGGTATAAAATTCATTATGTTTTATTCAGTATACATTAACAAAATTCGGGAATAAAAATTTAAAAGTTATGTTAATGCTTTCGTAAAATCAATTCATAATAATAATCATAAGTTTCTTTCAGTCCGTCGTTCAAATTCGTTTCAGGTTTCCATTTAAAAATCTTATTTGCTTTTCCGTTCGACAGATAACTTCTGTACTGTTCCCCGATTTTCGGCGGACCGAAAACCTTTTTAAATTTTTTCCCGAAATAATTATTTATCAGGTCAAATAATTTCACAACGGTTGTTTCCGTATTCGAACTGATATTAAAAACATCGCTTTCCGGAAATTTTAATGCACGGGCATTAGCCAATGCTACATCTTTCACAAAAACAAAATCTCTTGTTTGCCTGCCTGTTCCGTTAATAACCGGTTGAACATTTTTCAGCATTTTCTCAAGGAATATAGATACGACTCCAGCTTCACCTTTTGCATTTTGCCTTGGTCCGTAAACATTACCGTATCTCAGGATTACATAATTTAGGTTGTAAATTTTCTTATAATAATACAAATATTTTTCCGAAGCAAGTTTTGTAATACCGTACGGCGAAAGAGGATTTGCAGTATGGTTTTCGCCAGCGGGATACTGAGTTTGTTCTCCGTAAATTGCGCCGCCCGTCGAAGCAAAAATGAATTTTTTAATATTATATTTGACCGACGCCTGCAGTAATTTAACCGTTGCTTCAAGATTCACACGCAGGTCAAACACCGGCTTTTCTACCGATTTCCTTACATCAATTTGTGCGGCGTGATGATTTATTACTTCTATTTTATGTTTTTCCAACAGATGTCCGAGATTATCTTTGCATATATCGGCTTTGTAAAAAACCGCTTTTTTATTTACGTTTTCAATACTGCCGGTCGAGAGATTATCAACTACAACCACTTTATGATTTCTCTTAATATACTCATCCGTAATATGGGAACCTATAAAACCCGCACCGCCTGTAACAAGAATATTCATTCGTTATATATTATACCTTTCGTTTCAAATTGTGTTTCTATGTTTATTAAAAATTCAAACATCCTTACCAGCTGCTGGGTAAGCGATTCCCTGCTGTAGTGTTGTACGAATTCCTCATCGGGCACAGGAAGTTCTTTTGATTTATATAGCTTGTAAAACTCAAGAATAAGCTTGGCAATTTCTTTAGGGTTATCCGGTTCGCATACTTTATAAGCACCGTAATTTTTTAAAACATTTTTAGCCACCCCGTCGGGGATAGTAGCGAGAATCGGTTTTCTCGCACCGAAATATTCAAAAAGTTTTCCCGTCGAAATCATTTCCGATCCTTTATTTTTTCCAATCATCAGCCATAAGATATCCGAAGCAATTAAATATTTTATACTGACCAGATGGTCAATATATCCTGTCGTTGTAACATTATCTCTGAGCCCTGATTTTGCAATCATGTTCATATTTTCTTTCGAAAGCACACCAACGAGGCATAGTTCAATTTCCCTTCTTAATTCCGGGAATTTTTCGAAAATCATTTTGAATGCTTCGAGCATATATTTCGGAGTCATAAAATTCAAAAAACTTCCGGAATAAGTTATTCTCATTCTGTTTGTTCTCGGCAGGTTATGATTTGCTTTTATAAAATCTTCTTCATCATATCCCTGCGGCAGAATAGTAACATCATTATATTTTACATTCGAATATCGTTCAACGATTAATTCCTTAATTCTCCGGTTGATTGTAATAATATTATCGCAATGTTTCAGGACTTCTCTTTCGAGTTTGATATTCAGGGACTTATGCACGGGAGTCAGGTAGAAATTATAGGGACAATCTATCCAGGAATCCCTGTAATCAATCACCAGAGGAATGTTATATTTATTTTTAAGTTCGAGTCCGACCAAAAAATCCGTATAGGGAGGTGCTGTGGAATAGATTAAATCAATTTTTTCTTTTTCGATAATTTCTTTAGCAAGTTTCAGTGCTTTCTTTTTCCAAAGAATTTTGGAATCAGGCAGCAAAAAGATCTGAGCCGCTTTACTGAGAAATTTTCTGAATTTTTCTTTCGGGAGCGGAGTAACTTTAGCATAGTTGAGCAGATTTTTTGCACTTCTGATTTTCGTTCTTAAGATTTGTACATTATTGCGGTCGAGTTCAGCAAGCAGGGAATCGTCTTTAGCATAGAAAGTTTTTGGAGTAGTTGTAAGGACATAACATTTCCAGTCATATTTCGGGAGGTATTTAACGAATTTTGTTGTTCGTTGAACCCCGCCCATTCCGAACGGCGGGAAGTAATATGATATTATAAGTACTTTGTGCAAATTTTCAGTTTACAGTTCTATTAATTCTTTAGCAGAGATATTAAGGATTTCGCAGCCTTGTTTTTTAACAATAACGTCATCTTCAATTCTTACTCCGCCGAATCCTTCTATATATATACCGGGCTCGATTGTAATTATGTTATTCACCTCAAGCACATATTCGCCTTTTGGATTCACTCTCGGACCTTCATGTATATAATAACCGAGTCCGTGTCCGAGTCCGTGTCCGAAATTGTCGCCGTATCCTTTTGAAGCGATGTAATCTCTCGCATAGGAATCGAGCTGTTTTACAGAGATTCCTGCTTTAACTTTTTCAAGTGCTTTAAGCTGGGCATCGAGGACTATGTTATAAATATCTTTTTGTTTTTTATTTGCTTTTCCGATTACAAGAGTTCTTGTCATATCTGAATGCATGCCGTCGACTACTGTTCCGAAATCAAGAGTAACAAAAACTCCTTTTTTAATTTTATTATCAGTAGGTTGAGCATGCGGAAGGGCACTATTTAAGCCGCTTGCGACTATTGGGTCAAAAGCATTTTTTTCGCCGCCGAGTTTCATCTGGATGTATGTAATTTCGGCTGCAATATCTTTTTCGGTAACACCGGGTTTTATTATCTTTAACAACTCGGAAAATGTTCTATCGGTGATTTCCACGGCTTTCTTTAAACTCTTTATTTCTTCTTTGTTCTTAGTGATGATTATGCCCTCTATAACCGAGTTTAACGGTACAAACTTTATCTCCGGAAATACCTTTTTAATCCCGTTAAATTCATTAACCGTCATTATGTTTGATTCCACACCTATCCTCTTTATTCTGTGCCTGTTTATTATAATTCTAAGGTGTTCGTAGGTACCTTGCGGATATATCATTATTTCAAAATCCTTGCTTACCTGCTTTTTTGACTGAATCTTATACCGGAAATCAGTAATAAAATAATTTTTTTTCTTCGTAATTACCGCTAATCCCGCACTGCCGGAAAATCCTGTTAAGTACCTGACATTTAATATATTTGTCACAAAAAATGCGTCAATTTTTAACTCTTCAAATTTGCTTTTTAAAATTGTCGTTCTGTTCATAGTAAAATATTTAATTCCAAATCATTAAAGTTACTAATTTTAAACCTATATTTCAATTCAACATTAGTTGCAAGAATGGAATGAACGGATTATACGAATAATCGATAATTTTTTTTTCCCACTAAAAAATAATACTGAAACAAGTTTAAAATATCTTATTGATTATTAATTTATTTATCTATTGACTGTTAGCATTTCTATCCAGAATTAAAAATTGAAATCGAATGAAATGTTAAAACAATTTTTTATAAAGAAACAGAAATTATAAACATCTCTATATTATAAATTAAATAGATTCTGATGATTTTAATTATTAAATTTATCAAACTAAGAAATTTGATTATATGATAATATTTTTTAATATTAATGTGATATTTCGAAGTTTTTCACTTATGTAATTCAGGTTTAATATGTCTTAAGTGTATTTTCTCAGAGTGCTTCTTTTTCACAAGAAAATTTTATTTTCGCTTTGAGAATAGTATTCGAATCACAACATTCAGTCTCCGCCTGTATATAAATAAGAAAAAGTTGTTATTAACTTTAATGAAAATTATGGAAAATTAAAGCGGTGATTGTAAAATAAACATAAACTTTTTTACAATACATGAGCTGGATTTTCAAGAATTAAGCTTATAAATTCATTGATTTTATAGGGTAAAAAAACTATCTTTGTTAATGTTTATTTTTGGGAAAATTAATCGGAGTTAATTTTGAAGAAGAATTTAACAAGAATTATTTTGACGGTCGTTTTTATTGCGCTGGCAATTATTTATTTATATCCCACTTATAAGGATTATAAATTTAACGAAGAGTTGAAATTAAGAGCGGGAAATTATAAAGACAGCATGGATTATGTGATGCAGAATCTTGATGAAATCAGAAAAGCACAGGAGAAAAGAATCAAACTCGGACTGGATTTAAAAGGCGGAATGTACGTGATACTGGATGTTGATGTCGTGAAATTTCTCGAAGATTTAGCTGATTCGAGAAAAACAAAAGATGAAACTCTGGCAAGAATTCTCGGGGAAATCAAAGCAATTGCCGAATCATCGGAAATTTCCGTTCTCGATGTTTTGAAAGAGAAGCTTCAGGCGGAAAATCTGACATTAAAGAAATATTACGGTGAAACACGCGAAGATGAAGCTGCCGTAGAAAAGAAATTACAAAGGGATATAGATGAAGCGATTGACAGAGCAATTGCCGTTGTAAGAAACAGAATTGATCAGTACGGTGTGGCTGAAGCCCAGCTGCAAAAACGCGGTAACAGAATTATGATGGAACTGCCCGGTGTCAGTAATCCCGATGACGTGAAGAAACTTCTGAAAACAACGGCAGTTCTGGAATTTAAATTATTGCAGAGTCCGGAGATAGTGTTCAAAGTAGCCGAAGCAATTAACAAAATAATTACGGGAGCCGATACTACAAGTGCCAAAGATACAACAACCGCAGGATTATTGCTCGACAGCAACAAAAAATCACAAGACTCTCTTTCTATAACATCCGGCGGAGTAAAAGATACAACAACAAAAAAAGACACTTCAAAGACTAAAAAAGACAAACAAAAGAAAGACACTTCAAAAGTAACATCCGATACATCGAAAAAAACAGACACGTCTATAGCACAGGATACTACGCAATTAACAGACACAGGACAAATGTCCGATAAAAATCTGTCGGAAGAGGAATTTAAAGCAAAATACCCGTTCTTTTATCTTGTACAGTTCATAAAAGAATCGGGAGACGGATTCGTAAGGGAATCGGATAAACCTAAAGTAGATGAAATCCTGAAGAGAGTAGAAGTTCAGGCAGTAATACCCGCCGGCTATCAGTTTGCCTGGTCGGACAAGGCGGAGACGATGCAGGACGGCAATAATTATTACATACTTTATTCCCTTAAGAAGGAAGCAGAATTAACGGGAAAATATATTACAGATGCAAGGAAGGACATCAGCCAAGAAACGCAGAGGCCTTATGTAGCAATGCAGATGGATGCCGAAGGTTCGGCAGACTGGGCGCGGATAACAGGTTCGAACATCGGAAAAAGATGCGCAATAGTACTTGACGGAATTGTTTATTCTGCACCGGTGATACGCAATAAGATTCCGAGCGGTAACTCGCAGATTGAAGGAATGAGAGATATGAACGAGGCAAATCTGCTGGTTATAGTTCTGAAAGCAGGTTCGCTTCCCGCACCTTTAAAAATAGCTGAGGAAAGGTCTGTCGGTCCTTCACTCGGAGAAGACTCTATCAAGGCAGGAATTACATCATCGCTCGCTGCTCTGATTCTGGTTGCTTTGTTTATGATAGTATATTATAAATTCGGCGGATTCGTTGCTGATTTTGCATTAATAATCAACGTATTGTTCGTACTCGGAATAATGGCATCGTTCGGGGCTACACTTACACTTCCCGGTATCGCAGGACTTGTACTGACACTCGGTATGGCTGTAGATACAAACGTTCTGATATTCGAAAGAGTAAGAGAAGAAGAACGGAGCGGAAAACCGTTAAAAACCTGTATTGAAATCGGCTATAAAAAAGCTTTTTCAGCAATTATTGACTCACACTTAACGAGCGTAATCAGCGGTATTGCACTGTATATGTTCGGAACGGGACCAATCAGAGGTTTTGCCGTTACGCTGCTTGCAGGTATAATAGTAAATTTATTTACAGCAATTGTAATAACTCACTTTATATTTGACATTTTACTTGAGAAAAATAAGAAACTCAGTTTCGGATGATAACTATTTAATTGCCGTCGAATTTTCAGACGGCAGAATTTCAGAAATTAAAAAATGATTATATGAAAATATTTGTAAACACAAGTTATGATTTTTTAGGAAAAAGAAGAATATTTTATATAGTATCGGTATCGGTGATTATACTC
>Ga0208828_1000085_pt1 | contig 41859 bp, 32 predicted proteins | sample Kivu_160m_FD_185487 | JGI IMG/M metagenome (GOLD analysis project Ga0208828, IMG submission 185487) | Freshwater microbial communities from Lake Kivu, Western Province, Rwanda to study Microbial Dark Matter (Phase II) - Kivu_160m (SPAdes)... | ecosystem: Environmental > Aquatic > Freshwater >... | reverse complement strand
ATCCTCAAATGGAAACGCACAATTAAAAGAGGGTGGGATCACGATATGGCCGTCAAGGTCGGCGTACCCGATCTTCCCCTTCTCCCGGATACGGATCAGGCCATCTGAAGGATAATCGGGCCCGTTGTCATAGGGATTGACCTCAAAGAGAAACCGGCCATCCCTGTCAAACGCCGAAAAACCAAGGCCGTCAATATATCGTACATCAAACCCGTCGAAAGAGATTACCAGGTTGGTATCCTGCTCCTCTATCCCCTCATGTGAGCTTCTCTCCTGTTCATCCACCCAGGCCGGTTTCAGGTGCTGGACATATTTCACGATGTCGTCCTGCATGACCACTTCCAGGTCATAAGCAGGATACCAGAGCTCCCTAAACTGCAGTGATTGGCCAATGTTCTCTTTGTAGTCAATGCCCAGGGTTTTCACCATATCGGCGTAGGTCGTTCCGTAGCTGATTCCCTGAAAAGTGGCTCCATACACCTCTTCAAGCCTTCGCAACCGGAAGATCTGGTCGACCATTTCATTCCGTCCTGTCAGGTAATCCTTCAAAAGGATATAGTAATGGTGCCAACGGGAATGGCCTATGGCAAAAACAATACTGATCCTGACAGAATCTTTGGAGAACTCCTCCACAACTGTTTCGATGGGTGTATCTGTATCAGCCTCGAAATAAGGATCGGAGACAAACCTTTCCAGGTAGTTCTCTCTTTGCACCCTCAGCCATTTATCCCGCTGATCCAGGAGATGCCGGTATTGTTCATCGCTGATCTTCCCACGCTGGTCCTTATCCATGTAAAACACCTCTTCCGCCCGGGGAAGAATCTCTTCGGATATTCCGTTCCGGTCAACGTGCTGTCCGATATTGACAGGAGCGTACACCTTCTCCTGTGACCTTGCGCTTTGTTCGTTTCCAATCATAAACAGGGCAATGAAAAGTGGGATCAGCAGGAAGGAAAAATCAACCTGACTGTTGTGTTTCAGGCATCTCGTATTCCATATCATTGCTAAAGAAATCAGTTCCTGTTACAAAGATACCATACAAAGAGAGGAAAGTCAATCTTTTGGAACCAGGAAGCGGTTGTAAAGCAGCAGGCCAATGATACTCAGAACCCCGATCATGCTGAAGGTGATCCAGAGGATGGAGGGCTGATTCATTTTCTCCACGAAAAGCACATAGAGCCATGCGCCAAGCACCCCACCAACTCCGCTTCCGATCACCCCGTAAAGGAAAGAGTACCCCTGGTAAAGGGCTTTGCGTTCAGGAGGCGCGATGACACCCACATAGGAGATGAATTTCGGGTGGGCCGTCATCTCCCCAAGGGTGAAGATAAACATGCCGGCAAGGAAGATCCAGGGACTCGGGGCAATGGCCAGCAATCCCATTCCGACCGAGCCGATGGCAATACCGATGATCATGGTGGGGAGGGCTTTGGCTTTTCTGACCAGGGCGGAAACAAACAGCTGGAGGAGGATGATCGCCCCGGCGTTCATGGCCGTTACGTGTTCAGCCTCGAATTTCCAGTCAGGATCCGTGACAAAAAGTGAGAGAAAGCGGTTCACGATCCCATTGACCGGCTCCATGTTGATGTGTTCGGTCAGGTACCATAGTACTGAATCATACACCTGAAAGTACATGATCCAGAATCCGGAATAGATCACGATCATCAGGATAAAGCGGTAATCCTTCAGCACCATCACCATTTCGGAAAAGATCTTCCCGATGGATTTTGACCCTGTAACCGTTTGTTTGGGTTCCCTGAAAACGAAATAGTTGAGCAACAATAGCCAGCCGGTGCCGATGGCGGCCATGAAGAAGATGTAGTTCCAGGAGATCGACTTCATCCATGGTACCAGGATCAACGGAAAGATAAAGGCTCCCAGGTTGATTGACCAGTAGTAGATCCCGAATCCGAGTGAGGAGGTTGACTCATCGGTCACCCGTGCGATTGTACCCGCGACCATGGGCTTGAAGAATCCCGCACCAAGGGCCACCAGCAGCAGGCTCATAAATACCGTGGCGTAGGTGACGGAGAAGCCGGCCAGCAGGTATCCTGCGCTCATGGAGAGGAAGGCAAAGAAGAGCACTCTCCGGTAGCCAAGCCGGTCGCCGACCGCACCGGCTAAAATAGGGAGAAAATAGAGCAAGGGTGTGATGACACTTTTTATCACGCCAACGCTCTCTTTGGAAAAAGCGAGGCCCCCGTTTTCCCTCGAAAGCACGAGGTAAACAGACAGGACCGACATCACCCCGTAGTAGGAGCCCCGTTCGAAGAACTCCATCACGATGACGGTCCAGAAGCTTCTCGGAAAGCTGCTTTTTCCTTTTTTACTGGCATTTTCAGGCATACAGGTAGAAATTAGCACTTTATATTAGTGGGATGTCTTAACAACTTTGGCCGTGATGCCATGTTGCTTTTCAGGCAGGTAAATATTCAGGGTATAAAAACCCTTTCCGAGATCTTCGGTATCCAGATGCACCGTGCCATTTACCATGATCTCCTCATCCAGAACGATGTGGCCCAGAATGTCGCTCATCCGGCAATGCACCCAGTTACCGGTGACCTGCAGGGGAAGTTCAATGCATAGTTCATGTAAAAACGGCACCGGGTATGTCTTCATGGAAAAAGGAAATCGCTTCTTCACCCCCATTCCGGCGTAGAACCAGATCTCCTCTACAAACTCGGGATGATCGATGAAAGGGTTCCTGTTCCCCTGGATCGCGAATACCGCATTGTTCCGATCGACCTCCTTGCCGCTGACGGGATCGCTGAGGTGCCATGTATAGAGCATATCGAGTGCCCAGGGTTTTGGTTGCGCCCCGCTGGTCATATCGCTTCCGGGCCAGGAGGCATCCTCCCCGTAATACCGTGTAGCCATATAGAAACAGGTGCGGGCCAGGTCGCCCTTGTAGGTCTCAACAGGTTCAAACACCGTACCGGCATACCCGCTGGCAGAGCAGGCACCCAGCATGGAGCCATTGAGTGAGGTCCAGGTGGGGGAAGCCACCTCTCCATAGGGGTAATTCCCCCGCATGCCGTTGACAAAGCCGTCTGTTGGGTAGATATGGAACAGGTCGGTGTACATCGGGTAGACGGTTCCGCCGAACCAGCTCTTGGGAAAAGAGTGTTCCCGGTTGTAGCAGTCCCCTTCACCCGAATAACTATCGCACTGGTCGGAGAAGAAAGTGTACTCATAGGGAGGAGTGCCTCCGGGGATATCCGAGTAAATATCCCACACCTTGCCGTTTTGTTTCTGATCGGTAGTCTCAAAATCCGTCCACAGTTCATCGTACGTCTCCACCTGATGCCCGTCGATGATCCCGTGGAGGGCGTTCTGTAATTCCTCTCCATGGAGACCCACCGCAGGGTCATAATAACCGGGCGGTATCTGGGCAAAGAGAAGACCGGCCGACACAGCCAGCAGAAGGGTCAGGATCAGGTGTCGCATCATTGGGGGCTCTTTGAGGCCAAAGATAAGAATATTAGCCGTTGCTGGAAGTTACCTGCCCCGTATGGAACCAGGGATAACAGAATTATGATGCATCCAATACGTCTCTTATTCCGGCAATTTTGTTAATTTTCGAAAGCGAACCAATAGGTTGTACCCTCATGGATGAACTGAATGATGTTTTGAACAATTTCCTTATTGAAGAAGTACCTGTTTCCATCACCCCCACCGGATCAGGATATATCAACGACTCGTATCTCGTAATGACGGCATCACCCGATACGCCGGATTATATTCTGCAACGGATCAACCATGCCATTTTCAAAAAGATTCCGAAACTGATGGAAAATATCGCCCGGGTGACCGACCACCTCAGGGAACGCCTTGTCCGCCCGGAGGAGAGAGGCGATCGCCATAGGTTGGGGGAGTTCCCCCAATCCCGGATGGAGGTATTACAACTCATTGAAACCCGAAACGGGAAGCTGTACCATCAGGATCCAGGAGGAAATTTCTGGCGGTTGTATCATTACATCCCGGGTACACACAGTTACGACCGGGTTCCCGGACCCGACCATGCCTATGAAGGAGGGAAAGCCTTCGGACTGTTCCTGCATCTTACTGCCGGACTGGACCCATCCACGCTGGCGATCACGATCCCCCGGTTTCACGACATCACCTGGAGGATGGAACAGTTCGAAGAGGCTTTTCAAGCAGATATCGCGCATCGCGCCATGCCAAAGCGTGGTCTCCGCGGAGTTTACCCCGCTGCAAGCGGGGCTTCGACATCTCACATCCCAGATCTGATTGAATTTGTCCGGCAGCGGGCCAATGAAATGCACACCATCCACCGGTTGCTGGCAGCGGGGAAACTGCCGGTCAGGGTCACCCACAACGACACCAAGTTCAACAACATCCTGTTCAACGGGGAGGAGAAGGCCGTGTGTATCGTTGACCTGGACACGGTGATGCCAGGAACGGTATTGTTCGATTTCGGGGATGCCATCCGCACAGGAGCCAATACGGCGGATGAGGATGAGCCCGACCTTGAGAAAGTGAACTTCGATATGGATCTTTTTAAAGCCTATTCCCTTGGATTCCTTGAGACAGCCGGTTTATCCCTCACCAGGGTTGAGATCGATCATCTCGTTCATTCAGCAAGGTTCATGACCTTTCTCATCGGGTTGCGATTTCTCACCGACTACCTCAACGGTGACACCTACTATAAGATCCGTTATCCGGAGCATAACCTTCAGCGGGCGAGGGTACAGTTCAGACTGCTGGAAAAAATGGAGAATCAGCGTCACACCATGCAGGAAATCATCGCTGATTTGGCTCAGCGGTAAAGGTATGTCTCATGGCCAGTGATCGATCGTTTCATCCGGTTTGTCTTTAAAGCCTTTGTACCAGCGCCATCCACCATAGGCAGCTCCAAGTCCTAAGAGAATTCCCAGTCCCCCGTCGATCGGCGCACCGCGGGGATCCTGATTCCCGGTTTCCCCATGACCCCCGGGAGGAGGAGGAGGTTCCTGTGCTTTCAGTGATGGAGTGGCGAGGCAAAAAAAGAGTCCGAGCAGGATCAGGACTAAGGCGACGATCTTTTTCATAGGAGAAGTTCTTAATGGATATATACTTTTTGATACCGGCTCCCGTCAGCGGTAATCATCCCGAACAGATAAACGCCCGGCACAACCGAAACCGGCAATTGCTGGAGGATATCCCCGGTCAACGCAGCATTAACCAAGCGTTGTCCCAGTAAATTCACCACCTCGATCTGACCGCTGAAGGCCCCGGGATTTCTGATGTAGAGGGTTTGGCTGCTGCACCATACCTGGATCGGCCAAGGGGAGGATTCCTCCATCCCCACCGCCTTGAAATGAATCTCAAACCGGTAAAGGTCATCCCCCTCTTCCGAAGAAAAGGTGTAAAACTTATCCCTGGTGAGGTTTGTTGTAATCCCGAGTTTCCGGTCGGTTAGGTAGACTGGATAGGCGGGAATCAGGGAAATGGCTGAATCGGCTTCAATGGAAAAGAGGGAGTGTTCATTCTTCTTAAAGTAGAGCGGGATCCGCAGCGTTTCATCCAGGGCCGGCAGGCTGTTGGTCGATAGCAGATGGCTGTCGGCAACGGTATAGAGCATCGGGGCATAGCCCACCAGAAAGTGCGCATCACATGGCGGGTCAAAGGTGGTTGTCGCTTCATCACTGAACCGGATCACCGTCTCCTGCGACTTCTTTCCCTCCGGATCGACTGCCCTGAGTTTAATAACATTGACATCCAATTGCTTATACCAGCTGTCATCCGCATGGGTCCGGTCGCCTTCATAAAGGGTAAGTGAGCCTGAAACGCTTCCGCTGACCTGCACCATAAACCCCTGCAGCGGGGGGATGGGATCCCCCTGTCCGATATCGATATAGCTGGCTTCCGATTCATCCCATATTTTTGCCACACCAGCGATATGGTTCAGGTTCCAACCTCCGGCTCCTGTCGTCTGATTCCAGTTCAAGTAACAGGGGAAGGGATTGCCTACCAGGTTCCATCCGGCGTATTGAGTACCGTCGGTGTTGGTCAATCCTGAGACCGGAATGCCGGCATTATGCAGGGACCCTTCGAATTCTTTGGAAGCAGAAGCAGCATACGCTACCAGGTATCCCCGGCCGGAAAGGAAATTCCCCGAACTCATGTTGCATTCCAGGAAGGTGGGACTGGTTGTCGTGTTCTTGAAATTGACCCACACTTCGTCGCTTTCCGACCAAAGGTAAAAATCATAATTTTCTGCCGGTTCCACGGTAAAAGCGGGGTCAATCACCTGATCATCAACCGGGGAGGAGAGAAAATGCCATCCGTGATCATCATCCGTCCAGGCCCCGATGTACCGTTGAACCGTCACGGTGCCCTCCGCACTTCCGAGGGTGATCAGGGAGGTAGCTGCTACAGATGAGGAGGTGAGTTGAAGAGTAGCCCCGGCTCCCACCTCCAGATCCCCTGATATGGTGATCTTCTGGCCGTCGGAAGTTGACCAGCTTCCCGTACCTTCAATGGTCAGCCCATCCAGAACCACTGTCGAGCCGGATATCCCGGCAACAGTATGACCGGATGATCCCGTCAGGTCCAGCGTTCCTGTGGCATCAGGAGAGGCGAAGATCGATCCGGCATCCGAGAAGAGGTTTCCGGACACCGAAAGAACCCCATCCAGGAATATGGTGCCTCCTGCCGCATGACTGACATAATTTCCCGTGATAACCACATGGGATCCTTCAGGGATCACAAGCTTTGCCCCTTCATTACGTACGGTCTGGGCACCTGTTGCCTGGGACACGAGAAGCAGGGACAGGGAGGAGATCATTCTCACAAGCCGGACCCTAAAATGCCTGGATGTAAATGCCGAAGATTGGTCTTTGTTCATGATTGCTCTGGTTGAAAACATTACCTGATGACTACCAGACGTCTCGTATAGACAGTATGTTCGGTGGTGAGTTTGTACAGGTAGGTACCCGGCTTCAGCAGGGATGTATTCACCACAATCGTATAGGCTCCCTCCTGTAGAGTCTGGTCAGCCAGTGTACCTATCAGATGGCCTTGCATATCAAACAATTCCAGAAGGATCGGGGTCTTCTCAGGCAGCTCAATCCGGATGGTAGTATGGTCTGTACAAGGGTTCGGGTAATTCTGAATCAGGATCTCTCCGTGATCCTCCGCGGGAAGTTCTTCCGTACCGATGATATAATCCTCCATCGGGACAATGGCCAGCGTGCTGTCGTGCGGAATCGTGACACAGCGAAGCACCTGGTTCATATAGGGATTTCCCCACGTGATCCCATGAACCGGATAGTACAGGGTATTGGTTGGCAGCATGACATATTCCTGGGTGAGTATCATCAGGGTATCTTCCCCGATATAGGTGAGACTGAGTTCAGAGACCTGTTTCGTGGTATCGCATACATACGGATTTGCCGTGATGTGATACCATGGACCTGACGGAGTGTTAAGATCTCCTGACAGGAGGTCTACCTGGCTGATGCGTTGATCGGAGGTTTTGATGGCAAATTTCTCCAGTTTCACTGCCAGAGTCATTTTACCGTCCTCCCGGAGGGCAATTTTCGGATACTGAAAATGCCGTGTTGAGTCTACTGCCAGAGGGATTGTATTTCCCCAGCATTCATTCACCGCATCCCAGGGGATCATTGAAACAACCTCATGATCTGCGCCAATCGTTTCGGAGATGTATGCGGTATAGACGATAGATCCGTATTCACCGGCGAATTCCATCGTTAGAAAGTTTATATCCATAGTTGGGCTATGGCACACAACTGCCGGAGCACTCCATGCCATATCCTGGTAAGTCAGCGATAAGATCCGGTTGCTTGTACTGTCGGAACTATTGTCATTGAGGCACGTCAGGACGGCTTTGTTTTCGCCTGTTTTAGATAGGAAGATGTCGGTTTCAACCCCATTGACCGAGGTGATCTGAGCCGGCAGACCCGGCGTCCAGTTTTCGCCTGTTTTAGTCAGGGTGGCACACCATAAATCTGAGGTGTGGTTATCCAGATCTGCCACTTGCCAGGCCAACAAAGCCTGTGTTTCTGACAGTATTGCCAAAGATGGTTTCGCTTCAGCCCGTCCTGTGGTCATACCGGTAAGATCGTCATAGATTCGATCCATCTGAATGATGCTGTCGGAGGTGATATCAAACACGGCAAACCAGATATCCTGCGATTCGGCGAACACCCTGAGAGGGTTATCGTCGCGCAGACGGGTCAGGGTGAGACCATCGTAGCGTGACTGCGACCAGGTGATCAGCACCGTACTGTCGCTGAAACCGGCTGAAACAGGGTTGTTGATCGCATGGGTGTTGCTGCGGATCGTCAGTTTATCCGAGAATTTTTTTGTTTGATTCCTCAGGAACCTGGATCTCAGGTGCCGTTCACCAATGGAATCCCCTTTCTCGAGCCAAGTAAATAAATTGTAATTGGTCGAAGGGGTGATGGAGGCTTGCGGGTAAGCCATGGGGGTTTTAACGAAGGTACTAACCGGTATTATATCTCCTGCCAGTAGGTTTCCTTCCAGCATCTCCTCATCATCCGGGAAGCAATCCTCCATATCGTCACCCCAGAAACGGTGGGAATAAAACAATTTCGGCCCCCAGACAGTTTGGGACTCAAGCCCCCAGAGTTCCTTCACTACCATTTTGCCTTCAATATCCATGTTGAAATCCTTTAAAAACCGGGTATCGTTTTTCGGGATCGTGATATATGAGTGTCCGAATCCCGCGTTAAATTTCAAGTCCAGGCAAAGATCGCCCTCCACCAATCCTTCCAACAATTTTGCCCCTATCTCAAGATCCACCCCAAACGAACCGGCATAGAAATGATAGGAAGCGCTTGCGTCGTTTTCGGGGGTTCCTTCATTCGCATTGATGTAGAGGTCGCCATATGATCCCCATTGTGTTTTGCCGTTGATGGTATCCAGCTTCAGATGAAGGCGGGAAGAATATTTATAATCACCACTTAAAGTGATGGAAAAAGTGGGGGAGATAATTTCTTCGACTGACATGAGGTTTTTCAAAATATTGATGATCCCAATGATCTTATCCCCCATTTCTCCAAGTCCTTTCGGTTCGAAAGCTATGCCACCGGACATGTCGAAGTTCTGTGTTGCCCAAAGATTGTCGTTGGTATCAAGCCTGTAAAACTCATACAGATTATCCTGAAAGTCGGCCCGGAGAATTTTACTGCTTCCCGCTCCTACATGGAGCACGTACTGCTCGAGTTTCGCATCCACAATCGGGTGTGCCAGCTTCAATGAATCGATCCAGAACTTCAATCTCACATCCATCCCCGGACTGTACAATGTGCCATGGGCTCCATTCAGCAGGGGAACATCATGGGGAAGCACGATACTCACATCGTTCAGAAATGAACCGGGATCCTGCAAGGGGGAATAGATCGTGAAAGTGACTTTCCTCTCGATGGTATCCTCTTCAATGTGGGAGAAATCAGAAGCTTTGCAGAAATCAAACCAATAGGGTCTGGTACGGGTGATGGTGATGTCGAACGGCCCTTGTTCCATGACAGGTTCCGGATTGTCGCCCAGGTAGTATTCTAAAAACACTCCCGTGACCGGTGGAGAAAGGGAAGCCATATCGTAGGTAATCTGCCAGTTTTCATGACTTCCAGAAGCCTCCTGTTCTGCAATCTTAAAGCCTTTGCTGTCGACGAACTTAGCTATGATCTTGCTGAGTGTCGGTATCTCCGCCGTGTTAACGGTAAAGGTATTGATCGCTTTCATCGTGCCCGGAGCGATAGCCTGGATGAAGGGGCCAAAGTGGCCACTGACTTTGGGTGCGGCGAAGGGTTTTATCAGGATCGGATAGTTGACGCAGGTCAAGAGATTTATTTCATTGATGTCAAGGACACTCATATATATAAAAGATCCCATTGGGGCATCCCCCAAATCCAGCGTGAAAGAGGTAATTAGTGTAGATGAATTGAATACCGTGTCACTCCACCACTTGAGAAGGGTCCCGTCCGGTTCATAAAATTCCAGAATAAATATATAATTATTGTATGTATTAGAAGGATCGTTGAATTTAATATCAACTTTCGTTGTCAACTCATCCCCCAGATTGAAATAGCCCAGGCCATCTTCGAAATTATAGGTAAAAAGGTAGTCTCCATTCGCCGGGGAAAGGCCGTTAAACCTACCCAGTTCATAGGTGTAACCTGTTTCGTTCCCCGGAGTCCAGGCTTTCACTTTCAGGGTTTGTTCCTGTCCTCCCAGGCGGGTAAGTTCACCCACCCATGTCACCGTGTTCAATCCCTGGTCTATAAACCATTTCCGGGGCCCTCCCATGAGCGTTCCGTTCAGGTTCCCTTTGCTGTCCTTCATAAGAGTGCCTTTCCCTTCGTCCAGTTTGTAGTAATTTGTTACCTGTGGAAAGGTGTCCAGGGATGGAAGGTACATTACCTGATTGATCCCTTTGTAATCAAGGGCATGATTCCATAAGCTGATCTCGGAATAAGAGCCCTGGAGGTAGGCAGATACCGTATCATCCTTCATTTGATTGATAAGGCCGGTAGATCGGCCAAACATCCAGTAGCCTGTAAGGATATCAGGCTCTACAACCATTTGTCTGTCCACCACGGTACCGTCAATAAACAAACTACTGGAGTTAGGATATGAAGAAACAACCACTGCGAAATGATGCCAGGCGCCGTCGTTGTATTGTCCGGTAGCATGGAGCATATATAACGCATATTCCCCATGAATTCGAAGGCTCAGAGAACCGTTTTTCTTCATGCCCAGACAGAAATTGGTGGTATCAGAATTCCCAATGGTGGCGCTTGTCGAGAACTGGGCCAGTACACCTCCTTCTTTTGAAATAGTCTTAAACCAAAACATCAGTGTGAAATCATGTGACGTTTGGGTCGGGGTCGATGTCACGATATAGTTTGTCTTTCCGTCGAGGGATAGTGAATGGTGGTAGGGGTTGGAATTCCGAAAGCAGGTCATGGTATCAATTACTGTCCATCCGTCCGTTAACTCCATGGACACTTTTTGCGTGTTTTCCGGGAGTCCGCTGACCGTGATGGCATTGTACAGGCAACCGCTATCGGCGATGTTCGGCGGGTCAGTCCAGGAGCGCTCAAAATAGGCGCTCCATCCATTCCGGGCGGTGGCGATCGGGACTGCCGGGATATTTCTCAGGGGAAACTCCCGGATAAACCCGGTATCACGTTCTCCCGGGTAATATTCATGGGTTCTCAGCAGGTTGATCCCAAAAGGCAGTGAGGATAGGTTATAATAGAGCAGGGCTTTGCCTCCGGAGGATAAAACAGTGACAGAATCGACCACACGGTTGTTTTGATCCACAAAGGAGAATCGTACCGAATCAGTCAGGGTATTGCTGGATACCAGGTATAACGAGTCCATGTCAGCATGGGCGGGATCACCGCTAACCAGTGTAGCGCCCTCTCTGAACATTCCCATGTTGTTCTTATAGCTGAGGTCGTCGAAAAAATTCAACCGGCAGTTTTTATCATCGAAATTCCAATAGCCCACCAGGAAGGGATCCTGGAGCTGATAGTTGTTCATGGTGTTTCTGATTTGCCATTCATCCAGGTTAAGTGTCCAGATCTTGATCTCATCCATTTGATTGATGAATGTCCGGTCGTTGGAAAACCTGGAATTTTCATCTGCATCCACATTGCATCCTCCAAAGCGGATCGGATTGGCATGCAGGTACCAGGTGAGTTCATTGTTCTGACCTGACAGGATGGTATGCATCGATTCGTTTTTACCGGTAGAGAGCTCATTCCCGTCCAGATAAAAGGTGCCGGAGTAGGTATGAGTGTAGCCATCGTATTCATTGACATAAGCCATATGGTGCCAGTTCCCGTCTGACAGGATCTCAGGGTTCACATTTGCTGAATAGATTGGCTGCCTGCCCATGTTAAAGATCGAATAGACGAATTTCAATGCGTCAGCGGTTTTGACAATGGAGATATTCCATGCCGAATCGGCGCTCATGAAGTTCATCTCTCCGGTGGGGGTGTTGTTGATAATTGCGGAATCGGGATGGATCCATGCTTCAATAGTGTAATTATCAGAATAGTAGACAAATGAATATACACCAGCCTGATCCCTCCAACCTTTCCCGGGGTTAGTAGCCTGGCCGTATTTCACGCTATCGATCACAACCACCTGACCCCCTTTGGGTTGTTCCTGAAAAACGGGGATGGAATCAACATAGGTAGTATCGTTGAGGAAACAGAATAGCCTGGATGTTTGGGGAAGCATGGTAAGTTTTCGGAGTGTGAAAACCCCTGATTCCGGCCCTCCTTCACAATAGGCCACCGGTTGAAGGAAGCGCACCGAAAGTGGCAGTTCCGCCATCGGGAGTTCCCCGATCGAAGCCGAGTCAAGGTATTGATTGTGCATCGCGCTGATTTCAACCGAATCGATCACCTGGGAATTCTCCGTTAAAAAGTAGAACATTACCTTGGTGGTTAGCGGAGGCAGGTTTTTAAGCGTGATCGTATTCTTCTGCGGATCAGCAGGGTTCCAAAGGGAATCATTCAGGGGATACTGATTGGAGATGTATGGCCCCCACCCAAGCGTGGCTGTCGTTTTCAGGGTATCGGGCAGATTGCCCAAAGGGATGTACCAATCGGCAATGCTGTCGCTGTTCCACTGGATCTCCATGAAAAAACGGGTGGACAATGGGAATATACAGGTGTCCATGTTGATATTCCAGGTCACTTCCGACAATCCGCTGCCGGATTCGGAATAGCCGGGTCCGACCGGTTTATTCTGTTCATCCACGAAGGAAAAAGAGACCCTGCTGGTTCCTTCCGGCAACTGGCTGACCTGATACTGGACCTCATGGGGGCTTCCCATGACGTAGGGAACAAACCCGTCAGAGGCCACCAGCTTTACCTGAGGCGCATAGGCAGCCGTGTCGTATCCGGTTTGTCCGACTGCCGGTGCGATGGACAAGGTCACGCACAAAGAATATAGGATCGCTCCCACGAGCCGGGCGAATGGATTGGTTGAATTGTTCATGATAGTCGAAATATTAATGTGGTTTAATCATCTTTAAGGCAACGGACCGAGAAACCAAATGAGGTATTCTCTCCGCCCTGGGTAATTGCAATGGTTTCAGCATACATATAATAATAATAGGCCAACCCTGAGCTAAATTCTTTTTCTGAGGTCCAGAGGTTGCATGAGCCCTTCAGGTCAAAGAAGCTGGCGGAAGAGGACCATCCTCCCCCTCTGGCGGTAAAACCGGAACTGTTAGTAGCTCCTGTATTGGTCTCCTCCCAGTGATCGAATCCGGTCTCTTTCAGTTTACCTCCTGCTACAGACTCTCCTCCTAAAAAAGTAATCAATGTGTTATATTCAGCAGGAACAGGAAGGTGCCATCCGTCCGGACAGATGCCCTGAATCCCCTGTGTTGTGCTGTACTGCATCATTTCATTCCATTGATACAATCCGCCATATTCATTGCAATTGGCTTCCAAGTTGTTGTAGCAGTATTTTTCAATGATGCCATTATCTGACTGTGCGGTTGACACATCGATCCGGGTTCCGATATTCATGTTCTCCGCCATCCAGCATTGGGAGCCGATCAAAACCGTCTGGTACGTGTTTCCCTGTGAATCTTTGACTTGGGTGATGCCACAGAGGAATTGCCCGGTTGTGCTGGTCCAGACATCCCCATTGAATAGCTCAATCGTTTCCGTATCAGTATTAAAGATCATCAGTCCCTCGACCGGACTGGAGATCGCATTCCGCTGTTCAACTGTCATCCGCGGAATCAGCCATCCTTTCGTAGTTGAGGCGACTTCAAGGATAGCGCTTCCATCCACCGCCACATCCGAACTTTTGATACCTATCTGGGCTAAAGATTTGGCAGGGATCAGCCATCCTGCCACCAACACCAATGGCAGGATTAATATCCGCCATGGGATTTTTCTTTTTTTCGGAAATTTATAAAAAGCGTTCATATCATCTTGCTGGATCATAGGTTGCTTGTTTCTTTTAATCTGCATCACGGATACATCTGACAGACATTGCATCGGTAAATTCCAGATCTCTTCCGTAAAGGTCGGCATCGGCATTGTCGTAACTTAATTCCAACAAATCTGCTGTGCCTGATCCATAATCAGACCAGGATGAACTCCAGAAATTGGTCGTTTCTTTGAGTTGAAGGGAGCTTTGAGATCCGCTGCTTCCCAGGATCCATCCTGATCCCAATGCGGTGAAACCACTTGAGTTAGTCGCTCCGGTATTCGGGGAGCCCCAATGGTCGTATCCTGTTTCCTTCATGGCTCCTCCGGCTGAAGAGGATCCCCCCAGAGCATTTTGGAGTGTTTCAAATTCATCATCGGATGGGATATGCCAGCCATTCGGGCAAATCCCCCTGGCACCTGGGGTTTTCACATACTGCATGGCCTCATCCCAGGCGTAGAGGGCTCCGTAAGTTGAACAGTTGTCCGTACTATTTGCGTAGCAATATTTTTCAATCGTCCCGTTATCTGAGGGTTCGGTGCCTGTATTGATCCTGGTCCCGGTATTCAGGTTGGATTTCATCCAGCATTGATCTCCGATGGAGATGGTTTCATAGGTATTGCCGTCCTGGTCGGTGACTTCGCTCAGTCCGCATACAAAGGTTCCGGGAAGGGTCGTCCAGATCGTCCCGTTATAGAAATTCAACCCCTTGAAATCGGTGTTATAGATGATCAGTCCGGTTGCCGGGGAAGAGATCGCATCCCGTTGGGCTGATGTCATCCGCGGAGGCAGAAATCCTTTGGAGGTGGATTTAACATCCAGCATGGCTGAACCGGCTGCCGCGCTGCCATCCTCGTTAACGGCAACCTGGGAATAACCGAATGGCAAGCATCCCAGATAAATAGTTACCATAGCTAAAAGAATACGCATGTTCTTTCTCATATTTTTTCATTTTCGTTTTGATTTCTCAATTAGAATGATTCAGCAGGATCAATCCATGATCAAAAAATCATTGTATTTTATTGATCCCGATTGCAAAGAGTGTTGAAGGTACTTACTGCCAGGATCAAAAAAACGGTGACACCAGTTGATGAATTCGTTGACATCCTGTGCTTTACCCACTGCAACAATCTTCAATGCATCGGAAGAAATGTTTTTGACATATCCATTGATATGAAGAGTGCGGGCTTGCCTGAAGGTTTCAAACCGGAATGCGTGATGGCTTGAATCCAATCCCCTGATCTCTATATCTACGTGTTGTACCATATCCCATTCTCTATTCAACTACAACCTTGCATATGCCCATATCGCGGGTCGTTATGACACTGACCAGATACAGTCCGGGAGAAATACCTGAGACCGGCAAGTCTGCCTTTTTTACTCCTTTGTTGCTGACCGGTTGATCGATCAGAATCTTTCCCTGCAGATCCATTAGTTTAATCCGGGTGATGTCGCCGGATGACACACCGGTCTCGACGGTCAAATGGTCCCGGCAGGGATTGGGAAAACAGGTGAAGGCACTGTATTGCGGTTGATCTTCGATCCCCGGCGCCATATCACCCAGTGCACGTTTCCACAACCCCCGGTTTGAGGCGGCATAAACAGATGAATCCAGAAAATAAAAATCATAGATGAAGGTATATTCCGGCAGGTTGTCGCTTCGGTCGTGCCACTCCAGGGAAGAACTCCTGGCTACATAAAAGTTCCGGGGGTATGCCGAGGCGAAGATGAGATCATGATAGGTTTCCAGCTTGATGGTATTGGATGCCGACAATCCGGTATTCTCCGGGGTCCATTGTGCGTAAGGCGGTCTGAGCGCCCGGATCCCGTCGAAAGCGCCGGCCACGATCATGGAGTCGTGAACGGTTATCGTAGATACATAATCTGTCCCTAAGCCATTGGTAGTGAATGGAACCCATGTTGAGTCCTCGACACTAAATGTTGACACCCCGGTGCTGGGCTGACAAATGAACATCCGGTTGTTATCGGTGATCAGTTCCGTGATTCCGTTTACCACCAGACCGTGATGCAGGGGATGCCAGACCGTATCCTGTTGGAAATCAATGGTCCAGATCCCGGTACTTTTTGCCATGACCAGTGGAGACAGGGTGTTTGTGTAACAGGTCCCGACACAGGGATTGGGGTCGTGCATGTTGTACGAAAAATTGTGCCAGTGATCTACATGATCCAGGTAATACATGAATCCTCCTGCACAGACGATAACATCATTATTGGCAACGGAAATGTAGGAAATATACATAGAAGGAAGCTGGATGCCTATCTGCTCATATCCCCCATAGATTTTGCTCCGGTAGATGCCGGCTCCCCGGGTTCCGATGTATTGGCGGTCTCCGAAACTGATCATCGAACGAACATCCGGTTCCTCCATCTTCGGCTCAAAGAGACTCCATGTAGCCAGATTGGTGGAGGCATAGATTCCCCCTCCGTCGCTTCCCATGAGGGTTTTGTCACCATGCTTTAAAACAGTTAAAGGATTGGGAAGCGATCCGTACGCAGGGAGAGCCTGATGCCAGGTGATGGCTGTATCCGTTGAGTAATAAATGGTATGGTCTTCAGCCAAAGCGAGAAGTCCGGTTGAATCGCCACTGTATCCTGCTGAACAAACCTGGAGAATTGTTTTCACGGGAGAACCTGGATTCGGTTCCCAGGTATAGGCCGTATTTTGCCTGAAAATTCCCTGATTGGTACCTACTACTCTATAACCATCCTGAAAGATAATAGAATTTGCCGGTTGATCAGACGGAAGATGGAATGACCACCCCCAGTTGGCAAGCATTGCCGATGTCGTGTGTAACCACGGATCACCTTCGATCAGAGCATAATAACTGTAATGGGAAGTTCCTGAAATCGGGGCGCCCTGAGCAATATCGATGACATTGGTTGACCAGAGAAAGATATTCCATTCTGTCCAGGTATAGGATGCCGGATCAAACACGAACAAACCATGTTGTTTAACGGTGGCCACGAGGTACGGGATGTTATCATCGATAAAAACATCCAGCGACAGAATGAAATCGAATGGGAGATTTAGCTTCAGGTCCTTTAATCCGGGAGAGCTCAGACCCGTGATGTAAATGCCTGCCGGAGTTCCAACAATCAAAGAGTCCCGGTATAAGGCAAGAGCCGTTATTTCGGGGTCCGATGGAACGGCAAACGATTCCCATGCAGGGTCAGGGTCGTTGATCCGGCAGACGCTCACCCCGAGCATCGTTCCGGCAAACAGCAGCGAGTCGTTGGAGGCCATAGACATGACGACGCCTCCATAGAGGCCGTCAACCTGTTCCCATTGGCTGTGCGCGTTGATTGTGAGCAGATAGATCAGGATTGTCGCTAAAAGACCTCTCCGGATGGATCGCATAGATGCCTTCATACCAATTTGTTTTTCTGTGCAATAAAGGTAAGGGGAAGCCAAGGGGTAAGTCAATTTTTATCCTTGGACAAAGGTTGGACAGGTAGACAGGCGGACAGGTGGACAGGCGGACAGGCGGACTTTCTCCCTCCCCGGGTGGGGAGGGTTGAGGAGGGGCTGGCGGACTACGGATTGTTCAGATTAAGCAGAGCATTGGTGAATTCAAGGTAATCTGTGAAGCCGGCGGAGCTACGAAAGGATTCGACCACTAGTGGATCGATGCCGGCCACGATGCCGCCATAGATCCGGATCTGGCCGAGAAAGACCAGCGATCGCAACACATGGTTACCCACCATTCCATTGGCAAACACCAGAATGGAACACCCATCGGCGATTGCTTTGTCAATATCAACGAAGTAGTGTTTGATGGGGAATTCATCTTGCAGGAGGGCTACAAGGCGATTGGCATCGTTGTAATTTTCAATGAGATATGGAATCGGAGCCACGTCTTCAGGGCGTGCACCGGAGGTGACCCCGATTTTTACTGCAAATCCGAGTTTTTTGGCAAAGGGGACCGCCAGGCGGATCAGCTCTGTTTTCTGTTCGACCGACCATCCCTGACCATGTGAAATGCCGCAGGGAATAAAGATCCGGTTCAGGTTGTCTTTGACCACGGCAAGGTCACTGAACGAATCCATGGTGTATCCAAACTGCCGGCACAGTTCCTCACGTAAGGTGGTAGCCACCACTTGTCCGCGCACGATTGCATCAACCTCTCCCGCTGCGATGGCTGCCGCCAGGGATTTTTCGGGTGACTCTGTGATAACTCCCTCAATGTCTGTTACCTTGGTCCCATATGGAATCACGTCACAAAAAGCAAGGGCCTTTTGAAGAGATTGCACAATGGCCTCATCGGGATATAAAATGCCGATGCCAATCCGGTTGGATCCGGATGCCGCTTTTTCGTGAATAAACCGGTCAAATTCTGTTTCGGTGTTCATCGTTTTATAATTTATATTCCCAGGGTCGTGATCGGCCTGCATTGGAGAATAAACCAGTTCTTTCCTTTCCGGGCCCATTCGATGTCACATGGAAAATGAAAGTACGCTTCGATATGGATGACAAGGTCAGCCAGTTCAAGGATCTCCTCCGGGTTCAGTTTGGCTTTGGCAGATTGGCCTGCCGGTAGATCTGTCCACTCACTTCCCCCTTGTTCATTCAGAAAATAGCCTTTTTCCTGTTCTGAATGATAGGTCTCCAGGATCTTTCTGTCGCTCTTCCTGATGATCCAGCTGTCGGGAGTTATCGTTCCCGAAACCACGGCTTCCCCCAAACCGAATCCTGCTTCGATGATCATCTGATCGGGATCCTGGGTGACCGGATGTACCGAAAAGGCGACCCCAGATACCTCGCTGGCCACCATCAGTTGGATCACGACGGCTACGGTAATATCGGATTCCATCAGGTGATTCTGGTATCGGTAAGCCAGCGCCCGTGATGTAAAGAGAGAAGCCCAGCACCGTTTCACGTTGGTCACCAGTTTCTCCCGGGTCGTCCCGAGATAGGTATCCAGTTGTCCGGCCCATGCCGAATCGCTCCCATCCTCGGCAGTGGCGCTTGACCGTACAGCTACCAATCGGCTCCCGAGTTGATCAAACGACCTCAGTATGTGTGTTTGCATCTCTTCTGTGATTGATGACTCCATGATGCGGGATATCAGCATGGCTGAGACCGATTCCAGTACTTTCACATCTTCCCCGTTCAGCGTGGTCAGGTTTGTTTTAAAAATTTCATCCAGGTGAGACTGTCGTAAAAAATCCCCAAAACAGGAGGCGAGGATCACAAAGCCATCCGGAACCGGGACGGATTTGCGCATCAACTCTCCCAGATTGGCCCCTTTACCACCGGCAATGGCCACATCCCTGGCCGAAAGTTCACGGAAAAACCTGATCGATGGATCCATTTTGTTTGCCATTTACAGGATTCGTACGGTTCCGGCATTGGCATCCACCTCCACCTTCTGACCCTCTTTTAAAACCTCCGTAGCCCTTTTCGTTCCCACAATGCAGGGTTTTTTCATCTCCCGGGCCACGATGGCCGCGTGACAAGTGATTCCTCCTTCATCGGTCACAAAGGCAGCCGCCTTTTGAAGGGCCGGCAGGTAATCAGGGGTGGTCATTCCCGTGACCAGGATATCTCCCTCCTTCACCTTGTCCAACTCCCCGTCGTTATGGACAATCACTACCGGTCCGCTGCACACCCCGCGACACACCACCATTCCGTTGATCTCTTTTGCATCGGGATCACTTTCTTCCCGTATGTCTGCTTCCTTCTTCTTTAAAAGCTCTCCGGTGAGCAGCAGGAATTGGTTGTCATCCAGCAGCAGGGCAGTTCCTGCTCTACGGCTGGCCAGTTCGGCATCCGGGAGATGGGTATCATGGATAAACAGGGCCGAAACATCGCCGACTAAATAGTAAAACAGGTCGTGTTCTTCCAGTTGGTATGCCCGGGACAACGCTTTCCATAGAGGCTCCAGTAAATAGAACCCTTCAAAAAACTTTTCGGTGCGGTAATTGCGGAACCAGACGAACTCCTTCAGTAATCTTATCATCTCCAGTTCATCGGAGGAGAATCCATCTGTGGCCAGATCACGATGGGGGATTCCCATTTCATCCAGATTACCGGTCATCAGACGATCCCGGAAAAATTCCAAAGAGTACCCCGATGAAAAGAGATCACGATACCCCAGGTAGGCAAACTTTTTCCAGTGGGCGGCTAAAGCAGCCTCGGTATCAAAACCAGGATGACGCATCTGATGATGGATCCTGCGCAAGTCGATCAACTCTTGTTCGGGACCATTCCGTTTATCCGGAGCCGAAACGGTTAATACCTGTTCATCAAGATCCCGCTCCGGAACACCATGACCAGAAAGGATGGCTCTCACCTTCTTTTCGATCAGCATGCTTATTGGATGTGTGATGGGAATAAATACCGAAAGGTTCTGAAGCAGTTTGGCCGATCTCCAGAACCATTCCTCAAACTCCTCCCGGTTCTTTATTGCCAGATCGATCTGCCGGCAATAGTGGATCAGAGCCTCTCCGGCCACCTCTCCTTTATGGGAAAAGTGAAAAAAAACCTCAGGTTTGTCATCCCAATTGGACTGCATCACCTCCTGAAACCAGTCCATATCAAACCAGGCTTCGGTCTCAATAAATTCGAAGTTGCTTACGAAAGTGTCAAATCCGGTCAGACGGGAAAAAAGTTTCTTGTCGTTCCAGGCATGTAAAAAGAGGTCGCTCCCTAAAAGCGAGATGGACCGTTTCATCAGTTTCTCAAAATGCGGCATAGCGGGAAGTATATTTTGCAAATGTATGCGATTGCACAAATAATTCTCTTTTTTCTGGTTGGACAAATTTTGGACAAGATGAAGCCAGTGGCTTCGACAAGCTCAGCCACTGACAAGCGTATCAGCACGTTAAAACTTCATCATAAAGTCGGCCATATCTGTCTCCGAAACCAGGCCCAGTTTCTTCCGGAGTCGGTGACGGCTTTTCTGAACGCCCCCGATAGTGACGTTCAGAATTTGGGCAATTTCGTTTGTGCCGAGATTAATCCTGTAATAGGCACAGATTTTTTGCTCCCCGGACGTCAGATCAGGATAACGCTCGCTGAGCCGGGAAAAGAAATCGGGATGCACCTCCTCAAAATGTATCTTGAATTGTTCCCAGTCCCGGTCCAGGTTGAGATTTGCACGAACCAACCGGGAAATCTCCTTAAGCCGTAATCCGGGATTATGTTCTTGATCAGGCATTGGCTGTTCAATTCCACGGAGGATGCTGAGCAGGATCTGGTTCTTCATGTTTACCTGAATCGCTGATGTGGCCAGTTTCCGGTTTTGTTCATCCACCTTGATCCTTTGAAGCCGGTTGATCTCCTGTTCGGCAAAAACCTGATCTTCAAAGAGTTTTCGCTCCACTTCTTTTTTAGTAATCTCCAACAAGTGCATCTTTTGTTCCTGGTCAAACAGGGATGTTTTTTGTTTCAGCATCCGGCTTTTGTACCTGGCCAGGATAATCAGGAGAACTATAACAATGATGAGGGTCGAAAGAGCCAGAATGAGCAATTGCTGGGTGGTTTGCTTTAATGTGATATCCTTCCGCAGAAGCTCATTTTCACGTATTTTCTTCTCTGTTTCATATTTTGTTTCCATATCAGCGATTTGTTTCGATCGCTCGACGTTGAAAATACTGTCTTTGATGGTGGCAAAGTTCTGATAGGCAACAAACGCTTTCTGATATTGTTTACTTACCCGGTACATCTCTGCCATTTGATGATAGCTTTGCTGTTGTAGTTGAAGCATATTTCCCCTCCTTGCAGCAATCAGGCCCCGGTTAAGATACTCTTCCGCGTCACCAAATTGATGAAGGATTCCATAAATTTCCCCCATGTTTATGTAGGTATTGGAGATGCCGAAGAGATAGTTCAGGCGTTCACTGATCAGCAAAGAGGATTGATAGTATGTAAGAGCTTTGGAATAGGCTTTGGTCTCTTCGTAGATCAGCCCTATATTGTTATAGGTCCCGGCGATAGCGATACTGTCCTTCAGCTGAAGGTTAATCTGCAAGGCTTCTGTATAAATGGTCAACGCCTCATCATAGGCTTTCTTTCCGATGGCGATAAGCCCCAGGTTATTCAACGACATGGCAATTCCCTGCTGGGAATTCATTTCCCGGCTTTGTGTCAATGCTTCACTCAGAGTTGCTTCAGCTTTTTCAATTTCGCGGAGATCCTGATACAGCAATGCTTTGTTATTCAGACACGATACATAGAATGACATATACCGCGGATTCCCCGGATCTTTGGTCATTACACGCTCAACATAACTCTCTGCCTGGAGTAATACATCCAGTGAACGATCCAACTGACCCAGGACTTTGTAAACATTGCCGGCATTGTTTGAAAAAACGGCCAGGCGATAGAGCAATTCGAGGTTGGAAGTGTCGGCCTGACAGGCCAGTTTCATCTGATCAATTGATTGGATCAGGTAATTCAGGGATTGCTGCTGATCACCCAGGTAGTAATAACTGATAGCCAACCCGTTCAATGCATTGGAGAGAATCAGAGGGTCGTCAAGATCGCGGGCGATGGACACTGCTTCTTCGGCATATCCCAGGCTGGTTGCCGGATCGGTTTTGGAGGTCATTCGCGCTATGTTGCTGAGGATTTCAAAGCGATCCTTCCCGCTTGTACTGCTTAAGGTCTGTTTCAGGCTGTCGAGGGCCGGATTCTGACCCGCCAGCGGGATCCAGTGTGCTGAGATCAGCAGCAGAAGAAGGATGGATGATTTTTTCATGACAAACAATCGGTTAAACAAATATAACAAAGAATGAGACCGATCCACGTGCATCCGGGAAATTTTCTTAATCCAACTCGTTGTACCTTTGTTCTGAATGCTTTTCCTGATCTGCGCAGGATTCAGATCAGAACGTCGTCAAAGCAAATAGATAAAATCCTTGCAATACCCTCAATCTGTGACCTGTGACTGACCCGGAACTGATCTGGCAACTGAAAGTTCAGAGTGAAGAGGCTTTTCTTCAGCTGGTCAGGAAGTATCAGGATGCCATTGTGAATACCTGCTATCGATTTGTCAGGTAGGCAATGCCGGTCGGTATTACCGGTCGTTTTCGAGCCCATTCGGTGGTGGTTCTGGTGAGCCTGCTGGCCCTGTCGATGGTCTGGTTCCTGTGGCGGTCCCCGCATGCCGAAAATAACCGGCTACCCCCTCCTCCGCCAGAAGCTGAAAAGCATATCTCTCCTCCGCCTCCTCCCGATCATCCGGATGCACAACTTCCAAGTCAAAAAGGATTAGATCTCCCGGTGATGACCTTTCTGAGGCAAGCCATTCATGTAAATGTGGCGAAGCTGGTGTCACTGCTGTTGACGTATACGCCGGATCACCGGGAAGTTGATAAGACCATTGAAGCGATCGGCGAGATCCGCACCAAGATGCTTCGTCAGCAAGTGGCGAACGACCGGGAGATCAGGAGTCTGCTGACTCCCGATTAAAAGATCCTGTTTGATGCCCGCCCTAAACCGTTCCTGGGAAAGCATTGAATTGACGGCAGCCACGTTGAATCCATTAACCTGGGCGATGTTTATGACCATGCCTATGGATTCATGCCGGCTCTTCAACAAGCCAAAGCGTGGTTTGATGGTTTTAACTGATTATTTTCCAATCGCTTCCATTACTTTCTCAGCCGGAAGCTTTTTGGTGCAGAAAAACCAGTCATAGCATTTCATGTCCTCTTTGCCCTCCATGCGGTCTTTAGCGGTACCGCAGGATCCGGCGGGAGGAACAATCACATCGTCACCCCGGCGCCAGTCGGCCGGTGTGGCAACGCCAAAGGCATCCGCCGTTTGGAGGGCCATCAACACCCGTTTCAGCTCATCAAAATTACGGCCCAATGAGAGAGGGTAATAGATGATGGTGCGGATGATCCCTTTGGGATCAATGAAAAACACAGCCCTGACCGCTTTGGTGTTGCTTTCTCCGGGTTGAATCATGCCATATTTCCTGGCCACTTCCATGGTGATATCCTCAATCAGTGGGAATTTCACCTCCACATTCTTCATCCCCTTGAATTCAATTTTCTCCTTGATAGTACGTAGCCAGGCAATGTGGCTGTATAGGCCATCGACTGAAAGTCCGACAAGGTCGCAATTCAGCGCCTTGAAATCGTTCTCCATGGAGGCAAAGGTCATGAATTCACTGGTGCACACCGGCGTGAAATCGGCCGGATGGCTGAACAGGATCACCCATCGGCCTTTGTAATCGGCCGGGAAATTGATCTCACCCTGTGTGGTGACTGCTTTGAAAGCCGGCGCTTCTTCACCGATGCGCGGCATTGATACTACTTGATTTTCTTCCATTTGTACTTGAACTTTAAGATTAATAATTGATTGTTGATACTTCTCTATTCCTTGAATTGTCCTATGATCTGCAGCCGGATCTCCTTCACATCAAATCCATCGACCGGATGTTTTTCCATGTAATCAGAGATGATCTCCGTTAACTCCTGGTCGGTATAATCTTCAATTCTGTTTGATTTGGCGCAGTAAAGATGGTGATGAGTCTCCACCATGGGATCATAGCGCATGGTGTCATTGTCGGTCACCACTTTCTTGACAATTCCGGCCTGTGCAAAGCTCTCCAGTGTATTGTAGACGGTGGCGAGACTGATCTCGGGGTGGACTTCCCTGACTTTCCGGTACACCTGTTCAACGGTAGGGTGATTCTGCATCTTATCCAGAACTTCCAGGGTTGCGATGCGCTGAGGGGTTGCCCGGAGATTGCTCTCCTTCAACCGTGAAACCATGTAAGACCGATCTGTCATTTTTTATTTATAATTATTATTAATTAAAAAGTTTTCAAAAATAGTAATTATTCTAATATACTCCAAACTTTTTTATATTTTTTTCAACAAGCCTGAAACAAATCCGGAGAGCAGGGCCCGTCATATTTGTTACCTTTGTCGCCAGAACCAATTTTCATTCCATGAGATCCCTCATTCTCTTTCTGTCGTTGACTATCACATGTGCCTTCAGCTTCCCGAGTCATAGTCAGGACCCGTTCAGTCCCCGGCTATCTGTCATTCCTGAGCCGGAGTCTGTCAAATCCCAGCCAGGAGTTTTCAGGATTGATTCCCAGACCCAGTTGCTGATTGCGGAACAGGATATTGACCTGAAAAACGTTGCGATCCTCTTTTCCGACCAGCTCCGCCTGGCAGGGGGGCCTTTCCTTCGTGTCAAAACGACATCGGACGAAACAAATGACGGAAACACCATTGTATTTGCCTATGCAAAGCACAGGGAGAAGCTTCCGACGGAGGGCTACCGGCTCCGGGTAACCCCTACCGGGATTTTTGTGGTTGGGAATTCAGGGGCAGGACTCTTTTATGGCATGCAAACCCTCCTTCAACTTCTTCCTCCGGAGGTGTTCAAGCTCACAAGGCCGGAAGAGGGGAAACAGTGGGAGGTTCCCTGTGTGGAGATCCAGGATGCCCCACGGTTCCCTTATCGCGGGATGCACCTCGATGTGTCCCGCCATTTCTTTCCGAAGGAATTTATCTTCAGGTACATTGACCTGATCTCCATTTACAAAATGAATCTCTTTCACTGGCACCTTACAGATGACAACGGTTGGCGCATTGAGATCAAAAAATACCCCAAACTGACGGAAGTGGGCGCCTGGCGGGTCAACCGGGAAGATCTCCCGTGGCGCGAACGGCCTCCGCAGCAGACAGGGGAGAAAGCAACATACGGAGGGTATTACACACAGGAAGATATCCGGGAGATCGTGCAGTATGCCGCCCAGCGTTATGTGACCATCATTCCCGAGATTGAGATGCCTGCCCATTCGCTTGAAGTGCTTGCCGCCTATCCTGAGTTATCGTGCACCGGCGGGCCCTTCACGGTCCCACCCGGCAGCTACTGGCCCAACGACGACATCCTCTGTGCCGGAAATGATTCGGTATTCACTTTTTTAGAGGATGTCCTGACGGAGGTGATGGGGCTGTTCCCGTCCGAATACATACATGTGGGTGGTGACGAAGCCACCAAGACCCGTTGGGAAGCCTGCCCGAAATGCCAGTCGCGGATGAAAGAAGAGGGATTGGCCAATGTGGAGGAACTCCAGAGCTATTTTATCAAACGGATAGATACATTCATCCATTCCAAAGGAAAGAAACTGATCGGGTGGGACGAGATCCTGGAAGGAGGATTGGCTCCCGAAGCCACCGTGATGTCGTGGCGTGGGGTTGAAGGAGGCATCTCTGCCGCCCGGCAGGGGCACGATGTGATCATGACCCCCACCTCTCACTGTTATTTTGATTATTACCAGGCCGATCCCGAATTTGAGCCGGTAGCCATCGGCGGGCTCACCACCCTGAAAAAAGTCTACTCGTTTGAACCGGTGCCGGAAGAGCTATCCACGGAAGAAGCCAGACACATCCTCGGCGCCCAGGGGAATCTGTGGACCGAATTCATCCCCTCCCCTTCCCAGGCAGAATACATGGCCATCCCCAGGATGATTGCCCTGGCGGAGGTGGACTGGTCGCCTGCGAAACTCCGGAACTGGGTGGATTTCAGGCAACGCCTCAACTCGCAGTTCAAACGGCTGGAATACATGGGAGTGAATTATTCCAAAGGATCATACCACATTGATATTCAGACCCAATTCAATCATAAAACAGGCAAGATCAATGTAGTTTTATCCTCTGAACAACCGGGTATACCCATCTACTACACCCTCAACGGGGATAAACCAACACCTGAATCCACCCTTTACACGGAACCCTTTGAGATCTCAGGGAATGCCTATATCCGGGCCGGACTCTTTGTGAATGGAACATTGATGGAAAAAACCACGGAGATGCCCATCATCTTCCATCATGGCATCGGAAAACCCGTCACCTATAACGAGAACTATTCCGAACGCTATCCTGCATACGGCAAGAGCACGCTGACCGACGGCCTCCGTGGGACTACCAATCACCGTGACGGTCACTGGCAGGGATTTCTTGGCAGCGATGTGGATGTCATTATCGATCTTGGCAAAGAGATCCCTGTTCAATCGGTCTCCACCACCTTCCTTCAGAACAGCCGGAGCTGGATCTTCCCTCCCGCCGTGGTAGAGGTATCCCTCTCCTCCAATGGCAAGAGATGGGTTTCGGTTGTTGAGGAAAGAAACCCTCTTCCAAATAAAACGGAAGGAGCACTGATACAACCATTCTCCGCTTCCTATCCTCCGGGGACCACTGCCCGGTATGTCAGAATCAAAGCCATTTCCCAAGGGAACTGTCCCGACTGGCATGAAGGAAAGGGAGAGAAATGCTGGATCTTCCTAGATGAGGTGGTGATCTTCTAGGGGGGGCTTCCGGTCAGACGGTCATGATATCTTTTTCTTTGGCCTCGAGAAATTTATCCACCTCGGAGATGAACTCGTCCGTAATTTTCTGAATCTCGGTTTCCAGCCGGGTCACCTCATCCTCTGGTGTTCCGTCCTTTTTCAGGTTTTTGGCCGTTTCATTGGCTGAACGGCGGATATTCCGGATGCTGATTTTGGCGTTCTCCGCCTCCATCCTGGCTTTTTTCACCAGGTCGCGGCGCCGTTCTTCCGTCAGAGGAGGGACGATGATGCGTAGGATCTCCCCTTCGTTTTTCGGGTTGAATCCCAGGTTGGCAGCCATGATCGCCTTCTCGATCAGGCCCAGAACACTTTTATCCCAGGGCTGGACAATGATCTGGCGGGCATCGGGGGTGCTGATGTTCGCTGTCTGCTCGATGGGCGTCATCACCCCGTAATAGTCAATCTTCACCCCTTCCAGCATCATCGGACTGGCCTTGCCGGCCCGGATCTTCTGAAACTCCTTTTCCAGGTGGGTAACGGTAAGCTGCATTCCTTCACGGGCTTCCTCCAGGGTAAATTCGGTTTCTTCGGTCATAACGGCGATAAGGTTGGTGGTGTTACAAAAATAAATATTTTTGTTTAATGACAGATCCGATTGTAATCGGCGTGGATATCGGCGGAAGCCATATCGCTGCGATGGGAGTGGATATCCTTCGAAAGCGGTTGCTACATTCTGTCATCAGCCGGAGAAAGGTGAATTGCCATGATCCTGCCGGCTCCATCCTGGCCAACTGGGCGGAGGCGCTCGGAGAGGTCGTGGCGCTCATTCCCGGTGGAGTTGTTCAGGGGATCGGGTTTGCCATGCCGGGACCGTTTGACTATCCGGGAGGTGTGGCACATTTCAAAGGGGTGAAAAAATATGATACCCTGAATAATATAAATATCCGGGAAGAAATATCCCGCCGTCTGGATGTTCCGGGAACCATCCCAATCCGGTTTCTGAATGATGCCACCTGTTTTGCCATCGGCGAGGCCTGGATGGGCCCTGCCTCCCGGTATCAGCGGAGTGTGGCCATCACCCTGGGAACCGGATTCGGCTCCGCATTTCTGGATAACGGTATCCCGGTTGAGGGAGGGGATGAGATTCCCGAGAGCGGGTGCGTTTATCACCTTCCCTTTGGAGAGAGCATTGCCGATGACTATTTCTCCTCCAGATGGTTCAAAAAGAGCTACCGGGATCGTTTTTCAGAGGAGAGCAGTGGGGGCCGGGAGATGTCGGAGGAGGCCCTTACGGATCCTGCCGTCAGGGAGATATACACGGAATTCGGGCAGAATCTGGGAAATTTTCTCGCTCCGTGGCTGGTTCGTTTCCATGCAGGTTGTCTGACTATCGGAGGAAATATATCCCGTGGATACGAACTCTTCGAGGAACCATTCAAAGCAGCCCTGCGTTCGCATCAGTGTGCTGCCAGGATCTTCATATCCACCCTTGGGGAAAATGCCGCCATTGCCGGTAGCGCCCGGCTGTGCGACAACTCTTTTTATTCGAAATTACCCTTTATCTCAAACAAATAAACTTATCTATGGAAACCAACAAACTCAGGTACTCCTATCTTCTCCCCGTGCTGATGTCGTTCCTGGTCATGAGTTTTGTCGACCTGGTGGGCATTGGCGTCGACCGTGTAAGCAAGGACCTCTCCTTGTCAGCCACTATGGGGCAATTGATCCCTTCGGCGGCTTTTCTCTGGTTCCTGCTCCTTTCGGTCCCTACCGGGATCATTCAGGCCCGCATAGGGAAACGCCACATGTTGAACATCGGCATGGGGATCACCGCCCTTGGGATGTTCCTTCCCTTCTTCACCGTCTCCTTTGCCATGGTGCTGGTGGGTTTTGCCCTCCTCGGCATCGGCAACACCATTGTGCAGGTATCGGCCAACCCGTTGCTGGTGGGTGTGGTACCGGGAAACCGGGTCTCCAGCTTCATGAGTTTCTCCCAGTTCATCAAAGCGATCGGATCGATGATCGGCGCCCCGTTTGCCGCTCTGTGCGCTATCCAGTTCGGCAACTGGGAACTGATCTACCTGGTATTCGGTATCGTCTCCATTCTCTCGGTGCTGTGGTTGGGGAGTATGAAGATTCCGGAAAGGGGTGATGAGGTCATGGGGGCAGAAGGTGGCGGGAGACAAGAGCCACCAAAAGTGACGTTTGGCAGTGCCTTCAGGCTTCTGGGGAACAGTTATATTTTCCTGATGGTGCTCTCGATCTTTGTGGTGGTTGGCGTGGATGTGGGTTTCAATTCCAACTCCGGACAGTTCCTGATCCGGCATTTCCATATTGATGAGATCGCGGCGGAATCAGGCCGCAGCGTCTATTTCTTCGGCCGTATGCTGGGCACCTTCCTGGGAGCGATCCTTCTAACCAGATTATCTCCGCGGAAATTCTTCATCTGGACATCCGTGCTGGGCATCATCGCCCTGTTGATCCTGATCTTTTCCACCGCTCCCATCATGGCGTGGATCCTGGTGTTTGTGATCGGCCTGGCGGTGGCGAACATCTGGCCGCTGGTCTTCTCCATCACCATCGAACGCTATCCCGACCGGGGCAACGAAGTCTCCGGCCTGATGATGATGGCGATCTTCGGTGGCGCCGTGATCCCCCTGCTCATGGGCTGGCTCACCGATCTGATCGGGCCCATTGCCGGAATGGCAGTGCTGATCGTATGTATGTTTTACCTGTTGGGGGTGGCTTTGTATTCGCTGAAGAGGTAGACAGGCGGACAAGCGGACAGGCGGACAGGCGGACAGGCGGACAGGCGGACAGGTGAAGGACGAAAAGCAAACTGCGAAAAGCCAACAGCCAAAAGCGAAAAGCGAAAAGCTCTCAGTTCACTGCACCAGTGTACCGACCTTCTCTCCCTGGATTACCCTTTTCAGATTACCTGGAACATTCATATCGAATACCACGATGGGCAGGTTGTTCTCCTTGCAGAGGGTGAAGGCGGTGAGGTCCATGATCTTCAGCCCTTTTTCAATGGCTTCGTCGAAGGAGAGGTTTTCATATTTTGTTGCGGAAGGCTCTTTTTCAGGGTCGGCCGTATAGACGCCATCCACCCGGGTACCTTTCAGGATGGCATCTGCCTTGATCTCCAGAGCCCGTAATGCGGAAGCGGTATCAGTAGTAAAATAGGGATTCCCGGTGCCGCCGCTGATCAGCGCCACATACCCCTGTTCCAGGTATGGTATTGCCCTACGGCTGCTCATCCGTTCGCAAACAGGATCGATCGCGATGCCTCCCAGCAGTTTTGACCGGATGCCCAGCTTCCCCAGGGCATCCTGGAGCGCCATGCTGTTGATCACCGTGGCAAGCATGCCCATGTAATCGCCCTGTGCACGGTCCACGCCCTGCGCCGTTCCCCGAAGCCCTCGGAAAATATTCCCGCCTCCGATGACAATGCCCACCTGGATGCCTTCATCTACAATTGTTTTGATCTCAGCGGCATATGTGGCCAGTCTTTCCTGGTCAATGCCATAACCCTGCACTCCTTCGAGCGCTTCTCCGGAGAGTTTTAACAGGATACGATTGAATTTCATATGTTTCGGATTGTATGTTTGGCTTTTGGTTATTTGCTTTTCGCTTTTAGCTGTTGGCTTTTGGCTTTTGGCTGTTGGCTATTCGCTTTTCGTCCTTCGTCTTTCGTATTTCTTGTCCGCTTGTCCGCTTGGTTTCCTAATAACCTAACTTCCAACCCTATAACCCAGCCCCATGGCAATGTTTGTACTTCTTCCCGCTTCCGCACGGACACGGATCGTTGCGGCCAACCTTTTTATCGACGGTCACCGGCTGGGGTCTGCTTCGTTCCTGTGTATTGGAGTGGGATTGCGAGAGAAGGTCGGAACGTTCTTCCTTCAACCGTTGCCGGTCCATCTTGCGTGTCGGGGCCTCACGTACATTGTCGGCTTGGATGGGGACATCGCACTTGAGGAGAAACGAGATGATCTCTTTGTTGGTCCGCATCACCATCGACTTGAACAATTCAAACGATTCGAATTTATAGATCAGCAAGGGATCTTTCTGCTCATAGGCGGCATTCTGCACCGATTGCTTCAGGTCGTCCATCTCCCGGAGATGCTCTTTCCATGCATTGTCGATCATCCCCAGCACCACCCCTTTTTCGATGGAGAGCACCACCTCCTTGCCTTTGTCTTCAAAGGCCTTCTTCAGGTTGGCAACTGCCTGCATCGTCTTCATCCCGTCGGTCACGGGGACTGCGATATTTTCGTACCGGGATTCGTTCTCCAGGACATTCTTCACCACCGGGAAGACCCGCTGGGCGATGCTGCTGTTCTTCTCCTTGTAGCGCTTGTAGGTGTTCCCGTAAATGAGGTCGATGAGGTCATCAGGGCTGGTTGAAGAAAACTCTTTTTCATTGATAGGGCATTCGATGGCGAACTCCTTCAGTAGCTCCAGTTTCATCCCTGAGTAATCCCCGGCATCTTTGAATTCGATGACGGTGGATTCACACACATCATAGATCATGTTGGCAATGTCCACCTCCAGCCGGTCGCCAAAGAGGGCGTGGTGCCGCTTCTTGTAGATGGCTTCCCGCTGGATGTTCATCACGTCATCGTACTCAAGCAACCGTTTCCTGATGCCGAAGTTGTTCTCCTCCACCTTCTTTTGGGCCCGTTCAATCGATTTGGAGATCATGCTGTGCTGGATCACCTCCCCGTCCTTGATTCCCATGGAGTCCATGATCTTGGCGATCCGTTCCGAGCCGAACATCCGCATCAGGTCATCTTCGAGCGCCACAAAAAACTGGGAACTTCCAGGATCGCCCTGGCGCCCTGACCGGCCCCTGAGCTGACGGTCCACCCGGCGGGATTCATGCCGCTCGGTGCCGATAATGGCCAGTCCGCCTGCCTCCTTCACTCCTTTGCCCAGTTTGATGTCGGTCCCGCGACCCGCCATGTTGGTGGCAATGGTGACGGTTCCGGCTTTCCCGGCTTCCGCCACGATATCGGCCTCTTTGGCATGGAGCTTGGCGTTCAGTACGTTGTGTGGAATATTGACCCGTTTCAACATCCGGCTTAAAAGTTCTGATGTCTCCACTGAGGTGGTCCCTACGAGCACAGGACGGCCGTGGTCCACCAAATCCTGAATCTCCTCGATCACCGCGTTGAACTTTTCCCGTTTGGTTTTATATACCAGGTCTTCGCGGTCATCCCTGACCACCGGTTTGTTGGTCGGGATCACCACGACATCCAGCTTGTAGATATCCCACAACTCTCCGGCTTCCGTTTCGGCAGTTCCGGTCATCCCTGCCAGTTTGTTGTACATCCTGAAATAGTTCTGCAGGGTGATGGTGGCATAGGTTTGGGTGGCTGCTTCGATCTTAACATTCTCCTTGGCTTCGATCGCCTGGTGAAGCCCGTCGGAATACCTTCGTCCTTCAAGGATACGTCCGGTCTGCTCATCCACGATCTTCACCTTGTTGTCCATCACCACATACTCGATATCCTTTTCGAAGAGGGCATAGGCTTTGAGCAGCTGGTTGACGGTGTGAACGCGTTCTGATTTAACGGAATAATCCCGCATCAGGGCGCTCTTTTTCTCCACCAGATCCGTCTCCTTCAGGTTTTGTTTGTCGAGTTCGGCCAGTTCCGAACCGATGTCGGGCAGGATATAGAAATTGGCCTCCTCGTAGGATTCGGTGAGCAGGTCGATCCCCTTTTCGGTCAGCTCGATGGTATTGTTTTTCTCGTCAATGACAAAATAAAGTTCATCATCGATGATATGCATATTCTTGGCCTGCTCCTGGAGGTAGAAGTTGTTGGTCTTCTGCATCAGGGCTTTCATGCCGGATTCGCTGAGGAACTTGATGAGGGCTTTGTTCTTCGGCAGTCCGTGATGGCAGCGAAGCAGCAGTTCCCCAACCTGTTTCATGTTCTCATCGTTGTTCTCATCGCCGGCAAGGTTCTTCGCATCGGCCAGGATTTTGGTGACCAGGTTTCGCTGTGCGTTGTAGAGTTTCGTCACCTGGGGTTTCAGTTCATCGAACAACTGGTTATCCCCTTTGGGTGTCGGGCCTGAGATGATGAGAGGGGTCCGTGCATCGTCGATAAGCACGGAGTCCACCTCGTCGACGATCACGTAGTTATGTTTTCGCTGAACCAGCTCTTCCGGCAAACTGGTCATGTTATCGCGGAGGTAGTCAAATCCGAATTCGTTGTTTGTCCCGTAGGTGATATCGGCCAGATAGGCATTTCTCCGGGAGGTGGAGTTGGGTTCGTGTTTGTCGATACAGTCCACCTTCAGCCCGTGAAATTCGAAGAGGGGCCCCATCCATTCCGAGTCACGTTTGGCAAGGTAGTCGTTGACCGTAACTATATGGACTCCTTTCCCGGGCAGGGCATTCAGGTATACCGGCAGGGTAGCGACGAGCGTTTTCCCCTCCCCGGTGGCCATCTCGGCAATCTTACCCTGGTGAAGAACGATCCCCCCGATCAACTGGCACTCATAATGGATCATATCCCAACGGATCATGTTGCCCCCGGCCAGCCAGGAGCTTTTATGCCTCGCTTTGTCCCCCGAGATCTCCACATTCGCCTTGGTTGCTGCCAGATCGCGATCCATCTGGGTTGCCGTGACTTCAATGAAGTCGTTCTCGACAAAGCGGCGGGCTGTTTCACGCATTACGGCAAAGGCTTCAGGGAGGATCTCTTTCAGGATCTCCTGTGTCAGTTCATAGCTCTCCTTCTCCAGCTTGTCAATCTGGGCATAGAGATCCTCCTTTTCCTCGATCCCGATCTCTTCGGATTCAATCTTCCGTTTAAGTTCTGCTATCTCACCCTCTTTCGATGCGATGTATTCAGTGATCCGTTCCCGGAAGTGGGGTGTCCTGCTGCGCAACTCATCATTGGACACAGTGCGGAGAGGTTGATCAAATTCCACCGAGCGGGTAACCATGGGTTGGATCTCCCTGATATCCCTCTCGGATTTACTGCCTAACATCTTTTTAACAAAACCAAGCATATCTTGTCTCTTTCTTTTCTGTCAATGAATCAACTCTTCGATCACCTTCTCCAATCCTTCACTTGGATTGGGAGCCGGTGCCTGTACGATGTTTCCCTCCCGGTCGATGACCACATAGAGCGGATAGGACCTCACTTCGTAGTCCACCAACAGATCGGTGTCGCCGGCAAAGTGCAGGAGTGTCCATGCTAATTCCGGTTTGACCAGGGCGAAATATTTCATTTTGACCCAGTACTTGTCGATGCAGATGCTGACGAACTCCACCTGGTCCTTATATTTTTCATAGAGAGATACCTCCAGCTCCATTTCAGCCAGGCACCCCTCGCAATAGGTCGTCCAGAAATTCAGGACGACTGGTTTCCCTAAAAAATCTTTCAGCGACAGGGTTTGATCTGTAGTTCTTCCGATCAATGTGAAGGGAGGGGCAGGTGTCCCAGGACGGAGCTTGGTCACTTTGTTTTTCATATTCAAAGCAATCAACCGGTTGGCCTCTGTGGAGCTTTGCCGGCTAATGGTATCGAAAAGGGTGATGATTGGATCCTGGAGATCTTTATTTGTGTAGTAAAGTTCGTACAGTCCTTTCAACAGTACCAGTTCCCGAAGCTCCCTGTGTTGAAGCACTGAATCGGTTGCCAGGCTCTTCATCAATTTAGGGTAAGGGTCCACGCCTTTGATGATGGGTGTGAAGTCTATCTTCCGGAGGATGTCGGAGGAGGCAGTCAGGTATTTCGTGAAGAAATTGTTGAAAAACTGCATGTACTCCGTATTTTGATAAAGGATAGGCGTATCGATGAAGTATTTTTTAGCCAGGTTGTTTTGGCTCATGGCCCGGGCAATCTGCTCCAGTCCGGCAGTTTTGTATATGATATAATTTTCGAAGTAGGGATAACCGATCACGTTAAACTGGTTGTTCACCTGGAGGCGAAAGGTATCCAGGTAATTTTTTTTTCGCTCCAGGTAGAGCGCGTTGAAATGCTTCAGGAGAAACTGGTTGTATTGTCCGTCGTAGGCCCAGATCATGTTGTTCAGTTCACTCTGGCCCTGGTTGAGAAGCCGGACCTGCAGGTTCTGGGACTGGATAAAGGGATTGATCTCCTGGTTATCGGTATAGTTGATGGGCGCCAGGTTGATGTAATAGCTCTTTCCGGGTTCCATGTATAGTGTTGACTTGTGCAGGTCAATGGATAACGTGATCAGCATGGTCTCAGAAAGATCAAAGGTGATGGCGAAATTACCCATCGTATCAATGGGGATGTCGGCCATCCGGGATTCAGTGAAGGTGATCAGGTCGCTCCAGGCAGTGACGCGGATGGATTTACCTTCGGCGCCCTGAGCGCTTCCCGAAAGGGTAACCTGCTGTGCGGATCCGGAAAAACTCAGGCTAAACATCGTAACGAACAACAGAAGAGTAAAGAGAGGATGGCGTTTCATGGAGTTCAGGGGCATTAGGTCATTAGGTCATTAAGAAATTAGGTCATTAAGTCATCAGGCCGTTGAGGATTTCGGGAACAAATACGGAGATGTCCCCTCCGTTCCGATGAATCTCCCTGACGATGGAGGAGTTGAGCGCACTGTACTCCGGGGAGCTCAGCAGGAAAACGGTCTCCAGTTCAGGCATCATGGCCCGGTTCATCAGGCCGATTCCCCGTTCGAAATCAAAATCGGCTGCCGTGCGAAGTCCCCGAAGGATATATGCCGCCCCGACTTTCCGGCAATAATCGATGGTGAGCCCTGAATAGCTCTCCACCCTGATCTTTGGTTCCCCGGCAAACACCTTTCTCAGCCACTCTATCCGGCGTTCAATGGGAAAATATCCATGCTTCTCCGAATTCGACCCAACGGCCACCAGGATGGTGTCAAACAGGGGGAGTGCCCTGAGGATCACCGACTCATGACCCCGTGTGATGGGATCGAAAGAACCCGGGAAAACAGCTAGCTTGTTCATAAAGAAACTTTTCCAAACAAAGATACAAAAAGGGAAGGAAATAACTTATTCAAAGGTCAGGGAGAGCTGGAAGATTTTGGAGTTCAGCTTGGCGATGCCATCGGTGTAGATGTTGTTCTCACGGGTAAGGACATCTAACAGGCCGTACATCATTTTCAGCTCGATGCCGAATTTGAACCATTCGTTGTAGAAGTCAAATCCGATCCCCGCTTCCACGTAAAGATCATTCTGATTGAATTTCACGATCTTCTGGTCAGAATTTTTCTGTTCCCTTTTTTTAGCCTGGGAGGCCAGATCAAGTGTGTATTGGACTCCTGTCATGAGGTAGGTCCTGAAGTTCCGGTACCGTTTGGATTTGTATTTCAGTTCCAGTGGGAAATTAATATAGGTTGAGGGAACCCGCTTGGTGATGCTGATGACGTTGGTATCCCCGTCGCGGAAGGTTTCCAGGTTGTAGACAAGGTCCCTGTCGCCAAACGCCAGGGAGGGGATGAACCGGAGATTGAAGTGATCACCCATCCTCATGTCGCTCACAATGCTGATCACAAAGCCTGGAGTGGGAACACTTTCAATGGAGAGGATCAGAGCAGAATCGGGAAGGGGGAGGATATCCGGGATATAGGTTGAGTCCCACATTCTGGTATTCAGATCGGCGATCGGCTTAATGGTGACATAACTCAGGTTGGCTCCCAGGACAAATCCGAAATGAAACTTATCATTGTCGTAGGTAGGCATATTGGGCACCCCCAGTCGCTGGGCCGAACCTTTGAGAGGGTGGAAAGCAACAACAAGAAATGTCAGTGAGATGATGTAAACCAGTTTTTTCAACAGAAGGGATCGGATTTTAGATGGACTAACGCTGATCAGCCTCTTTTATTTTTATTTGCAGTGGCAAAGGTAATTATTTTTCGCCGCAATAGAGGGTGGCGATGCCTCCCGAAAGAGGGATTCGCCTGAGTTTGTGAAGGCCCGCTTCCCTTAAGATGGCGAGGAACTCCTCACCGCTGGGGAAGGCTGCCACGGTTTCCGGCAGATAGGTATAGGCCCGGTGGTGCTTAGAGATCAGCTTACCGAAAAGCGGGATGATCTGTTTAGAGTAAAAAGCATAGAGGGGTTTCATCGGAAAACGGACGGGATGCGAAAATTCAAGGACCATCATCGCTCCCCCGGTTTTCATCACGCGTTTCATTTGCTTCAGTCCTCCCTGCAGATCTTCGAAGTTACGTACACCGAAGGCTACCATTACCACGTCGTAGGTGTCATCAGGAAAGGGAATCCGTTCTGCCTCCCCTTCCCGGAAAGTGATTTTTTCCGTCAATTCCATTTCGATGATCTTTTTCCTACCGATCTCCATCATGGAAGAGGCGATATCGATCGCGTCGATGTGTGCCGGGTTCAGACGGGCAACAGCGATGGCCAGGTCTCCGGTTCCGGTGGCGACATCCAGGATTTTCAGTCCGGGCAAACGGTGGCTGAAAAGGTCGCGGATCTCCCTGACGACCCGTCTTCTCCATCCATGATCAATGCCAAGCGATAAAAAGTGGTTCAGGAAATCATACCTCGGGGAGATTTCGTTGAACATGATCCGTACCGACTCTTTCTCAGGGGACATCCGGCAAAATTAATAAAAAAGGGCTGTTGGAATCATCATCCAACAGCCCCGCCAACTTCACCTGTCTCTTATTAAGCGCCAAGCTGAAGGCGTTTAAAAGAGACCACTTTCAACTCTTTGTCGTGTTCGGCAATATACTGGCCGACCGTTTTCTTGAAATCCTTGATAAACTCCTGGTTCACCAGGGTATTTTCCTTGAAGAACTTGTTCAGTTTTCCCATGGCGATCTTCTCCAGCATCTCCTCGGGTTTCCCTTCCTGCCGTGCCTGTTCTTTACCGATCTCGATCTCGCTGTCGATGACTTTCTGGTCCACATCATCCTTATCCAGGGCAACCGGGTTCATCGCGGCCACCTGCATGGCTATCTCACGTCCGATCTCTTCGATGCCGGGGAGATCTTTTTTATTGAACCCGACCAGGGTAGCCAGTCGGTTTCCATGGTGATTGTAAGCAAAAACGACGGGAGCCGCAATGGATTCAAATGCCGCAACCTGCATCTTCTCCCCAGTTTTCCCAAGCATCTCATTGAGTTTTTCCGTCACTGTACGGGGGCCCAGTTTCAGTGGCAGGAGCTCGGAAGCATCTTTGACCTTATTTTGAATCCCCAGATCAAGAAGATCTTTTGAGAACTGGATAAATTCCTCGTTCTTGCCAACGAAATCGGTTTCGCAGCTCACCATGACAACGGCGCCGAATGACATGTCGTTAGTGGTTTTGGCAACCACAAATCCCTCATTGGCTTCACGATCGGCCCTTTTGGCGGCCACTTTCTGTCCTTTCTTCCTGAGGTATTCGATGGCTTTCTCAAAATCACCATCATTTTCCTGCAACGCTTTCTTGCAATCCATGATTCCTGCACCAGTCATCTGGCGCAATTTATTAACATCTGCTGCTGTGATATTCATAATGCGTTATTTCAAATTCAATGTTTAATTCTATTTTAAAGGGATGCGCGATGTGGGATGTGGGATGCGGGATATTGATCTAAATTTTAACCTCTTACGTCTTGCGTCTTACGTCTCACGTCCTTCGTCCTTTATCTCTTAGACCTTCCTGCCGGTTTGGCGATCCGTTTTCTCGGCGTTTTCCCTGTATCGGCATCCTTTCCCTCCTCGCCCTTCAGTTTGGTGATCTTCGTGTCGACGAGATCTTTTCGGATGATCTTGATCCCATCATCATCAAAATCCTCACCATCCATCCGTGCATTGAAATCATCGTCTCCTGATTCATCGCCATCCTCATCGGCCGCTTTCTTATCCCTGTCGAGCTTCCGTTCGACCATTCCCTCTTCGATGGCATTCAACATGATATCCACGATGAGAGAGATGGACTTGGAGGCGTCGTCATTGGCGGGGATCGGGAAATCGACCAGTCGTGGATCCGAGTTGGTATCCACGATGGCGAAGGTGGGGATATTGAGTTTTCTTGCTTCTGCCAGGGCAATGTGCTCCTTCAGGATATCCACGATAAAAAGAGCGGCAGGCAGCCGGTTCAGGTCGGCAATACTGCCTAGGTTCTTCTCCAGTTTCGCCCGCTCACGCGTAAGGGTAAGCCGCTCCTTTTTCGACAGGTTATCGTAGGAAGGGCTGCTCATCAGTTTATCGATGGAGGCCATTTTTCGTACCGCTTTCCGGATGGTGGCGAAGTTGGTCAGCATCCCTCCCGGCCAACGCTCGGTCATATAGGGCATGTTGACGCGTTTCACCTTATCGGCAACGAGATCTTTTGCCTGTTTCTTCGTAGCCACGAAGAGGATCTTTTTGCCAGATTTAGCTATCTGTTTGATAGCGGCGGCCGCTTCGTCGATCTTGGCCATGGTTTTATAGAGATCGATGATATGGATCCCGTTCCGTTCCATGAAGATGTAAGGAGCCATGTTCGGGTTCCATTTCCGCTTCAGGTGACCGAAGTGAACGCCAGCATCAAGCAATTCATTAAATGTCGTTTTCGGCATAATCTTAGAGATAAAATATTAACGTTTACTGAACTGGAATCTTTTCCGGGCTTTCTTTTGTCCGAATTTCTTACGTTCCACCATGCGGGGATCCCTTCGAAGCAATCCTTTGGCTTTCAGGGCAGGACGCATCTCTTCATTGATCTTGCAAAGGGCACGGGCGAGGGCATGCGCCATCGCTTCCGATTGTCCTTTAACCCCACCGCCATCGAGGGTCACCTTCACATCGTATTTCCCGATGGTTTCTGTAACTTCCAGAGGTTCGGTGGCCTTGAACTGCAGGATGGAGGTCGGAAAATATTCCGTGAAATCCCGTCCGTTGACCGTGATGTTTCCCTGGCCTTCCTGGACGTAGATCCGTGCAATGGCAGTTTTTCTTCTGCCAATGGCATTGATAACTTCCATATTACTTGATTGTATTTAAGTTGATTTCTTTGGGTTGTTGCGCCTGGTGCGGATGGTCGGGACCAGCATAAACATAGAGGTTCCTGAACAGGTCGCTGCCAAGGCGGTTTTTGGGAAGCATCCCTTTAACGGCCGATTCGATGATGGCACGGGGATTTTTCACCAGGAGTTCCTTTGGTGTGCGTTTACGTTGGCCTCCCGGATAGCCTGTGTGACGGACATATTCCTTGTCGGTCAGCTTTTTCCCTGTCAGTTTAACCTTCTCGGCATTGATGATCACTACATTGTCGCCACAATCCACGTGCGGCGTGAAATTGGGCTTCAGCTTGCCTCTGAGCAGCATAGCCACTTTGGATGCCAGTCGACCCAGCACCTCGTCTTCTGCATTGATCAGCACCCACTCTTTGGTCACTGTTTCCTTGTTGGCGCTAACCGTTTTGTAACTTAACGTATTCATGGATTTCGTTTAAAAAGGGGTGCAAAGATAGAACGAATAAAAATATCCTGCAAGGAAGACGATCGTTAAAGCCCATAATTTTGTGATTATCCCTTGTTTTGTTACATTTGCACAGACAAGCGGACAGGCGGACAGGCGGACCGTAGAGGCGAGGCATGCCTCGCCTTTACAGGCGGACAAGCGGAACGAGAGGATTGAGCAATATGAGGTTTTTCAGGACTATTTCTTTTGAGGAGTTTCTACGGGTAAAGGGTGAAACAGAGGCATTGGAGTGGTACCGTGAGGTGCCTTTCCATAATTACGGCTACAGCAAACTCCTTTCCCTCTTCCATCAGTATTGTCTGGTGGGGGGGATCCCGGAAGTGGCGGAGGCATGGGCTGTAAAAAGAGATACCGGTTTATTCGCCCCGATCTATGAAAAACATCTCACGACCTTATTTTCCGAAGCCTCCGACCTGGGCTCCACAGAAAAAACCTCCGATCGTCTGCTGCAGATCTACCAGGACTCCTTCCCCTTTGCCGCAACCAGGATCACATTCAGGGGATTCAGCAATCCGGTCTTCCGAAGCAGGGAGGTGAGCGCTGCTTTCCGGCAACTTCAGGACAGGGGGCTGCTCAGGTTGATCTATCCCACTACCTCGACCTCCCTGCCCTGGCAGATCGATTTCGGCCGGTCGCCCCGGATCCAGCTCCCCGACACAGGTCTGGTGAATTACTTTACCGGAATCCAGGAGGTGTTAGCCGGTAAAGAGGACCTGTCAGAAGTCTTCAATCGCCAGATCTCGTTACATATTGTTGCCCAGGAACTGTTCTTTACAGGCGGACAAGCGGACAGGGGGACAGGCGGACAGGCGGACAGGCGAACAGGCGGACAGGCGGTACACTTCTGGGTCAGGGAGAAGACCCAATCCTCGGCTGAGGTTGATTTTGTAATCGAGTATAATAATATGATGATCCCCATCGAGGTGAAGCGGGGGGAACCGGGCCGGCTGAGATCCCTCCATCAGTTTGTGGATGCCGCACCCCACCCCTTCGCCGTGAGGCTCTATGCAGGTCCGCTGATGGTCAGGGAAACCCGGACAGTGACCGGCAGGACTTACTATATGATGAGCCTCCCCTATTTCTTAGCAGGAAAGATCAGGGAGCATCTGGAGGGATTTATTAAGTTTGTAAACTGGTGAAACAGGCGGACAGGCGGACAGGCGGACAGGCGGACAG
>Ga0208828_1000084_pt1 | contig 41957 bp, 36 predicted proteins | sample Kivu_160m_FD_185487 | JGI IMG/M metagenome (GOLD analysis project Ga0208828, IMG submission 185487) | Freshwater microbial communities from Lake Kivu, Western Province, Rwanda to study Microbial Dark Matter (Phase II) - Kivu_160m (SPAdes)... | ecosystem: Environmental > Aquatic > Freshwater >... | reverse complement strand
TACCTCCGGATCGGCGTCTCGATCGCGTATCGTCTTGAGGATAGATTCGGCTTCCTTTGGAATGCCCCTGCTCCATTTGGACAAAACGCCCAAGACGGCGAGCTTGACCTCTTTGATCGGCGATTTCAGCGACCGCAGGAGGACCGGCGCGATCCCCGCCGATTCGCTTTCGTATCCCCAAAGGCTCATCACGGCTTCCGAAGCGACCCGGACGTCGCCGTCCTCGGCGGCTTGAATGAGAATCTTTCGAATCTGGGGCGTCGGCCGCATATTCCCCAGAGCGAAGACCGCTCCCTGGCGGACGGCCGCGTCCTTGTCGGCGGCGAGGGGAATGACCTTGGTAATCGCAAAAGCAGGATCCGGCCCGATCCATCCCAAAGCTTGGACGGCGGCGGACCGGACTCCGCCCTCCGGATCGTCGAGCGCAACAGCCAGCTCTGAGGCCGAGCTCGCTGCGCCCCGGCCCAGTTTGGCTAGGGCCATGGCGGACAGGATGCGCTCCGGCGCGGATGGATTCTTGAGCCCGGCCGTGAACAGAGGGACGAGCCGCGGCCCTTCGTCGCCGGCGGCGTACAGGGAAGTCAGGACGGCGTCCCGGACGGCCGGATCGTTGTCCCGCCATGCCTTGGCCAGGCAATCGGCTACGGGCTTTGTGTCGCCCTCGGCTTCGCCGAGTGCATTAACCGCGGCCAGCCGAACCGCCGGATCGGCATGGTCGAGGGCGCCGGCGAGCACGGGCATGGCCGACCCGCCCGCCCGGACGAGGGCGACGGCGGCCCGGCCGCTGATCGGCTGGCGGCCCTTGAATAACAGTTCTTTGAGGATGGGCACGGCGGCCTCTCCCATCATGTCGAACGGCGCCCGGCGCTCCATGCCCTCGGAGGCCAGGATCTGAGGGATTTTCGGAACGAGGAAAGGCGCCAATTCGCGCATGGCCAAGGACGCTGCGCCGCTGACTTCCATATTCGGATCGGAGGCCGCGGCCAGGACGAAATCGACGCCTGCGGCCGATCCCGCTTTGCCGAATCCGTATACAGCGAGGGCGCGAAGCTCGGTTTTCGTCGATCGGAAGGCTTCCTTCAAGTTCGGACACTGGGGTCCGTCGACGAGAGCCAGCCCGACCATGCCGCCCCATCCGCGCTTCGAGTTGTCGGATTCCATGGCCGCCTTGAAGGCCGGGATCGCGCTTTTCGCCTCCGGCCCGAGGATTTTGAGCGCCCGGTAGCTGAGCTCGGATTCGAGGCCGTCGTCTCCCGCGATCGCCCACGCGGTCAGGGTATCCAACGCCTTGGGCCCCATGGCGGCCAAAGCCCTCCCCAGATCGCCGAGGATCCGCTCGAGGACGGGATCGTCCTTGGGCATCTTCCCCTCTTCGTTAAGCTTCATGAACCGCGGGCCGAGGAAAAGGGTGGATTGACTAGCTATCGCCTCGAGCCGGCCGGGGCCGAGTTCGGCGAGAGCGGTCACGGCGCCGTCCCGGATTTTTTGATCTGGGCTTTCGAGACGCTTCAGGACGCTTGTGACATCCTGCCCGCCGGCGGGCTGAGCGAAAGCTCCCGTGATGGCCAAATAGAGAATGAAGACAAGTTTCATTCCCGCACCTCCTCGCCTATTTTTGCTGATCCCTATCTTACCACATAGCCGCCTTGACAGCCCCGCCGATCCCGACTAACATTCCGCCGCGGGAGGAGGACATTCGTTCGCCTTGTTCTTGGGCATTCATCCTCTGCCCGGATCGTGTTTTTGCCCACCGTGAGAAACCATCGTTGCTTTGAGGGAGGCCTCCGATGTCGATGAAACGCCCTGTCTTTTTCCTTATGACCGGCCTCTGGGCCGCAGTCGCGGGGAGCGTCGTCGCGGTCACCCAGGCGCCGGCTCCGAGGATCCATGCGGCGGACGACGGCCTGGCCATGACGCCGCCGATGGGCTGGTATCCCTGGAACGAGTTCGGCCAGGAGCCTCAGAACGAAACCCTGATCAAGGAAATCGCCGATGCGCTGGTTTCGAGCGGCTTGAAAGACGCGGGATACGCGTACGTCGGGCCCGACGAGGGAATCTGCTTCACTCGCGGCGCCGACGGCCTCCTCACGACTAATCTGGCCCGCTATCCGAGCGGCCTGCGGGGCCTGGGCGATTATATCCACGCGAAGGGCTTGAAGTACGCCCTCTACACCGACGCGGGAACGCTCACCTGCAGCAAGGCCATGCCGGGCGCCAAGGATCACGAGGCCGAGGACATGCGCCGGTTCGCCGAGTGGCGCGCCGACTACATCAAGATCGATTGGTGCAACACCGAAGGCCAGGACATCGTCAAGAGCTATACGAAGCTCCGCGATGCGCAGCGCGCCGCCAGCCGGGCGGTCGTCCACAGCCTCTGTTCATGGGGCGAGGGAGAGCCTTGGAAATGGGCCGCGGCCGTCGGGCATATGTGGCGGACGACCGGAGACATCTGCGCGCCGGGGAAGGCGGATTGGACGCGGGCGATGAAGATCCTCGCCGCCAATGAGAAGCTGTACCAGGCCGCGGGTCCCGGCCATTGGAACGATCCCGACATGATGATCGCCGGGATGGACGGCTTGAGCGAATCCCGGAACCGAGCCTTCTTCAGCCTCTGGTGTATGATGGCCGCCCCCCTCATGGCCGGGAACGACCTCCGGCGGATGTCCAAATCGACCATCGACATTTTGACGAATCTCGAGGTCATCGCGATCGACCAGGACCCGCTGGGAGTTCAGGGCCGGATCCTCCGCAAAGAAGGCCGGGTCAGCCTCTGGGGAAACAAGCCGCTGTTCGACGGCAGCCAGGCGGTTCTCGTCTTCAACGAGGGGCCGGCGCCGGAGTCCTTTTCGTTCACTTTGGCCGAGCTGGGGATCGACCCCAAGGCGGACGTCTACGTGCGCGACCTTTGGCGGCACGCCACGCGGCGTCAGGAGAAAAAAGACAAGGGCGCGATCTCCGTCACGGTCCCGCCGGACGACGTCTTGGCTCTGCGGATCTCGAAATCCGCGGAATTCCCAATCCCTCCCATTCTTGTCGCCGACTCGTACGTCGTCTCGTTCCGGATGGAGGGTCCGGCTCCTCAGAGCCTCTCCGGAAGGATCACGGTCGGCAACAAGGGAACCTCCGAGCTGCCGCTCTGGGAAATCGGGAAGGGACTGCCGTCCTGGCTTTCGGTCCGCGTAACCCGGAACGGACGAACGCAGACCTTCACGAATACGATTTCCACGGCGGGCTTGAAGAAGGGGCACTACCATACTGTCGTCCGTGCGGACAATATCGAGCCCGTATCCGGAAGGCCGATGTCCGCGCTTTATTACGACGTCGATCTGGAGGTCACGGCGGATGTCGGGAGCGGTCCCGGCTCCTCCGAAGACGATTGACGAGGACAAAATCGTCTGTCCCGGTCGTCGATGAAAAACAACGGCTACAGCTACCCCGACCGCGTTCAGCGCGCCGACGAAGGCATTTCGGTTGCGGATTTTTATGCCCGTCATTACCCCCACTCGACGGCGGAAACCTGGCGACAACGGATCCGGGAAGGCCGGGTCCTGCTCAACGGCCGCCCGCCGGCGCCGGACGATCTCCTGACCCGCGGTGATCGGCTTATCTATCATCGGCCACCTTGGGAGGAGCCCGATGCTCCCCTGGACTTCGGAACGTTGTACGAGGACGAAGATGTCCTCGTCCTGGCCAAGCCTTCGGGACTGCCCGTTCTTCCCGGCGGCATGTTTTTAGAAAAGACCCTGTTTTTCCTCGCCCGGAAGCGGTTCGGCGCCGGCTGTTCGCCGCTCCATCGGCTCGGCCGCGGCACCTCGGGAGCGATTCTCTTCACCCGCGGCGCGCGGGCCGCGAGAACGCTGGCGGCGGCCATGCGCGAGCGGCGGATCCTCAAGGTCTATCTGACCTTGGCCTCCGGAACCGACATGCCCGACGCTTTCATGATCGACGCTCCCATCGGCCCTGTCCCGTTCCGGCAGCCGGCCCAGGTCCATGCCTACCGCCCCGGCGGGCGCGCCTCGATCAGTCATGTCCGGGTTATCGAAAGACGGGCCGACGAGAACGCGACACTCCTCGAAGTGACCATTCCCACAGGGCGGCCCCATCAGATCCGGATCCATCTCAGCTACGCGGGGTATCCATTGGTCGGCGACCCGCTGTACGGGATCGGGGGGACTCCCCGCGCCGACGGAACCGACGAGGAATTCGAAGCGCGGCCCGGCGATACCGGCTATTGCCTGCATTCCTGGAAGATAGGCTTTCCCCATCCTGCGACCGGCGAGAACGTAGAGGTGGTTTGCCCCCCTCCGCCCAGCTTGTCGCCGGCCCCCCCGAGTTCTACGCGACGATGATGATAGCGTCTCCGGCGACGGCGTCGAACCGGCAAATCTCGTAGCACGCCCGGCATTTTATGCATTTCGACTGGTCGAGGTTGTGGACCTGGGCGCGGGGGCCGGTGATGGCCTTGGTCGGGCAGACCTTGACGCACATCTGGCAGCCGGTGCACCGCTCGGGGATGATGCGGAACGTGACCAGATCTCGGCAGGCCGCGGCGGGGCAGCGCTTGTCAACGACATGGGCCTGGAACTCGGAGCGAAAATAGCGCAGGGCGGTCAGGACCGGATTTGGAGCGGTCTGGCCGAGGCCGCAGAGGGATCCCTGCTTGACCATGATGGCCAGCTTCTCGAGCTTCGTCAGGTCCTCTTCCGTGCCCTTGCCTTTCCTGATCTTGTCCAGGATTTCGACCATTTGGCGCGTGCCCACCCGGCAGGGAACGCACTTGCCGCAGGATTCGCTTTGGATGAAGGACAGGAAGAAGTGAGCGACGTCGACGATGCAGGTGTCGTCGTCCATAACAACGAGGCCGCCGGAACCCATCATGGAGCCGGCGTTCGTCAGGGAGTCGAAGTCGATCGGCAGCTCGAGCATGCTTCCCGGCAGGCATCCCCCCGAGGGGCCGCCGGTCTGGACGGCCTTGAAGGCCTTCTTGTTCGGGATGCCGCCGCCGATTTCGTAAATCAGCGTGGAGAGGGGGGCGCCCATCGGGACTTCGACGAGGCCGGAGTTGGCGATCTTGCCGGTCAGGGCGAAAACAGCCGTTCCCTTGCTCTTCTCCGTCCCGATCGACGCGAACCAGTCGGCTCCCTTTTCGACGATGACGGTGACCGAGGCCAGGGTCTTGACATTGTTGATGACCGTGGGTTTTCCCCACAGGCCTTTTTCAGCCGGGAACGGCGGCCGGCTTCGGGGCATCCCCCGCGAGCCCTCGATGGATCCGATCAAGGCCGTCTCCTCACCGCAAACGAAGGCGCCCGCTCCTTCGAAGAGGTCGACTTCGAAATCGAAGCTCGATCCCAGAATTCCCTTCCCGAGATATCCCTTTTCGCGGGCTTGTTCGATCGCGATACGGACTCGTTTTACGGCGAGCGGGTATTCCGCACGGCAGTAGATATATCCCTGACGCGCTCCGATGGCATAGCCGAGGAGGATGAGTCCCTCCAAGACGAGATGAGGATCGGCCTCGAGCAGGCTGCGGTCCATGAACGCGCCGGGATCGCCTTCGTCGGCGTTGCAGATGACATATTTGACGTCCCCGGGCTGCTTCCGGCAGACGTCCCACTTGGTCGCGGTCAAGAAGCCTGCGCCGCCGCGCCCCCGCAGACCGGCCCGGCGCACTTCGTCGACGACTCCCTCCGGCGTCATGGACGCTGCGGCCTTCCTCAGAGCCCGATAGCCCTCATGAGCCTCGTAGTCCGAGATTTTTTCCGGATTGATCTTGCCGCAGTTGCGGAGGATGACCCGCTGCTGCTTTTTATAGAACATGATGTCCCGGTAATAGGGGACGACCTCTTTGGTGACGGGGTGGCGGTAGAACAGACGCTGGACGGGCTTTCCGGCGACCAGGTGGGACTCGGCGATCTCCCGGGCGTCTTTCGGGCTCACCCGGCAATAGAAGATTCCTTCGGGTTCGATGACGACGATGGGACCCTTCTGGCAGAAACCGTGACAGCCCGTGAATCCGACCTCGACCCGGTCCGCCAGGCCGAACTCGTCGACGGCCTTCTGCAGCGCGTGCCGGATCTCCGGCGATTTTGACGACACACAGCCCGTGCCCTCGCAGACGAGAATCCTTGTTTTTCCGGCCGGGGCGGTCCCGATCCCGGTTCCGGCGGGCTTGTCCTGCAGACTCGCTTCATTGAGGCTCATGGCGGCTTCCTTCCGGGGTCTCCGGCGCCGAATCCCCGGGCAAAGGCGGATCGAGAGTTTCGAGGAGTTTGGTGAAGGTGACCCGGTTCATCCGGCCGTGAACCTCCTCGTTGACGACGACCACGGGCGCCAGGGCGCAGCATCCCAGACAGGCGACCCGCTCCAAGCTGAACTTTCCGTCGGGCGACGTTTCGCCGTGGCCGAGGTTCTTGTCCGTCTTCATGACCTCCATGAAATTCTGGCCTCCGCCGACGTGGCAGGCGGTCCCTAGGCAAACCCTGATGTTGTATTGACCGGCGGGCCGGAACCGGAACTGGGTGTAGAACGTCGCCACGCCGTAGATCTCGTTCTCCGAGACCTTTAACGCCCGCGAGATCTCCGCGATCGCCCGCGGGGAAAGATATCCGTCGGTCGCCTGGGCCTTCTGCAGGAGGGGAATCAGGTTCTTCTTCCTCTGCCGGATCGCATCCAGAGCGCTTATCGCTGATGTGGCTTCCATCCCGCCCTCCTCTCCGTTGCCGGTTTTGTTTTTCGCCCCGTTCGCGGCTTCATTTCGCCCCGGCCTGATGCTGATAGATTTTCCGCAGAAGGTCGATCCTCTCCCGAGAGAGAAACACGCATTCCTCGATGTCGGCTCGTAACGCGGCGACGTCTTCCGCATGGCTCTTGCAGGTCGGCGCCCCGCACAGGCCGCAGTCGAGCTTCGGCAGGGCCTTCAACAGCTCCTCCGCCTTCTTGCGCCGCATCACCCGCTGGCGGAGATCGCCGCCGTCTCCCGCAATTACCCTCGGTTTCACGGTGCGGCGGAGCGCAAAATCTTCGGTCGCAAAGCGCCGCTGGACTTCCCTCTCGAAGGCGGGATTGGATTTCGGCCTGCTGGCCGCCAGTCGCAGGTTCTTGCTCCGCGCGACATAGAGGTTCTCGACCGTTAGGTTCCCGCCGATGCATCCGCCCTGGCAGGCGTGGCACTCGAGGAACTCGATGTTGCGGAGCTTGCTCTTCTCGACATCATCGAAGACCTTGATGATGTCCGACAATCCGGTCAGGGGGAGGTAATGCTCCCGCGAGATGTTCGGGAATTCTCCTTCCGGGGCTCCCCAGTGGAACAGCTCGCCGGAAAACGTGAAACGTTTGGAGTGGCGTTTCTCCGGCGGCTCCGTGCGGAGCTTGAAAAGGATGTTGTTGTAGATCTGGGAAATGCCGACCGTTCCGTCGAGATAGCTCTTTTCCTCTTCGGCCGGCTGGAGGATGGAGATCGTCTTGGCCAGGCAGGGCGTGATGTAGACGGCGGCGATGTCCTCGGGAGGGATCCCCAGCTCGCGCGCATAGCGCCGCTTCAGCTCCCGGCCCGCGATCTCGCGCGGGGCGTCGATCGGGATCAACTGCTCGACCATGGACGGATAGGCGACCTGGACGAGGCGAACGACGACCGGACACGAGTTGGAGATCAGAGGGAACGGCCCGGGCCATTTTTTGACGAAAGCGGCGATCGCCCTGTCGATCAGCTCGATATCCACGGAATATTCCCAGACCGCGTCGAAGCCGAGCTCGAGGAGGGCGTGCCCAATTTCTTCCGGGGAGTCGGTCGGGCCGAACTGGGCGAACAGGGCCGGCGTGACGACGGCGACCTTGAACTTAAATTTATCCAGTTCGGCGAAGGTCAGGGTCGTGGCTGTGATCGCGCCCGAGGGGCAGACCGTCAAGCACGATCCGCAATCGATGCAGAGCTCGGAGATCAGCCGGGCTTTGCCGTTCTTGACCCGGATGGCGCGGGTGGGGCAGGCCCGCATGCAGTGCATCCGCCCCTGACACTTGTCCGTATCGATCCGGAATCCGTGCTTGAGTTCAGCCATGGGCATCGAGCCTGACTTTGGAATAGACCGCCGTTCCTTTCCCGACCTTCGACTCGACGCGGAACTCGTCGGAATTCTTCTTCATGTTCGGCAGGCCCATTCCGAACCCGAATCCCATCTCCCTCATTTCGTCGGGCGCCGTCGAATAGCCCTCTTGCATGGCCAGTTCGATGTCCGGGATGCCGGGCCCCTCGTCCACAACCTCCAAGTTGATGTCCTCGTCGGTGACGATCAGAGTCAGCGTGCCCCTCCGGGCGTACATGACCACATTCATCTCCGCTTCGAAGGCCACGATGACCACTCTCCTCAGGTCGGTCGCGTCGACGCCGAGATCCCGGAGAACAACCTTGATCTCGCCGGACACTTCGCCGGCCTTGTCGAAGTTCCTTCCCTGGATCTCGTAGCCTTCGCGCAGCAATTCCATGGCCGTCACGAAACGCCCTTCAATCCCTTGGCGAACAGGATGCCACAGACATCGAACATAACCATCTTCGTGATCAGGACGGGAATCCTCTTCTGCCGGGCGAAGTCGATCACCTTTTTTTCCGGCCGCTTCCCCCGGCAGTAGATGACGGCGCTTACGCCGGCGATGTCCGCCGTACGGATGGATTGGATGTTGGTCAGGCCGGTTATCATCAGCTCGTGGGATTTGGCGAAGGCCAGGATCTCGCTCATGCCGTCCGAGGCGACGACCTGAAGGATGTCGATGCCGAGGTCGTCATCGCCGGCGAGAACCTCGCACTCGCACAGGTCTTTGATTTCCGAGAGCTTCATGCGAATTCCCCGGGATCAGCCTTCCTCGCCCATGAGATAGCGGTGCATCGACGCCGCGGCGATTCTCCCGTCGCCCATGGCGCTGATGACCGTTGCCGCGCCCCGGACGATGTCTCCGCCGGCCCAGATCTTCGGCCGGGACGTCCGGCCCGTCTGGGGATCGGCCGCCAGGCCTCCCTTCTTGTTGACCTCCAGCCCGGCTGTCGTCATCTGGATCAGAGGATTTGGGCCGTTGCCGATGGCCATGATGACCGCGTCGAAGGGAACGCGGAATTCGGAGCCCTTGACGGGGATCGGCTTGCGGCGGCCGGATTCGTCGGGCGCCCCGAGCTCCATTCTCAGGCACTCCATCTCTTTGATCCAGCCGTGCTCGTCGCCGACCACGCGAACGGGCAGGGTGAGGAGGTCAAAGATGACGCCTTCCTCCTCGGCGTTCTCCACCTCTTCGGCACGGGCCGGGAGCTCCGCCTTGCTTCTCCTGTAGACGAGGTGGACCTCGTCGGCCCCCAGCCGGACGGCCGTGCGGGCCGAGTCCATGGCTACGTTCCCTCCGCCGACGACGGCGACGCGGGAGGGGCGTTTGACTGGCGTGTCGTATTCTGGAAAGCGGAATCCTTTCATCAGGTTGACGCGGGTCAGGTATTCATTCGCCGAATAGACGCCGTTGAGGTTCTCGCCGGGGATCTCCATGAACCAGGGCAGCCCGGCCCCGGAGCCGACGAACACCGCGTCATACTCCTCGAGGAGGCTGTCCACGGTCCGGGTCTTTCCGACCACGAAATCCGTGAAAATCTTAACCCCCAGCTTCTTGACGTATTCCACTTCGCGGTTGACGATCGATTTCGGCAGACGGAACTCCGGTATGCCGTAGATGAGGACGCCGCCGCTCTCGTGGAGCGCCTCGAAGATCGTTACCTCATGCCCGCGGATGATCAGGTCGTTGGCCACGGTGATCCCGGCCGGGCCCGCCCCGATCACGGCCACTTTCTTGCCCGTCTTGGGGGCCATGGCGGGCATTTCGATCCTGCCTTCGGCCGCCTCCCAGTCGGCCAGGAAGCGCTCCAGCCGGCCGATGGCCACGGGCGCTTGCTTGTTTCCCAGGATGCACGTCTTCTCGCACTGCTCTTCCTGGGGGCACACCCGGCCGCAGATGGCCGGCAGGGCGTTGGTCTCCTTGATTTTCCTGATGCCCGCCGCGAAGTCGCCTTCGACGATGTACTTGATGAAGCCGGCGATATCGATCCCCACGGGACATCCCAGATTGCAGGCCGGCTTCTTGCATTTGATGCACCGGGAGGCCTCCTCCCGGGCGAGGCAGACCGGGTATCCCAGCGCGACCTCGTCGAAGTTCTTGATCCTCTCCCAGTGGTCCTGCTTGGGCATGGGCCGCCTCCGCAGGTCGAGCTTTTTCTTTTCCGTTTTCTCTTCTTTCTCTTCAACCACTCGCGCTGTCCTCCTCTGCCCGGCCGGGAGCGATCCGGCCTAAAAACGGGATTGGCAACTCGTATGCCGGAGCGGATCGACTTCTTCGGGACTGTAGCTCTTGCGCCGGGCCAGGAACTCCGGCCAGTCGATCTCGTGGCCGTCGAAGTCGGGGCCGTCGACGCAGGCGAACTTCGTCTTCCCCCCGACCGAGAGCCGGCAGACGCCGCACATGCCCGTCCCGTCGATCATGATCGGATTCATGTTGACGATCGTCTTCCATCCGAGCGGCTTCGTCACTTCGGACACCCGCATCATCTGGAACGTGCAGCCGTTGACGATGACCCGGTCGGGCACGATGCCGGCCGACTCCATCAACTCGGGGATCTTCCCAATGTGGCCTTTGCGGCCCTTGGTTCCGTCCCGGGTGAGGATGAACGTCGCGTTCGCCGCGCGGTCCAGCTTGTCCTCCCAGTAGAGAAGGAACGAACTGCGGGCTTCGAGGAGCACAACAACCCGGTTGCCGGCCTCCTTCAGGGCCCGAGCGATGGGATAAATGGAGCCGATCCCATAGCAGCCGCCGACGCAGAGGACCGTGCCGAAGTTCGCGATCTCGGTCTCACGGCCCAGGGGGCCGACGAAGGTCGGGATGGAATCGCCGGGCTTGAGGCGGGCCAGCTTGGCCGTCGTTCCGCCCACCTGCATGAAAACGGAGGTGACCGTTCCGGCCTCGCGGTCCCAATCGGCGACGGACAGCGGGATGCGCTCGCCCAGCGCGTCCGGCCTAAGGATGATGAAATGTCCGGGTTTAACGGACTGCGCAACGGCTGGGGCGTGGACGGTGAACTCGTGCATGTTCGGGACGATCATCCGCCGTTCCAGGATAGGGTACATTCACGTCCTCCCTTTTCGAATCGTTGACGCCGTCATTTCAGAGACTCCGCTCGCGTCACGCGGACGCGGATCGGATTCTGCCGGAGGCGATAGAGCTTTTCCCACTCGCTCCGATGCGCGAGCCCTCCGAAGACGAAGGGGCGGGTAAAGTAAATGACGCCCCGAGGACACTCAATGTCGGCCTTGACCGTGCCGGCGACATTCGCTCTTCCGTGATCGAAAGATATATCCGCGGTATCGCCCTCCTTCAAGCCCATCTCGGCGATGTCCCCCGGGTGAAGCCGAAAACCTTCTTCGAGGGCCAGTTCGTTCAAGCCGCCGACCTTCGAGGAGATGTCGATCCCTCTGTGCCGGTAACTGCTCGGTTCGGCCACGAGAAGGAAATCCCCTGACGAGGTTTCTTCTTCGACAGACGGGACGGGTTCCGGAGGTCCGGCGGGGGGCATCCGCCGGGGCCTTCTGTTCCCGGCAATAAAATCCGGGGCGGTTTTCCGGATGTCCTTCTGGACGTCTCGAACCGTGTGATAATACAGCCCCGGCACGGCCAGGGCCTTGGCCAGGTCCGAGAAAATCAGCCAATCGGGCCGCATGAATCCGGTCACGGCTCCTTCCGGAAAATGCTCGATTTGGACGGCGTCTTGGATACGGCCTTCGATGTTGATGAATGTCCCCTCCGCTTCGGCGAAGGAAGCTGCGGGGAGGAACGCGTCGACCTTGAAGGACGGCAGAAAAATGTCCTGGGCAATGAGGAAATCGCAGTCCGGCCGTTCAAAGAAAGGGACATCTCCGACGAGATAGATCACTTTGGGACGGCGTCCGTCCTTGCCCAACTCCCTCCCTCCGGTCCGTTGCTCTGCTTCCGCGGCCAGGATGCCCATCTCCAGCGCGCCCCGCGTATTGGCGCCGTTATAGAGGGGGATGAAGTTTGTGTGCGGCCGTTCCGCCAGCGTCTTCAAGGCCTCGACGAGATCCGATGTCCGGCTGTATTGAAAGATTTGAGGAGCGATGATGACCGTCAGCTCCTTGCCTGAAAGAAGGACGTCGAGGGGTCGGTCGATGTCCGAAGAATCGATCCCCGTTTCCTGCGCCGCGGCCGCGGCTTCGGTATTCCTGCCGGCCAGACGATCGGCCAGAAATCGGAGGAGACGGCCTTCCCGGCCCGGCTCCGGCCGCAGCCAATCGTCGGTGTAGCGGGCCAGATTGCTTTCCCGGGGATCGATGACGACCAGTTTGACGGCGGCATCGATTGCCTGACGGATCTTAGTTCCCACGACCGAAAAGTCGAACCGGCTGTCGAGGCCGACGGCCAGGATGACATCTGATTTGGTGATGGCTTTGATCGATATGGGCAGCGAGAACAAATACGACCATAGGCCGGGTCCTCCGGCGAGCTCCAGGCGGGCCGTCGAATCGACGGACGGACTGCCGAGAATGTCGCCGGCGAACTTCTGCGCGGCGAACAGGCTTTCGTTGGTCAGGTCCGGAGAAACCAGCATGAGGAACTCCTCGGGCTTGAGGCCCTTCAGCACCCCCGCGACCTTGTCCAACGCTTCCGGCCAGGCGACTTCCCGGAAGTAAGCGCCCTTCTGGAGCATCGGCTTTTTCGCCCGCTCGAAGTGATGGGTGACTTCCGGCAGGCAGAACCGCCCTTTCACGCAGAGCTGCCCGTCGTTGACCTCGGGATCCAGGTTGGCCTTGGCTTTCGACAGCCGGCCGTTCTTGTGGCTCAATTCGATCTGGCATCCGATCGGGCAGTAAGGGCAGGTCGAGACGTGGAAGCCGTCGGGACGGCCGTCCCATTTGGAGGCCTTGTCGGCGAGCGCCCCGGTCGGGCAGACGTCGACGCAAGCGCCGCAGAATTCGCATCCCGCTTCTCGGTGGTTCCGGCCGAACGCGGGAGCGATCTTGGCCTTCGGTCCCCGATGGGTGAAGGCGAGAACGTTGGTCCCGCGGACTTCGTGGCACATGCGGACGCAGCGGCCGCAGAGAATGCAGAGATTGTAATCCCGGTCGTAGAACGGATCGTCGTGCTCGGGCTCATAGCCGTGATAGAGGATGGGATAGTCGATGTCCGTCACGCCGATCTTGTCGACGAGGTCCTGCAATTCGCATTGGCCGTCGTTCGGGCAGAACCGGCAGCCAGTCGTCATGCCGGTCTTGCGGATCGTCCCCTGATACTCCTGGCACGAATCCTTTTCCTCGCAGATCAGGCAGCTCGAAGGGTGTTCGCTGAGGATGAGCTTCAGGAACTCCCGACGGAGCTCGGCGAGCATCGGGGTTTCGGTCGTGACCTTCATTCCCTCAAGGGCGATCGTGTTGCAGGAAAGGGGATAACCCCGCATCCCTTCGATCTCCACCATGCAGAGACGGCAGCCGCCGAATGGGGACAGGTCTTTATGGGAACACAGGGACGGGATATAGATGCCGTTCAATTCGGCGGCCCGATGGACGGTGACGCCTTCGGGGAAATAGATCTTCCGCCGGTTCATCTCCATCGACAAGGTGCGGGGTTCTTTTCTGGACATAACTCACCCTTCCTGGCGTTGACGCATGAGTGCCGGCGTCGTCCGACGGCGGACTCTTATGTATGAATGAAAAACCTTATTATGAGCGATCCCGGATCACCGAATGCCGATTTCATAGAGCTTCTTGGCCAGCGCCCATGTGTCGCCCTCGAAGCCCAATAGCTGGATGCCGGCCTTGTTGGCCAGGGCGATCACGTCTTCGGCAGGCGTCTTTCCCCGGGAGAAGACGATGGCCGCCACATCGACCAGGTTGGCGGTGGCGATGAGGTTCTTATGCGTCTGGAGGGTCACCAGCAGGTTCCCCTCGCCGATCCCGATGATGTCGCTGACCATGTCGGAGATATAGACGCCCCGGATTTCCTTGTCTCCGCTGGAATTGAACGACGCGAGGCCGATCTTTTTGGCCATTTCGGATACGTTCATGGTTGACCTTCCCTTTAATAGAGTTCCGTCAAGCCGACGTCCGCGAGGATGACGCCTTGGCAGTTGTCCACCGAACGGCGTAGACTGCAGGGGACGACGAGGATCTTCTTGTCCGGATCGTGGAGATTTTGCCCGAAATATTCGTTCAAGGCCCGAAGGCCCTCTTCACTGACGCACGTCACGGAGTCATGGGAGGTGTCGGCGCAGAGGGCCACATAAACCCATGTCTTGCGGGCTCCGCTCCCGGAGCCCGCTTTGTAAACCCCGCATTCCGGATCGCAACGCATGCAGAGCATGATCGCCATGACATCGGCAAGGCGGACGTTCTTCGCACATTTTTCGCACTGAAGATCGAATTTCGAGGCTTGAAAATCCCCCAGATGGCTCCAGAAATGCTCCTCTTCCCGATAGTCGTCGATCGGAGGGACCGGCTCTTCGGAAAACGTGGAGATTCTATGCCGGCAATGGAGGCAGCCTTCCACCACGAGATAGCCGCTGCGGAGATGGGTCATTTTCCATTGATGCCGGCAGTCGTCCTGCGTCTTTGTTTTAGGCATGTTCGTTGTCATCGCTCCATCCAGCTTTTGGTCGACACGCAGCCTTCCGCGGGTTTGTGGTTCCGCCCGGGGAAAAAGTGTTTTGATGTTTATTTGCAGACGGGCGTGAGGTCGGATTTACTTTTCGAAAGCGCTTCAACGCTCTCAATGTTTCCCTTTTCTGCGGCCGGCTTTTCAGCACAGGTCGTGAACCATATCTATCATTAATCTCGAATTTTTGTCAACAGGACTTATATCTTCCGGACGACGTGGACGGCCGCGGCGCCGCCGAGGAGCGGCTCCGCTCCGACGAGCTCGAATCCGGCGGCCTCGAGCATCGCCGTCACCTCGCCGGGTCCGTAGAATTTCCGGGCGGATTCGGCCAGATACCGGTAGGCCGACCGGTGCCGCGATAGAAAGGTGCCCGCGGGGCCGGCGAAGCACTTCAAATAGGCGTGGAATCCCGCCCGCACGCCGAAGCCGGCCGGCTGGCTCGTCTCCACGATGACAAAACGGCCGCCCGGCCGGAGCACCCGCCGCACTTCTCCGAGGGCGCGGTCGCGGAGGGGATTGCGCCAGGTCAGATTGCGAAAAGCAAAAGCGATGCCGACGGCATCGAAGGCGCCGTCGGGAAACTCCATGGCGGTTGCATCGCCCACAACGAGGCGCACGGGCCGCTGCAAATTCGCCGCATTCAGCTTGGGCTGGGCGATCTCGAGCATTCCGGGGGAATAGTCGAGCCCGACGATTTCGGTGCCGGCTGAGGCCAAGCGCGCCAAGTGCCTTGTGAGGTCTCCCGTCCCGCAGCAAAGGTCGAGGACGCGCGCGGGCGAACCTTCCAAACACTTCCGGGCCGCCCTGCGCCGCCAGCGTTCGTCCTGGTCCAAGGTCAGGACCCGGTTCAATAAGTCGTAACGGCGGGGTACCGCGTCGAACATTCTCTTCAGGGGCGGCTCCGGCCTCGGAGGGGATATGGACATGGCCTGTCTTATCTCGGCGGATATTTTAGCATGTCGCGATTCATCGAGACACGGTCTGCAGGCCTCCACTTGATCGAAGCTGGAAGCAGAGCCTCAGCAAGAGCTCCCGCACGACTGTCCTCGACAGTGGACACCGCGCGCTTAGCCACGACATGCGCCGCAGACCGGAAAAGCCGAATCGAATTGAGCAATCTCTCACCAAAATGTTGAAAATAAAATAATTAAATGCCTGTTATCGCTTGAACTCAGTCCTTGGTATAGTTCTTGCAAAATATTTGTTTGGAGTGTTCAGTTGATCGACGACAAAGGAGAAAACGCCATGAAAACAAGAAGAATCTTTTTGATAGGCCTCGCCGCTCTCGTTTTGATCTCCGCATCCTGCTACCGGCGCTACGGGTACCATCTCTATCCCGACACGCCCCGCTTTTCTCCGACCGACCCTCAGAGGGTCGCTCTCCTGAGGAACGAGCCGCGCCGCGAACATGTCCGGCTGGGCGAGGTCTGGATCAGGCCCGAGCCCTGGGACGATCGGTTCTATGTCGAAGGCGCCCTCCGGGAAAACGCGGCGGCCCTGGGAGCAGACGCGCTGGTGATCGTCGCCGACCGGCATTTCCGCGAAGGGACGGCCTTCAGCTATTGGCGCGGCCCTCGGCCGGTTTATGAGCGGCAGATCGTAGGTGTCGCCATCCGCTACCGGCGGTGACGCCGGCGGGTTGACAGCCGGAATAGCCGTTCTGACCCCTTGCTCCGGGTAAAGCGGAATGCCATAATATGAGCAGACATGGGAATCGAGATCGTTCCGCCCGGCGCCGGCCATATGTCGAAGTCTTCCCATGAAACAGACGATGCGCAGCCCGCATACAGCCGGGCGATCGATTCGATCTGTCCCGTCTGTCTGAGAAATATCCCGGGCCGCGTCCATGAAGAGACCCCTGGCGGCCCGATCGTGTTGTCCAAAAATTGCCCTGAGCATGGAGATTTTCAGGATCGGATTTATTCCGGGCGGGAGGAGTATCTCTGGCGGCAGAGATTCCTCAAGAACGGAACCCGGCCCGAACTGCGCCAAGCGGCGGAAACGAAACGAGGCTGTCCCCAGGACTGCGGTCTGTGTCGTCACCACCTCAACACGCCGGCCATCGCCCTGATCGACGTGACTAACCGGTGCAATCTCCGTTGCCCGATCTGCTTCGCCAATTCCGACGCGCGGGGCCGCGTGCTGGAACCGCCCTACGAAGATATCGTCAAGGTCATGAAGCATTTCCGCGGCCTCCGGCCCCAGCCGCCGTTGACCCTGCAGCTGTCGGGGGGAGAACCTACCCTTCGCGACGACCTGCCTGCGATCGTCCGCGAAGGAGTCAAGCTCGGCTTCCAGCACATCATGGTCAATACGAACGGCCTGAAGATGACCGATATCGAGTACTGCCGGGAGCTGGCCCGGGCCGGCGTGAACGCCGTCTATCTCCAGTTTGACGGCCTCGAGCCGCAGACCTACGTGAAGACCAGGGGGGTGAACCTGGTGGAGAAGAAGCTCCGGGTGGTGGAGAACTGGCGCGCCGTCAACCGGGAGACGAAGAAGAAAACCGGCCGGCCGGGCGCGGGCCTCGCCCTGATTCCGACCATCGCCCGTGGCGTATCCGACCACGAGATCCCCGCCATCATCGACTTTGCCCTGGACAATCTCGACGTCGTCGTCGCCGTCGTGTTCCAGCCTGTCTCCTTGTGCGGCCGGGTCGGACCGGGCGACGTTACGGCCTTGAGGTTCACCTCGGCCGACCTCATGGCGGCCGTCGACCGGCACACGAACCTGATCGCCCATCCTTGGTATCCCATCCCGGCCATCGCCGAATTCGCCAAGCTCATCGATTGGTTCGACGGCGTGGAAACGGTCGAGTTCTCCGCCCATCCCGATTGCGGATTCGCCAATTGGCTGATCAAGGACGAGAGGACGGGAGTGCTGGAAAGCCTGAAACAATATGTGGATGTGGACAGGGCCTTGGCCCTGACGAAGGCCATGTGGGACGATATCGTGGCGGGCGGAAAGCAGACCGGAGCCGGGGTCCTGTTCCGCAAGCAACAGAAGCTCGCCTATCTGCTCCGGATCCGCAAGTGCCTCGTCAAGAAGGGCGTCGCCACGAGGTTGCTGACCAAAATGATTCGTTCCCCCAGCTATCCGACCGTCGAGAGCTTCATGTTCGGGCCGAGCGTCATGATCGGCTGCATGCACTTCCAGGACGCGTACAACCTCGACACCGAGCGTGTTCGACGGTGCCTGGTCCATTACGGGATCTACCATCCCCGCCTGGACAAGGTCCTCGAGATTCCCTTTTGCACGTACAATACGCTGCACAGGGAACGGGTCGAGAACGAACTGTCGGCCTGACAGCGTTTTCAGAACGGCAGGAAGCGTTTGATATGCTCGGCTAAGAAGCGAGCGATTGCATCGGTTTCAAAAGGCCAGGCATAGATCATCTCCACGCCCGGGTGGCGCTGGCGGGCCCGCCGCAAAGCCTGGGCGATATCGCGCTCGGCATGCTCGCCGCCGCGGGTCAGCATCGACGTGACGAGGATGATCCTCCCGGCGCCTTTCTCGACGGCCTGGGCCAGGGCCTCTTCGACGCCGGGGGCGCAGAACTCGTTGAAGCCCACGATCACCTCGAGACCGCCGGCGGCCTGCAGCGCCCGCGCCAGCTCATATGAGGCGGCGTGATAGGGATCGTTCTGCGGCGTGCGCGGCCAGCTCATGACCCTCGCCTCGAGCTCCTTATGCCGCGCTTCGAGCGCCGGGTCGCGGGGCCCGGAGGACGTTTCGATGCGGCTGTGCAACTCGAAAAATTCCCTGAGCTCGTCCCGCGGGAAATCGTTCGCCGGCACCCCGTGCATGGCCAGGACGATCATGGACTTCATCTCGGACTCCTTAATGAGCGCGGAATCGCCTCCTCGTCTTCTCCTGACGAAGCATAAATCGGAGGCGCAAAATATGTCAATGAAGGAGGAAGGTCATTGTCCATTGACAAAGATGAGCCTATGCGTAAAATATGATTATAATATTATGCGCATTTTATAAAAATGAAAAAAAAGATCAGCGCGACCGAGGCCGTGAGAAAATTTTCCGATATTCTAAGTCATGTCTATTATCGAGGCGATTCTTATACGGTCGTTCGAGGAGGCAAATTAGTGGCTTCCATCGCGCCGCTCATCCGGTCTCTAAAAAGCCACAACCTGGGCGAATTGAAAGACCTCCTTGCGGCCATACCGAAGCTCGGACCGGACGCGGAAGCTTTTGAAGCCGACGTCCGGGCCGCGCGGGAAAACCAACCGGCTCTTCCCAAGGAGAGGTGATGGGGATCATCTTCGACACCAGCGTCCTCATCGGGCTTGAGCGGGCATCGTCCAGACTGGATCAATTCATCCGGGGGCGGGAAGCCGAACCTTTCGGAATATCCGTCATCACCGTTTCCGAGCTTCTCCATGGCGTCCATCGGGCGGACTCCGAGAGACGGAGGGTCCTCAGGGAGGCCTTCGTCGACAAGATCCTCGAGATCTTTTCCGTTTTTCCGTTCGACCTCGCCGCCGTCCGAATCTACGCCGGAGCCTGGGCGAATTTGGCCAAAAAGGGGAAGGCCGTCGGGGCGCACGACCTCATGATCGCAGCAACCTGCATCTCCATGGGTTTTTCACTGGCGACCCTCGATCTGCGGGATTATGGCCTGATCGAAGGCTTGACGATCGCTCCGTTATAGAGTCGACGGGGAGGTCGTTCCAGTGGAATTCAGCGGAGGCCCCTCTATTTCTTCATAGGGATCCCCGGTTTCTTCCGCTTCTCGTCCCGAAGATATCGGAGGGCGGCATCCAATTGTGAATCGATCCCTTCGAGAAGCTTGCCACGATCGAGCTCGATCTCAATATCCGGAACGACGCCGTATCCTTCAAGCACGATATGGTCGGGAGTGCTGAGCTGAGCCACGGGATACATCAGAACCGCTCCGTTCCCGAATATCTTGTTGTCCGATTCCATGACGGATCCGGGGCTTCGCTGGCCTACGACGACGGCTCGTTTCGCCGCTTGCAAGCAGGCGGCGAAAAGCTCGCTGGCCGAGCCGCTGAGCTCGTCGATCAACAAAACGAGGGGGCCTTGATAAACGTTTTCCGCCGGCGCGGAATAGACTTTGGTTTCACCCGACCTGGCTTTTCTGATGTAGAGAAATGTTTTATCGGGCAGAAAGAGCTCCGCCATTCCTTCGATTTCTCCCCCGGAATTGCCGCGCAGGTCGATGATCAGACCTGAGATGCCGCCCATGGATTTGACCGCGGCCGGAATTCTAGCCGCGAGCTCGGGCTGAAGCGTGTTGAGACGGATGTGCCCGACGCCGTCGTCCAGCCTCCTCGCCTCGAACTCGACGGCGAAAAAGAACAGGCCTCCCGGTCCTACGGCCGCGCCGCTCCGTTTGGCCCGCATCATTTTTTTCTCTCTTTTCTCCCCTCGTTCGTCCATAAACGAGATGCCGACCTCAGTCCCCGGAGCGCCGTAAATGCGGCTCAGGACCCCTTTCGTGATCTGCGCTCTCCGGCCGCGGTCATTATAGGGGGGCCTGTCCCGCCTGACGTCCCGTTCGATCTGGGCGATGGGAATGCCGTCGATGGCCTGAATGAGGACTCCGCGGCGCAAGCCGGCCTTTTGAGCGGGCGATTCGGAGCCGACGGCCGTGACCATCGCTTGACCGTCGAACAACCTCATGTCGAGCCCGATGCCTCCCGGAGCAAACACGGTGGGTTCAACGGTCGCGAAATATCCGCGGGGGATATAGGCGGTGTGGGACACTTTTAATTCCCAGAGCATTTTGTTGAGGAGAGCATGGACATCCGGCTCGCTCTTCGCCGCGGCGATCTGCGGCCGGTAGCCGTCATGAACCTTTTTCCAATCCAATCCGCCGAAGGACGGATCGAAATACGTCTCGTTCACCTTGCTCCAGATGGTCTCGAAGAGAACGAGCCGCTCCTCGCTTTTGTCTTGTCCGGCGCCGAGTCCTTGGAACACGGCCAAGGCAAGAATGATGACGACGCTTCTGAATTTCACGAGAATCCCTCCTCTCGAATAACGAGAAATAGCTTTACCTTGGTGCCGGCTGCCGGCCGCACTGTCGCTTGGATAATCCCTCCAATGATCACGAGAAATCATAGAACCTAGGCTCGGCCTAAGTCAATGCCGCCTGTTCCCCCTTTGAGGCTGTCTTCTTTCTTCGGGGCTTGAGGAGAGTTGATGATTATTTATAAATGGAGGTAGAATACGTCAAATCCTTTCAAAGGAGTGACAAGATCCCATGACAACCAAAGCAAGAATCGAATATGTCCATGCCTCGAAGTACGGAAACGGAGCCATGGTCGCCGAGGAATTCAAAACGCTGATGGCCGCCAGGGGGGTCGACGTCAATGTCCGCCACGTCCGGGACGCGAAGCCGAAAAAGATGTCGCCGGCCGACTTTTACCTGTTCAGCTCGCCGGGGCGCATGGGCAAGCCCCGAGGAGCCATGCGCCGCTTTCTTAAGCGCCTGAAGCTGGCCCCGGGAACGAAGTACGCGCTTCTCGTCACCGAAGGCGCGCCTCAGCCCGACAAGAAGACGGGGCGCATGCCCACCGCGGAAGAGATGGCCAAGTGGCAGCGCGTCATTCCCATCATGACCGACATCCTGCAGTCCAAGGGCCTGGTCAAGGTTGCCGAGGGCAAGGTTCAGGTGACCGGTCTCAAGGGGCCGCTGGAGGAGGGCTGGAAAAAGAAGGTCGAAGCCTTTGTTGCGCAGATCCCTTCCCTAGGATGATTTCCGCGGCTGAACTCGGGCCGCCGAAAAACTGAGTGAGCGGCTCCCCTTTTTCGCCGCGGCCCGCTTTGCTATAATCATGGCAAAAGGCGATGACCTTCTCGCTGGTCTCCGTGTTGATGCTGGTCGGCGTAATCCAGGGAATCTTCCTTTCCGTAATCCTCCTGGATCGGAAACGGCGAAATTTCAAGGCAAATCGCTATCTGGCCGCGTTGATCATCGCCATGACCGTCCGGCTCTTCAATGCGTTCCTGACCCGCAGCCTTCCTCCCGGGGGCGTCCCGGTCACCGGCCGGTTCACGCTCTTCCTGATCTTCGCTTTCCCGCCCTTGCTGTATTTCTATGTCCGGGCGCTGACCGAGCCGGAATTTTCCTTCCATTCCGCCCGCTGGCTGCATTTTCTGCCTCCCGCGCTGGCTTTTCTCTACACCCTTCCCTTCTACTATACCGTTGTCTTTTCTCCCGAAACCGCCCGTTCCTACGGTCAGGCATGGCCTTGGGAGACAACGGGCCTGAACGGTTTGGCCGTTCTCCAGCAGCTCATCTATGCGATCTGGATCCTCCATGGCATTTCTTCATACCGGCGCCGGATCGCCGAGCTTGTCTCCTCCGTGGAACGGATCCGTTTGAATTGGATCTTGTTCCTCCTGGGAGCCCTCGTTTTCCTGGCCTTATTCGTCTCCGTCGTCGTGTTCTACAGACTCGGCGGCGGGAGGCCGGGCCCGTTGTTCGCCCAACGGGACCTGATCTATTCCGGGGTCATGGCCTTGGTCATTTACGCCGCCGGCTATTTCGCCCTGAACCAGCCCGAAATATTCTCACCCCCCTTGGCCCGGGCGGCGGCGAAAAAGTACGAAGGCTCCTCGCTGACTCCGGCCAAGGCGGAAGAGCATCTGCGACTCCTCACGGCCTTGATGGAGAACGACGCTCTTTACCGCGAAGAAGACCTCTCGCTCCCGTCCCTAGCCGAACGGCTGGATCTCCCGACCGGCCACGTCTCCCAGATCATCAATGAGCGTCTGGGCAAGAATTTCTATGATTTCGTGAACGGCTACCGGGTTGCGGAAGCCTGCCGCCGCCTTCGCGATCCCCGGACGCGCTCCCAGAAAATCCTCACCTTGGCTTTTGATGTGGGATTCAATTCCAAGGCCGGCTTCAACCGGGTTTTCAAAAAACATACCGGCTTAACACCCTCCCAATACCGGGATAAGCCCGGACCTGCCTGAGGCATCTTTAGGTCCTTCTGTCCCGCCCGCCGTCTATTCCCGGCCTTCGCCCTCACCCTTTCCCGCGGGGCATATTTCGCCGGGGTGTAAAAGGGAAGGAGTAACAAACCATCCGTTGATACTCTCCCATTCCATTTAATATCAATATCTTATGATATTTTTGGTGCCATCTCGTCCGAAGAGGCGAATCCCCGCTCCGGTTGCCGTATTTTATGGGCGAACGGCGGCGATACCGATCGCCGGCCGGCAAATGAATCGACAGGAGGAATAAGAGAACATGACAAAGACAATCGCGGTGCTCGGAGGGACCGGACTTCTCGGCTGGCCCGTGGCCCTCCGCCTGAACGAAGACGGATTTCAGGTGCGGATCATGACTAGGGATCGCCAAAAGGCCGAAAAGATGTTCGACGGGTCGTTCGAGATCGCAGCCGGGGACCCGGCGAATTTTCGGTCCTTGGAGGAGGCGCTCAAAGGCTGCCAAGGCGTCCATATCAGCCTTCCGTCCGAAGTCGAACGGACGGCGGCCAAGCTCGCGGCGAAGGCCGCCGCCAAGAATGGCCTCGAGCGGATCTCCTACATCTCGGGCCGGACCGTGGCCGAGGAGAATCGGTGGTTTCCCATGATCAACCGGAAGTTCCAGGCGGAACAGGCCATTCGCGAGTCGGGCGTCCCCTACACCATCTTCTGTCCGACCATGTTCATGGAGCTCCTGCCGATGTTCGTCGTGAAAGGCCGGGCATCGGTCATGGGAAAGCAGCCCCATCCCTTCCACTGGGTGGCGGCGGAGGATTTCGCCCGGATGGTCTCGGCGGCCTTCAAACTCGAGGAAGCGGCCAGCCAGCGCCAATTCGTCCTCGGGCCCGAGGCGATCCCGATGCGAGAGGCCTTGTCACGTTATTGCGCCGCTTTCCATCCCGAGATCAAGAAGGTCGCGACCATGCCCTTCTGGCTGGTCAAGCTCGTGGCCGCCGTCACCGGCGACCAAGGGCTCAAGGGCGCGGGCGAGCTGATGTCTTATTTCGAGAAGGTCGGCGAGCAGAGCAGCAATCCGGCTACGGCCGACGGCCTGTTGGGGACGCCGGCGACGACCCTGGACATATGGCTTCAGAAGCAAAAAGGAGAAGAAAGATGACCACCACGAAAAAAGTCACCGCGTTCGTCGGAGCGGCGCGCAAGAAACACACCTATAACGCCGCCCGCCAATTCCTGGATAACCTGCAATCGCTGGGGGCCGTCGAAACCGAAATCGTTCGCCTGAGCGACTATCGGCTCGAGGCTTGCCGGGGCTGCAAGGTGTGCTTCATGAGGGGCGAGGAGTTCTGCCCTTTGAAGGACGACCGGGACGTTCTTATCGAAAAGATGATGGCGTCCGATGGAGTCGTCTTCGCTTCTCCGAACTACTCATTCCAGCTGTCCGCCCTCCTGAAGATCTTCCTCGACCGGCTCGGGTTCGTCTTTCATCGCCCGTGCTTCTTCGGGAAAGCCTTCACGAGCATCGTCTCCCAAGGCTTTTACGGAGGCGGCAAGATCGAGAAGTACCTCGATTTCGTCGGCAAGGGCTTGGGTTTCAACACGGTCAAAGGGAGCGTCTTCACGGCCCTCGAGCCGATGATGGAGAACGAAAAACGGAAGATGGACAAGGCGATCGCCGATCAGAGCCGACGGTTCTACGAAAGGATGATGAAGCCGACTCTTGACACTCCGAATTGGTTCTGGCTCATGGGCTTCCGGGGCGGCCGGACAAACGTGCGGCTGGAGTGCGAAGAGAGCGATCGGGACTTCATTTATTATACTGAGAGGGGCTGGTTGGAATCCGATTACTTCTACCCCGTTCGCTTGGGCCTATTCAAGAAGCTCGGGGGCCGCTTCTTCGACTCGCTCACGACGAGAATGTCGAGAAAGAGGAGGGGGCTATTGAAGCGCCAGAATGGCCTGAAACAAACGTGGGGCGATTGATCGCGAGAGCAAAAAGGAGAAAAAACATGAAATTAAGAAACCTCGTCGGGAGCGGAGACAAGATCATGCTGATGACATTGCCGTTCTTGATCGTTGGCCTGATTCTGAATGTGACGATGCCGTCGCTCTTCAGCGTCGGCGGCCCATCCGTTGTCTTAAGAGTGATTTCGATGATTCTTTTAGTGCCGGGGGTGATCATTTGGATCTGGTCCGTCGTTTTGATCTTGACGAAAGTCACCCAAAAAAAGCTGATCACGTCGGGACCATATTCTCTGGTCAAGCATCCCTTATATACAGCCGTGGCGTTGCTCGTACTGCCTTGGGCCGGCTTCCTCTTGAATACGTGGCTGGGAGCCTTGCTCGGGCTGGTCCTCTACGTCGGATCCCGGATGTTTTCGCCCCGGGAAGAGGAGGGCTTGTCGGCGGCATTCGGACCCGCTTGGGAACAATATTGCCGCAACGTCAAAATCCCGTGGCTGTGAAGTCCGCGTGACGAGCGCCATGACGAACGGCCGGTGGAAAGAAACGATGCCCGAATCCGACATCGTCGGCGCCGTTGCCGTATCTTTACGATTATGCGGCCGAGGCCTTCGGCGCACGATACGGCCGGACGCGCCATATAAGGATTAAGAGCGTAAAGACGGCCAGGGCAAGTCCGGAAAGCGGAACCGGCGGGAACCGGAAGAGGACCACGGTGAGAAGGGCTGTAAGACAGATCGCTATCAGCAACCGGCCCGGCCGTCGCCGGGCAAACAGCATGATGAGAATCAGAAGGCCGGATCCCAGGATGGAGAAGAACCAGATATAGTCGGAAATCGCGGGAATCAAAGGACGCTCCGCGGCCGTCTTCGCCTCGGCCAGTTCCTTGATCCCCAGCAGCATGCGGCGCTGCATCAGGAAGTGGATGGGATCAAGAACAAGGGACAGAGTCAATCGAGCGAGCGGCTTGCCTTCACTGCGGCTGCGAATGAGGAGGCGGCAGCTCCTATCGTCGGGCGCGGGCTCGAGCACGAAAGCGCCCCAATAGGGCAAGATCAGGGCCCGGCCTGGCTCGACGGCAAGGACCTTGAGCTGGACGACACTCTCGTCCCGGCCCAGCCTGATCATGTCGCCGACTTTCAGTTCCAGCCATTCCGGCCTGATCTCGTTCGTGTTTCGGATATCGGCGCCGACCAGATTCTCCAGGAACGTATAGCTGTAGAAGCCTCCCCGGTCCTGGCCGATCTGGACCAGCCACTTCCAGACTTCGGCCGCCGGCGCCTGGATCGTCAATCCGGAGGTGTGATGAGGAGCCGACGACGCACCGAACTCATCGCCCGGGAGAGGCTTCGACCGCTCCGCTTTGGTCGAGCCCCAATTGGAGGCCCAGGGAAAAAGAAAGATCCGCCATACGGCGACACCGACGGCAACGAGGAGAAGCCCCCAACCCAAAGCGCCCAAGAACCTTCGCCAAACGGGCTTTTCGCGGGACATCCGACACCTCCGTGTACGAATTATTATAGCAGGAAATTCTGGCTCAAATCGCTCCGGTACTTCATCCTGATCGCGCGAAAAACGTAGGACCGGACTTTAAAGCGTCAAATTGTCGATCCCGGATAGGAGCGCGGACCTAGACGAATGTCCTATTTTCGATTGCGGGCGCCCGCGGCGGTCAACCCTCGGAACGGACGGCGCGTATATCGGACCGAGGAGGCGCCGATGCTCAGACATTACCTGGTTTCCTCGTGGCGAAATCTGAAGCGCCAAAAGAGCTATTCCCTCGTCAACGTTTTCGGGCTTTCCCTGGGGATCGCGGCCGCCCTGCTGGTCGTCCTTTTCCTCAGACACGAGCTGAGCTACGACCGCCGCTATGAAAACGCGGGCCGCATCTTTCGGATCGTCGGCCCGGAATATACCGGGAGCCCCTACATTTTTTCGGAGCGCGTCCGCAGCGCCATTCCCGAGGTCGAAGCCGTCTGCGCCATCAAGCGGGCCGAGTCCTCGTTCTCTTCCGAAAAAGCCCTGCTCGGCGTCGACGGCCGCCGGAATTATGAAGATCAAATGTACTACGCCGATCCGTCGTTCTTCCGGATATTCCGCGTCTCCTTCCTCCATGGCCGGCCGGAAACCGCCCTGGCTCATCCCCGGGGCGCGGTCCTTACCCGCCGGGCGGCCATGCGCCACTTCGGAACCGCTGACTGCCTCGGCCGCGTTCTCGAATTCGAGGAGAAATGGCCGCTCCAAGTGGAGGCCGTCATCGAGGATCCGCCGGGGCCGACCCATTTCGAGTTCAATATCCTCGTGCCCTCGGACGCCGCGCCCGAATTCAGCGGCTACAACGACCGGGCCGAATGGGGCGATTGGAATTATTATGTCTACATCCTCCTCGCGCCGGGCGCCTCTCCGGCCGCCGCCGAGGGGAAGATCGCCGGATGCTTCCCCGAAGAGTTCAGGCGGGCCAGGGCCGGGACGCGCATCGATCCCGCCGGCCTCCGCCTCCAGCGCCTGACGGACATCCATCTCCGCTCCCGCCTCCGGGGCGAGTTCGAACCGAACGGAGACATCCGCTGGCTCCTCTTTTTTTCCACCCTCGGTCTGGTCGTCCTCGGCGTGTCGATCCTGAATTTCGTCAACTTGGCTACGGCCCAGGCCCTCCGGAGGAACCGAGAGGTGGGCTTGCGCAAAGTCCTCGGCGCCGGACGGCGCCAGCTCATCGCTCAGTCTATGGGCGAAGCGTTCCTCCTCACGGGCGCCGCCGGAGCCCTCTCGGCCGTCCTGCTCGGCTTCGCTTTTCCGCTCCTGGCCGAGGCCGCCGGTCCGGGATTCGCCCGGAGCGGCCTCTCCTGGAGTCGGTTGGCCGCGTACCTTGTTCCGCTCGTCGCCGTCATCGCTCTGGCCGCCGGAAGCTATCCGGCGTTCTTCGCCGCCGGCCTCCCGCCGATGCGGTCTCTCAAAGGCGGCCGGGAGGGGAGTGCGCGGCGCTTCCGCGGCCGCGGGCTCATGCTCGGCTTCCAGTTCCTGGCTTCCGTAGGATTCGTCACGGCCGCCCTTATCATCTCCGCCCAGATGAGGTACCTGAGGGTCAAAGATTTGGGGCTCGACAGGGACCGGGTCATTAATATCCGGTTGACAGAAGCCGCCCGAGGCCGCGCCGACGTCCTCAAACGCGAACTCCTCTCCCATCCCGGCATCGTCGCGGCGGCGGCCTCGAACTATGTGCCCGGCCGCGGATCGAACTACCAGATGTTCGACTGGGAAGGGCGCCGCCCGGAAGAAGACGCCATGGTCCGCTGGATCGCCGTCGATCCGGATTTTCTCGAGGTCTACGGAATCCCTGTCGTCGAGGGCGCCGGCTTCGCGCCCGGGGACGAATCCCGGGGCGAGCGGCCCTACGTGATCAACGAGTCCGCCGCCAAGCGCTTCGGCTGGACGAGCCCGGTCGGCAGGCGGTTTGAGGTCCAATCGGCCTTCGGCAAGCCCGGACGGATCGTGGGTGTCGTCCGGGATTTCAATTTCCGCTCCCTTCATTATCCGATCGAGCCCCTGGCATTGATCGCAGTCCGGGCGACGAGGATGTACCGGTTTATCTCGGTCAAGGCTTCCGGCCGCGACCTGCCCGGGACGCTGCGCTTCATCCAGGATTTCTGCACCAGGAATCTCTCGGGAGACGAGGGGGAATGGTCCTTTTTTGATGAGGAAAACGGAAAGCTCTACCTCCGGGAAGCGCGGACGGCGCGCCTGCTCGAGTCTCTGGCCGTCCTGGCCGCCGTGCTCGCGGGCTTGGGCGTCTACGGCCTGACCGCGTTCAAGGTCGAGAGCCGGCGCAAAGAAATCAGCATCCGCAAGGTTCTGGGCGCCGACACGCGCCGGGTCCTAGCCCTCTTTTCCAGAGAATTCCTTCTCGCCCTGGCGGCCGGAGCGGCGCTCGCGGCGCCAGCCGTGTTTTTCTTCGCCCGGCGCTGGCTTGCGGGATTCGCTTACAAGATTGTCCTCGGCCCCGGATTCTTCGCGGCCGGGCCGGCCATGATGGCCGCTCTCGTCCTGATCGCGGTCGGTTGGCATACCGTCCGGGCGGCCAAAGCCGACCCGGCCGTCGTCCTCAAAGCGGAATAGGCCGACTATGATCGTAAACTGACCGAAGAGCTTCCAGAGAAATGGGGACGTGATCCCCTGGCGCTTTCCGAAGGCGCCTGCCAGGCAAGGCTCCTTCCAAGTAATGCGGGAGGAGGGCCGAAAAACGCGTATTGACCCCGGCCGTCCCGTTGCATTATGTAAGACTATCGGGAAATAAGTCATGGTGTCCTGTGAGGGGAGGCTCGAAATGATGAACATAAGGTTTCGTGGAAGCTTGATTCCATCAGCCTTCATTGCCTGGTTTACTCTTGCCTGGGCGACGGCGGGAGGCCAAGCACGGGATCCCCTGCTTTTCCCCATGGATCGCTTCACGGTGGAAACCAAGACGGTGAGAACCTCCGCAGGGGAAAAGAAGGTCACGTATCGTTCCTACATGCATATTCCTTATGCGGCCAACCCCGTCGACAAAGAATATCAGAGTCTGAACGTAAATGTTCCCATTCAAATCAACGGAGCTGCCGTTGATGCCTCGAACGCCCCGATTCTCTTGATCATCGGCGTCGGGGGCTACATGTCCTCGAATAATGCGCGGGGAGGAAGCGGCCCCGGCCGCACGGGCATGGGCGTTCCCCCTGCCGGTCCCGCCGGCAACCGAGGCGAAACTCCGGCACAGCCCGGCCGACAGCAGGGAGGAATGCCCCCTATGCCGACCGGCGCTCCGGGCGCGGGTCCGGGCGGAGCGTCCGTGGTCAGCGGCAACGCGGACCTTGCTCTGGCGGCCGGCTACGTCGTGGTCTCGCCCGGCTGCCGCGGCCGCGACAACAAGGCCGCCGACGGCACGTATTACGGTAAAGCGCCGGCGGCCATCGTCGATCTGAAAGCGGCCGTCCGCTACATCCGCCACAACAAAGGAGTGATGCCCGGCAACCCTGACTGGATCGTATCGACGGGGACGAGCGCCGGCGGCGCGCTCTCCGCGTTGCTCGGCGCCGCGGGAAACAGCTCCTTGTATGACGCCTATCTCAAGGAGATCGGCGCCGCCGCCGGGGCCGATAACATCTATGCCGGCGCCTGCTTTTGCCCCATCACGGATCTGGAGCATGCCGACGGGGCCTACGAGTGGATGTACGGCGCCGCGCCGATCCAATCGGGTCCTGTGGACCAGGAGCTTTCCAAGCAGCTGAAGGCCTTGTTCGCCGCCTATCAGATCTCCTTGAATATCAAGGGCAAGGACGGCTTCGGCACCTTGACGGCGGACAACTACGATAAGTATCTCCTGCGCTATTACCTGATCCCCTCGGCGAACAAGTTCCTGAAAGCTCTTTCGGACGAAAAGCGAAAAGAATATCTGGCCAAGAATCCCTGGATCACCTGGAGCGACGGAGGCGCCGCGTTCGCCTTCGCGGACTATGTCGTCCACGTCGGCCGCATGAAAGGTCTTCCCGCCTTCGACGACTTCGAAATGAAGCAACCCGAGCCCAACGAGTTCGGGAGTAAAACCGTCGACTCGCGGCACTTCACCGACTTCAGCTTGCGGCATTCCAGCGGGAACGCGACCGCGGAGATCGAGGCCGGCTTGAAGATCGTGATTAACATGATGAATCCCATGTACTTCATCGGCCGGGACAACGCCGGATGCGCTGCATATTGGTGGCTTCGCCAAGGCACCTCGGACAATCATACGTCCCAGACGGTCATCGCCAACCTGGCGGCGAGCCTGGAGAACCGGAACAAGACCGTGAACGCGCGGCTGTACTGGGACGCCGGCCACGGCGCGGACCAGGACCCGGAAGAGCTCATTGCCTGGATCGGCCAAATCACCGGCTTCGTCCGCATCCCCGGCCCGACCACGAATTTAGGAGGCGAATGACAAAAATCAGCTGAGCGGATAGATCTTGAGAGAGAATTGGCCGTTTGATATGGATATAATAGCGGAATCGCCGGGAAGGAGGTCTCCCGATGAAATGCCCCCGCTGCCAGTTCGAAACCGTTTCCAGCAGCCGTTTCTGTCCCCAGTGCGGGACGAACATCGCTCCATTGGGTGACGACGCGCTTTCCGTGACCCGGTCTATGACCGGGGCTTCCGGCGTTCATCTGCCCGGACACTTGGTGGGGGGCAGATACACAATCCTCAGCGTTCTCGGCCGCGGCGGGATGGGCGTCGTCTATAAGGCCGAGGATACGAAATTGCGCCGGATGGTCGCGCTCAAGTTCCTGCCTGCGGAAATCGGGCTCGATCTTGAAGCCAAAAAGAGGCTTGTCCGCGAAGCTCAGGCGGCCGCTATCCTCGACCACCCCAACATCTGCCCGGTTTACGAGGTCGATGAATCGGGCGGGGAGATGTTTCTGGCCATGGCCTTCATCGAAGGCCGCAGCCTCAGAGACCGGATTGCCGAGGGCCCGCTCTCTCTCGTCGAGGTCCTCAACATTTCGGCGCAGGTCGGCGAGGGCTTGAAGGCCGCGCACGAGAAAGGCGTCATCCATCGGGACATCAAACCGGCGAACATCATGCTCAGCCGGGAGGGCCAGGTCCGGATCATGGATTTTGGCTTGGCCTCGCTCGAGGGCGGGGCGGACCTGACCCGTCCGCAGACCGTCCTGGGCACGCCGGCCTACATGTCGCCCGAACAAGTCAGGGGCGAAAAGACGGACCTGCGGACGGACATCTGGTCGTTCGGATGCACCCTCTTCGAGATGGCGACGGGCCGGCGTCCGTTCGTCGGTGAACACGGACGGGCTCTCTCGAACGAAATCCTGGGCGAGGCCCCGCCGAGCCCTTCCTCGCTAAGGGCTGGACTCCCGGCAGGACTAGAGGAAGTCATCCTCAAGTGCCTCCAGAAGAAGGCCGCCGACCGATTCCCGGACTTCGAGAGCCTTCTGGTAGCCCTGCGGGGCGAGAGCCTAAGGCGGCCGAACATAGAGGAGGGGGGAACGCCGCTCCCGGCGTCTGTCCCTTCCGTGGCCGTTCTCCCCTTCGCCGATATGAGCCCGGCCAAGGACCAGGATTACTTCGGCGAGGGGCTGGCCGAGGAGCTCATCCACGCCTTGGCCCGCCTCCAGGGAATCAAGGTCGTCGCGCGGACGTCGGCTTTCGCAATGAAAGGCCTAAAGCTCGATGCCCGGGAGATCGGGTCCATGCTCGGCGTCGGCGCCATCCTCGAGGGCAGTGTCAGGAAGTCCGGCACTCGGCTGAGAGTCACTGTCCAGCTCATCGATACCGGGTCAGGGCTCCAAATCTGGTCCGAGCGGTACGACCGGGAGGAACGGGACGTCTTCGACATCCAGGACGAGATATCGCTCTCGATCGTCGAACACCTCGAGGTGGCGCTCAAGGCAGGCGAGAAGACGGCCCTGCGCCGGCGGGGCACGGCCGATCCGGAGGCCTACGATCTCTATCTGAAGGGCCTATACTTCATGGCCCGTCCGAGCCCCGAAAACGCGCAGAAAGCCCTCGAATTCCATCGCCTTGCTCTCCAGCGGGACCCGAATTTTGCTCTGGCCCATGCGGGCGTGGCCAGCGTCCTCTTCTTTCTGGGGAACGCCAGCCTGGCCCCGCCCGCGGAGATCTTCCCGAAATCCCGGGCGGCCGCCGAGCGCGCCTTGGCGCTGGATCCCGACCTGGGCGAAGCCCTGGCCATCCTCGCCGCGCTGGAGTTCTGGTTCGAATGGAACTGGGACGCCGCCGAGAAGAGCTTCCGGCGGCTTTTGGCGCTCCATCCCGGCGACGCCTCCGCGCGCGGCGTGTATACGTGGCTGCTCATGGCCACGGGGCGGAAGGCGGAGAGCTTGGCCGAGATCAAGAAGGCGCTGACCTCCGATCCGCTGATGCCCCTGCTCTACGCCTATTCCATCGGTCTGCATTGGATCGCCGGATTTCCGGACGAAGCCCTGGCCGAGTTCGCCCGGGTGCAGCAGATCGAGCCGAATTTCGGATTGGCCCATTTCCAGGCCGGGCACGCCTATTTGCTCAAGGGCCTCTTCGACGAGGCCATCGCAACGCTGCAGAAGGCCCGGCGGCTTTTTGCGCCCCCGGGATGGGCCGAAGCGAGCCTGGTGATCGCCAATGTGTGGAAGGGCGATCGCGAAACGGCCGAGCGGATCGTGGCCGAGATGCTGGAAGCCCGCAAGACGATCCCCGTCTCGGCGATGAGCCTGGCCCACGGTCTGTCCGCCCTCGGCCGTCTCGACGAGGCTTTCGCGTGGGTCGATGTGGCCGTGCGCGAGCGGGACTCGGAGGCCGTGGTGACGGCCGCCTTCGCGGATATCCTCCTGCCCGAGTTGGCTGCCGATCCGCGATTTGCGGCGTTCGTCGACAGGCTCGGCTTGCCGCGCTGAATCCGCGCCGGGCTTTGAAAAAAACCGCTTTCTGTGTCAGAGTGGACGCATGCGCGACCGGCCCAAGCTCCTTCCCGCCGTGGTGACTCTCATGGGCGCCGCCACCCTAGCCCTGATGGGCTATGAGATGGTGCGTTCGGCCGCCTCGTCCATCTTCCTGGCCCACTATCCGGCCAGCCGCCTGCCGGTGGCGCTGATGCTGATGCCGGTGGCCATGATCGTCCTTACCTTCGCCGTCAGCTGGCTCCTCCGCCGCTTCGGCCCCTCCGCCTCCTACTCGATCACCCTCATCGTCTCGGGGCTGGTTCTGGCCGCGGCCGCCTTCGCCGTCCGCCGCGGCATTACCGGCGGGGCCTTCGCGCTCTACATCTTCGGCGAAGCGTACATCGTCCTGATCGTCGAGCAGTCCTGGGCCTTCATCAACAGCCAGTTCTCGACGGACGACGGCAAGCGCTGGAACGGCATCATCATCGCCACGACGACCGTGGGCTCGGTTATCGGAGGCCTTCTCACCGGCGCGCTCTCGGTATGGATCGGCTCGGAGTTGGTCGTCATCTGCGCCGCTGCGCTGACAGCCGTCGGCGCGGTGCTCAGCCGACGGGCGTTCCGCTTGGCCGGGCCGGAGCGGACGACCGCCGACCGGCAGCCCGAAAGGCTCACCGACCACTTCGCCTGGGACCTGCTGCGCTCCGATCCTACGCTCGGCCGACTGGCCCTGATTGTCATCGCTTCGCAGTCGATCTCGGTCCTCTTTTATATCGCCTTCCTCAGCAGTCTGCAGACGGCCATACCGCTGCAGGAGCCGCGGACCTCCTTCCTCGGCTTCTTTAACGGCGCCGTCAATGCCGTCGCTTTCGCCCTACAGCTGGGGCTGTGCCCCTGGCTGCTTCGGCGCTTCCAGGTCCGCCATATCCTGGCCGCCGTCCCGCTTCTCTACGGGGCCGCAGCCCTGGGCGGCGTCTTCGCGCCGCTCCTGCTGGTGCTCGGCGCGGCCTACTTCATCTCCAAGACCGTGGATTATTCGGTCTTTCGAGCCGCCAAGGAAGTGCTTTACGTCCCCCTGCCGTTCACCGCCCGTTACCGGGGCAAGCTGACCATCGACGCCCTCATATATCGTTCGACCAAGGGAGTGGCGTCGGCGCTCCTCAGCCTGGGCGGACTCGCGGCCGGCGTTCTGCCCTTGCGGCTCTACCCGCTGCTGGCCGTCTTCTTCGGGGGCTTCTGGAACCGAATCAGCCTGGGGCTTCCCGAACCCAAGCCTCCGGCGAAGCCATAATGCGAACTGACGAGGCAGCATAAATAAACCATACGTCCCTGGGCATTATTTGGCGCCGGTTTCCCTGCCCGTGAGGCTATTTCTCTATCCGGGATGGCGGCACAAATCTTGCTGCGGATAAATGATGATTTCATATTGAGGTTCAACATGATCAAAAACAGATATGCCGTCATTTTATTATGTGCGGGGTTCCTGCTGTCGGCTGGAAATGCCGGGGCCCAGCAGGTCTTCGAGGCGATTAAGGGAGGAGACCTGGCGAAAGTGAAAGCCGTCGTCGAAGCGGATCCGCGGGCCATGAATTCTTTGACGACCGACGGCGAGACGCCGCTGATCGCCGCGATCCAAGGAAAGAAAACCGAAATCGCGGAATACCTCGTTGCCCGCGGAGCGGACGTCAATGCGAGGGATAGGGCCGGGGCCAACCCCCTCTCCTATGCCATCGCGGGAGGATTGGCGGACACCGCCAGAATGCTGATCGAGAAGGGCGCCGAGATCAACGCTCCGGCGATGTGGAACATGCGGCCGATTGCCTTTGCCCTGGAATTCGGCCGAAAAGACATCGCGGACCTGATGCTCGATAAAGGGGTGACCTTGCCTCTCGAGCCGGGGCAGGAATCCTACCGGCTCTTCTTTTCGGCCTGTTCCAATGGATTCACGAGACTGGTGAACACGATGTTCGAGAAAGGATTCACGATCAGCGAGAATCAATATACCCGCGGCCTGCCTCATCTGGCGGCGGCCGGAGGTTCCGCCGAGATCGTTGAAAAGCTGATCCAGCTCGGATTCAAGATGGATGGCAAAAACGAGTTGGGGTGGACACCCCTGCACGCGGCCGCGGAAAAGGGGCAGAGCCGGGTCGTTGAAATCCTGCTGTCTCACGGAGCCGGGATCGATGACCGAACCTTATCAGGCAAAAGCGCCTACAATATTGCCGCCTTCTTGGGAAAGAAGGACGTTTCTGATCTGTTGAAAAAAAAGGGAGCAGACCTCTCCGGCCAGAAGTTTCCGGTCCTGAGGGGGCCTTATCTCGGGCAGGCCGAACCGGGAAACAAGCCTCAACTGTTTGCCCTGGATATCGTCACGAATCAGTACATGCTGCACGGAAACATCGTCTTTACGCCGGACGGCCGGGAGGCCTATTGGTCGGGCACGTATCCCGCGGCCGGCTTTGACGGGCTTCGGTCGCAGATCCTGACCATGAAGCAGGCGAATGGAATCTGGAGTGCGCCTCAACTCGCGTCCTTCTGCAAGATCGAGTATCAGGATGACTGTCCCTACGTCACCCCGGACGGCAAAAAAATCTTTTTCCTTTCCCGGCGGCCTCTCAAGCCGGGAGAGCCGGCGGGCGAGATGGAAAATATCTGGTCTGCCGAGAGAAACGGGGATGGATGGGGGGAGCCGAAGCCCCTGGGAGACGAGATCAACGCCCTCGCCGTGCACTGGCAAGTCTCCACGGATCGAGCGGGAAATCTCTATTTCGGCGGACGGGATCCGGAAGGCAAGACCATGCGGGATATTTTCATCTCGAGGTATGAAAAGGGAAGATACCTAAAGCCCGAAAAACTCGATATTTCCGTCTCTTCGGAGAATCTCGAGCACTCTCCGTTCATCGCGCCGGACGGTTCATACATCATCTTCTCCCGGGCTTCTCAGCAGCGGGTCCAAATGGGACTCTTCATCAGCTTCAGGAAAAAAGACGGCCGGTGGGGGGATGCCCTCTGCTTGAATGACGTGATCGGCTGCCCGACCGCCAGCCAGTGCACCTATGTGACGCCGGACGGAAAATACTTGTTCTACATTTCCTGGGGTTCAAGCAACTGGGCCGCTTATTGGATTAAGGCGGATTTCATCGAGAAAATGCGCTGAGAACGCTCATGGCACTCGTCGTTTTCTTGAGAGGGATCAATGTCGGAGGTCACAGGACCTTCCGACCGAGTGTTCTCGCCCAACAGCTCAAGCAGTTCGATGCCGTAAGCATCGGCGCAGCGGGCACGTTCGTAATCCGCCGGCCGGTTCGCCGGGCGTTGCTCCGCGCGGAAATGGTTAGCCGGCTTCCTTTTAATGCCGAGATCTTTATCTTTGAGGGGAGGGAAATCCTCAGACTGATGTCGCAGAATCCTTTCGGCCGCCGGCCGGCGCCGCCGAAGATCGTCCGCTTCGTGAGCGTGCTCTCACGGCGCCCCAAATCGGAGCCTTCGATGCCTGCCGTTTTTCCTTCCAGCGGCACGTGGCTGATGAAAATCATGACGAGAAGGGGTCGATTCGTTCTCGGCGCGTATCGGCGCCATATGAGGGTTATCCGCTATCTCGGCACGCTCGACCGACTCTTCGGGGTCCTTACCACCACGCGAAACTGGAATACCATCAGCGCTACCGCCAAGGTGCTGGAAACCGGAAAAAACTGAGGGGATTCGTCAGCGAAGATAGCCCAAAACGCTTCCGAATTTTCTCGTTGATCTTACCCACCCTACCCTCCGACATTCCGAAGGCGCCTTCCGTATTCGGGGCCTCCCCTTTTTAGAGGGGAGGTAGGTGGGGTGAATACGGATAAGATCAAAGTCTTGGAGACGCCTTCGAAATTAAGGGAGGGATTCGTCAGCGTTTCGAAGAATGCCGAAGGCGCCTCCAATTCTGTTGTATTTTATTAACCCCCTTAAGTCCCCCTGGGAATCTGGGGGACTTAAGGACGGCGCCTTCGGATAGGATGGGCGATAGAGGATTCGAACCTCCGACTCCTACCGTGTGGAAGTTCTTCAAATCCAAGAAAATATATCCCGTATCTTATTGTTCTTGTTTTCATTGGCTTACAAGCAAGCCGTCTTTCCTATGGTTTCCTATTTTTGCCCAAATTCGGCTATTTTCACCTCAAGATAGCCACAGTTTTAGCCACAATTTATAAGGAGGCCAAAATGGCAAGGCTGAACATCGAGGAAATGCTGGAGCGACGAGTGCAGAGGCTGAAAGAAGCAGAAAAGGCGAAGAGCGAGGAGCTGACTCAGATCCAGAAAGAGCTGCGACGGCATGAAACTGCTCTGGAATCGCTGAAGAAGGAAACTCCGCTGAGAAAGAGAAGAAGCAAGGAAGTAAATGTGGCAGCCAACTAAAAATATCAAGATCGGCTATGAATGTGACTTCTGCGGAAATCATTTTGGTGATATAGGCCTATCGAATATCTGTCAGCGGTGCCAAAAGCGAATCTGCCCTCAGTGTTCAACAATCCATTTCACTTCTCATAAACTATCTTCCCCGTTATTTCGTTATCGCAGAATCGAGAAGCCCTCACATATTTGCCCAGACTGCAAAGAAATACTCGAGAGCGAAGAAGCTGCAGCCCAGGCCGAAAAAGATGAAGAATCCTCACGGCCAATTACGAAATGCTCTCTCTGCGCTTCAACGGATGAGCCTCCTGAGTACAAGATATTTGGATATCGTTTGCCAACGTTTACGAATTGTGATCGATGCGGGAAGCTGGTCTGCGATCAATGCAGTCTGAGTCCTCCCGATAGCAGCTTTAAATACAATCTTGTTTGCTCTGAATGTTATTCGGCTATAGAACAAGAGGATGCAAGAATAAGAGAAGAATATTGGCGGGAGGAAGAAGAAAATAAGCTTGAAGATTAAACTTCCAGGTCTTTATAAGCCAATCATAGCCAGGCCTTCGTGCCAAAGAGGTTCATAATAATCGGCGGTAACCTTTCCCACGGCTTTATAGCCCGTTAGGCCAGTAGACAGCCGCTTGATAGCTGGTAACCCCCAATAAAATCAGCGACAGGATACGACTCGACACGACTCCATCCACCATTTTATGTCAAGGCTGAGTCAAGCCAATTATCGCATCGCCAGGAACTGCGTTTAAGACGTCTTAGCCGGGATCCCCAATACGATGCGTGGCAAGTGGACGCCCTATAGCTCGGTCGGAAGGGCCCACTATAGCGGAACAAAATTCCATTTTATGAGAGATGATCAGGATTTCATATGGGGGAGATGATCTAAAACCACATTGGTATGTTATCCACCCTATCAAAGTTATTTTTCAGCGGGAATATTCCACTTAACGGAATAGATTTTAATAACGGGAAGCCCTTCTGCGTCTTCTTGGATCGTAAATAGTTTTTTGTCGGCCCATAAATAATCGATGCATTGTTTAATTATTATGTTTCCGAAATAATCGCCTTTCTCGCCGAAAACATCCAGTTGGACAATATCGTCTTCATTAATTTTATCGCGAACTTCAACGAATATTTTCCCCTCATCGTCAGCATAGACACGGTAATACGGTTCATAATATTTTGGAATTTCAAAAGGAGATGGTCCGCGCCTCAAGAATTTTTTAATTATTTCTTCGGGAATTCTTGTCAATCGGCTATTTTTCGTAATTCTATTCGTAAGTACTCCGGATTGATTAAAAATCGATATTTCATAGCCTTTCTCCGGATTTCCAACAACAACGTCACTCATTTTCATAAGCGCATATGTCATCACCGCCGTGAAAGGCGCGGGTTCTTTCCAACGTCGATTCGCGATGACCGAAATATTTCCTTTTGGTGGATTAAATCGAACAACTTGATATGATAGTTCTTCATTTTTTTCCCCAATTAATCTGACTCCGTATAAATTCCCATCTTTATCCGCGCTCATTTGAGTGATCAGAGAAGGCAAAATATAAGATCGCAAGAAGAGGCCCTCCAAAGAATAATAGATGAGCCGCCGGTTGGCTCCACAACCCAATCCGATTTCTTTATCAGAGACAAAAATATCGTTCAGACCGTCGAGCTCTCCGGGCCCCATGCCAGATCTTCCAATCTTTCTAGTAAATTGGCCGTAGCGATTGAAAACCTTGATGTTTTTTTCTTTTAGATCGAGGATATAAATATTTTTATCTTTATCCAAGGTGAGTCTTGTAGGCTTTATAAGTTGGTAATTCGCACCAGAATCTTTAATAAGCAGATCTTCTTTCAATTCCAGCAACGGCGCGCTTAGCGTTCTTGGGGCGCCGCCTTTCGCTAGCCAATGAGAATTGTCCGCGCCAGGGATTTCATACGGATAAAATAGGTTCAATAAAAATAGAATCGGAAGATATCCAATTCTTTTTGTCGACATTTTCTTCCTCCAAGCGAAATACTAAGCCTAATTAAAAAAGCTTGCCCGATTGCATATATACGATGAATTGGATAGTTCTTGACATTCTCTCCTGCCCCCCAGCATTTCAAATAAAAGATACGCGAACGCTGCCGGGATTATATGGAATTGGTATTCACCTCCTTTACTCCTCTTCGAAAGAGGGGGAATCCCGAAACACGACAGCGCGTATACAAGATCGGGGTGGCTTTTAAATTTTCATTTTATCCGGGATTTCCCATATGACCGATCAAGGTCATCTGATTCCTGCTCACTCGATTGGATTCTCCTATTTTTGGGCGGCATTTTCAAGAACTCCGGTCCCGGACCGATCCTTTTTACCGTCACGGGCGCGTGCGCTCAACCCTGATAAATGGTCCAGACCTAATCAGAATGGACTTCTCCATGGAACAGGATCCGGGAAAAAGGACAGGGTAAGTTAGGCGACTGGAACCTCGTCCTTCGAATCCATCAACCGCTTTCCTATATATTCGTATATCGCCGGAGTGGAAGAGGGCGGCAATTTCCGCGTCACAAATGCGTCACATTGCAAAGGACAAAATAAGGTATTAGCCACAATCCTAGCCACAGTCAGTTTGAAGAAGGACCTAAAGAACGGATTAACATGCAGATAATCAATTTGTTAGAGATTGAACGCGATAATTGTCCATTCTATTTCGGCAGGCAGCACAACCCGAGATTGCAGCTTGAAATAGCCCAAAAATGGGAGGCTAACCTCTTCAATAATATTGATTTAAAAATGAGGAATGGGCGATAGAGGATTCGAACCTCCGACTCCTACCGTGTGAAGGTAGTACTCTAACCGCTGAGTTAATCGCCCCTCGAACACGTCTTCATTTATTGCATAATCAACGAGATACGGCCTGACAAATTCTCAATTCACCGGGAAAGTGTACCATTTCCCGGCTTGATCTTCAAGCGTAAATGCCGAGATTCCCTCAAAGCTGCCAGACTATGTGGCGACGGTCTTTCCGGATTTCCAAGGCCGCCTTCTGGAGTTCCACGATGATCTCGATCTTCTTTTCGAACGGTAGGCGGGCCAGCTGCCGCCGGCGTTTGTCCTTTTGCTCGAAGACGCGCTCCGCGGATTCATTCTTCATGTCGGTCTCTTATAAGCTTATCGAGTTTTTCCGCCAGGTTGTGTTTTTTGAGGATCCGATCGAGAGCGGCCCGATCGATCTCGGCTTCCTCCAATATCCTGATGGCGCGTTCTCTATCCTTGGCCCGCCCTGTCTGGAGGGCGATGGCGGCCAGATATTCGGCCCTGACGACCATGGCTTCGGCTCCCCGATATTTCAAGATCGCGGCATCGGCTACCGCCTCCCGAATGAGGTCGTTGTAGGCTGGTAAGAACTGGACCGGGAAACCTTCGATGAGGATCGCTTCGGCTTGAGGACCGTATCCGCGCTCTCTGGCGAATTCATAGATCGGGGCTAGGTCGTCCAATCCCTCTCTGATGGGAACGAAAAAGACGTCCAGATCATAGGTCAGAACGGGCTCGATATAGTATGTGGCGGCGATTCCGCCGCCGATGGCATAAGCCTTCATGATCCCCAAACGGACCATTTCATTGATGACTATAAGCGCTCTGTCCATAAGATCGTTCCCCTGCGATTATAAGGGAAATCCGGCCGAAAAATAAAGCGAGTGAGCACGGTCCGGCTTTTTTGCGTTTCCCCGGTGCCGAAGGTCGGCCGCCCGAGAGAGCTATAGAGTCCCCCCGCTCTTCAAAGTCCGAGGAATTGGACGGCGAGGCCTGAAATGAGAATCATCAGACCGGCCAGGGCGTGGGAATATCGCTCGAGCCGTCCCAGCCGGACGAAGCTCGCTCCCCAAGATGCGGCGGTGATGATGATGAGCATCGTTGCGATGGTCACGAAGCCGAAGGCCGCGGCGACCAATACGACGCCGGCCGTGCTGTGGCGAGCGGCGGGGTACATGACCAGCGGTATGAGAGGCTCGCAGGGTCCGAAAACGAAAATCGTGAACAGCACCCAAGGGGTGATATTGACTTTCTGAGGGATTTCGCCGTGGGGATGAGCATGCTCGGCCAGTTCGTGCGTATGCGCATGAGCATGCTGGCGGACGTGTTCGTGTTCCGGATCATGGCCGCCGAGGTCGGGCCCGTGAGGATGCGCGCGCGCTTCGTCGTGATCGTGGACATGCGCATGGGAATGAGCTTTGCCCCGCCCCGCCCGGCGCATTCCCCAGATAAAATAAGCGAGGCCGAAGCCGATGAGGAGCCAGGCCGCGATTGCGCCTCGGGTGGACTCGACGCCCTCCAGCTTGGAAACGGCGATTCCCAGGGCGATGCCGAGGAAGCCGAGAACGACCGAGCTCAGGATATGGCCCAGACCGGCTAAGAAGGAAATGAGTAGGGTCTTGCGCAAGGCCCAGTTCCGGGCTCGGCCGATGACGATAAACGGCAGATAGTGGTCGGGTCCGATTATGGTGTGGACCAAACCGAGGGTCGCTGCGGTTCCGGCCAACATCCATATCTCACGGCTTATCATCTGTTCTCCACTTTAGATATCCGGAGCCCCTGGAT
>Ga0208828_1000083_pt1 | contig 42142 bp, 40 predicted proteins | sample Kivu_160m_FD_185487 | JGI IMG/M metagenome (GOLD analysis project Ga0208828, IMG submission 185487) | Freshwater microbial communities from Lake Kivu, Western Province, Rwanda to study Microbial Dark Matter (Phase II) - Kivu_160m (SPAdes)... | ecosystem: Environmental > Aquatic > Freshwater >... | reverse complement strand
AGCCAATGGCGCGGCCGTGTCCCCCGAAGCGAAATGCGACCCTCGAGGCAGACGAAGACGCTTTCAGGACTTTGGGACCAGTTATCCTGACCCCTCCTACCCCCCCTTTCGTAGGGGGGGCCCCGAAACTCGTTGGCGTCTTGGAGAGTCGGAGGGGGATAGGACCGCGCCATGCGGCGGCGCCAGAACTGTTGATGTCCTACGGTCAGGAGGGAGGAAGTCAGAGGCAAAAAAGACAGCGGCCTTCCTGAGGGGATCAGGAAGGCCGCCTCGAAGGGAATGGATCAGTTGAAAAGGAGATGTATGGTGAACTCCCAAGAAGGAGGAGGAGAGGCTTGGCTCGTGTTTCTCATCTCACTGATATATACGTCGCCTTCGGGGAAAGAGTTGCATTTCATCCCGGGACGGATGGGATCGGGGGATTTTGGGCAATAAATCGTAACTTATTGATTTTTAAGGATTTGAACTATTCCCCCTCAACCACTTTCTTATATTATACCACGATTCAATCTCGATTTGCAACATTTTTTTTGCAATTTCAAAAAATTTCTTTCCGGACGCTCCGCGAAGCGGATTTTCTCTTGATTCGAAGGCGGTTTTGACGAATTTTCGGCCTTAACGGCCGAAAATCGGGCCGGAAGAGGCGGCTTTTGACCGGGATGAGGCCTTCATTTAGAATGAGGGGGTCCAATGGGAGGAGAACGGCCGTGGATAACGAGACCTTTCGTCGATGCGGACACGAGTTTGTCGAATGGATCGCCGATTATCTGAGGGATGTCGAAAGCTACCCCGTCGTTTCCCGGGTGAAGCCGGGCGAGGTCAAGAGCCGGCTGCCCGGCGCGCCGCCCGAGGCGGCCGAGTCGATGGACCGGATCTTCGCCGACTTCCGGGAGGTCATCCTGCCCGGGATCAGCCATTGGCAGCATCCCGGCTGGCATGCCTACTTCCCGGCCAACAACAGCCCCGCCTCCGTCCTGGCCGAAATGCTGACCGCCGGCCTGGGGGTCCAAGGCATGATTTGGCAAACCTCCCCCGCCGCGTCCGAGCTCGAAGACCTCGTCCTCGACTGGCTTCGCCAGCTCACCGGTCTTCCCGCCGGATTCGCGGGGACGATTCAGGACACCGCCTCGACGGCCGCCCTCTGCGCCTTGATCTCGGCCCGGGAAAAGGCGACGGGCTTCGAGTCCAACGAGCGCGGCTTTCGGCGCCCCCTGACCGTCTACGCCTCGGGCGAGGCGCATTCGAGCATCGAGAAGGGGGTGAAGATCGCCGGCTACGGGCGGGAGAATCTGCGTCTCATCAAGACCGACGCGAACTTCGCCCTCATCCCGGCCGAGCTCGAGGCGGCGATTGCGGCCGACAAAGCCGCCGGCCTCATGCCCGCCTGCGTCGTCGCCACCCTCGGAACGACCTCGTCGACGGCCGTCGATCCTCTCCGGGCCGTCGGAGAGATCGCCGCCCGCCATGGGCTCTGGCTTCATGTCGACGCGGCGTACGCCGGGACGGCGGCCGTCTGCCCGGAGAACCGCTGGATCCTCGACGGGGCCGAGAGGATGGATTCCTTCGTCTTCAATCCCCACAAGTGGATGCTGACCAACTTCGACTGCTCGGCTTACTTCGTCAAGGACCCGGGGGCCCTCGTCCGGTCCTTCGAGATTCACCCCGAATACCTGAAGACGGGCGTGGACCCCTACGTCAAGAATTACCGCGACTGGGGGATCCAGCTCGGCCGCCGCTTCCGGGCCCTGAAACTCTGGTTTGTCATCCGCTCCTACGGCGCGGAGGGCCTCCGGGCCTTCGTCCGGGAGCACCAAAGGCTGGCCGCGTTGTTCCGGGGTTGGGTCGAAGCCGCTCCGGATTTCGAGCTCCTCGCGCCCGTTCCCTTCGGCCTCGTCTGCTTCCGCTGGAACGACGGTCGGAGGAGCGACGAGGAGCTCGACGGCATCAACAAAGCCCTTTTGGAGAAAGTCAACGCCTCGGGAAAAGTCTTCCTGACCCATACCGTCCTTCGGGGCCGATTCACGATCCGGATGGTCGTCGGCCAGCGGACGACCGAGGAGCGGCACGTCCGGACGGCCTGGGAGGTCATCCTCTCGGCCGCCCGGGAAAGCGCTCCCCGAAGCTAGCGCTTGGGCTTGAAGAGGCCTGACGGGTCGGCGCCGAGGAGGCCGGACTTGACCAGGGCGGGATCGGTGAGGTGGAGGCAGCGGACCTGGGCGCGGGTCAGGAAGGGATAATGCCGGGCCCGGTCGAGGGCGTCGCCGATCCAGCTCACGTCCTCCTCGGTCGTCATCCAGTTCCGGACGTCGAACCGGCTGAGGTCGAAGGGGACGGAGTACTGGCGGAGGGTCTTCTCCCCGATCGCGTTGAAAAAGACGTCGAAGTACGAAGCCATGAGCTCCCGGATTGTCCGGTAGACGGGCTCGCGGAAGCGAAGGACGGTGAAGTTCGACTTGGCGACGAATCCCCAGGCGCCGTCATGGCGGAAGACGGCCAGGACGTGGTCGTCGTCGTTGCGGGCGCGCATGTCGACGACGAGGGGCGGCCGGCCGTGGAAGCGAAGGGCGGCCGCGGCGAAGAGAGCCCCCTCGAAGCAGTTCGCCTTCCGCTCCCGGAAAACCCGCCGGGGCGAGGCCGTTCCCGGCGCGGGGTCGTAGGCGATGGCATTCAAGAACTCTTGGATCTTTGCGGGCGTCGAAAGCTTCCGGAAAAGGGAGGCTTCGCCCGCCGTCCAGCCCGTTTTCTGGAAATCATCTCTTTTCATCGGCGGACTCCCGACTTTAGGAAATCGAAGGACAGGGTCTCACGTCCCCCATTTCAGTTTTCGCCCGGGGTCGGCGAAGCGGAGGTGGAAGCCCCAGGCTCCCGCGCCCTGGAGGATCTTGACCAGGACGGGGTTGCGGCCTTTCTTCAGACGGACGGCGACCCGGTCGAGGTCGGGCGCGGAGGCCCGGTAGGCGGCATTCGTGTGGACGAGCTCGCCGTTGACCCAGACCCGGACGCCGTCGTCGCTGCCGAGGAGGAGGGTCGTGGCCGTCTCCTCGGGGGATTCGACGAATCCCAGGGCATAGGCGACGACGTATTCCCCGGGCTGGATGACGTCGAGGAGGTTGACGTAGCCGCCGGCCTCGCCCCGGATTTTCTTCCAGGCGGCCGTCCGCCCGAATCCTCCGGCATAGGATTTGGCGAGGTCGAGCTCCCGCTCGGGCGGATAGGCGATGGTCAAGGCGTCCATGTCCGCCGCGGCGAACGGGCCGATGACGTTCCATTCCATGAGGAAAGCCCGCTCGGACGGGACGAGGCTCATCCCGAGGAAGGCCAGGTCGTCTCCGGACGCGGCCGGATCCTTCCCGCAGCGGATGAGGAAGAGATAATTCGGCCCGGAAGCGAGGGGCAGGCTCTTGAGGGAAAGCGCGCCCAGGGTCCGCTCCTCGGCGTATCCCGAGAATTCGGGCTTCTCATGGAGGACGTCGGATTTGGCCGAAACGAGGCTCATCGGCCGCAATTTTCCCATGTTCGGTCCCTTGAGGAAGAAGAGGGTCAGGTCGTAGCGCTCGGCGACTTCGACCGGAAAGGCGAGTTGGACGGTGGGCGATTTCGGGCCGTCCGTCGCCAGGACGGGATACCTTTCCCCGCCCGGCAGATAATAGGACGACTTCGAGAGGACGATTTTGTGGCCCCTGAAGACGAGCCCCTTCTCGGAGTCCTCGAACGCCTGGCCGGGGTCCGATTTCACCTCCTCCCATGCCGGGAGGACGAAATTCGGCGGAGGTTCGAGGGCGTACGGGAGGCGCTCCTCGACCGGCGGAAGAGCCGGGAAGGTCTTATGCGGTTCGATTTGGTACCAGTAGGCCGTGGAGGAAAAATAATCCGAGCGGTCGTTGGCGTGGCCATGCTCGATCGAGACGGCGATGGATTTGCGGAAGGGAATGGGATCGGGGACGTGAAAGCGGTAGACCGTAGCCTTCGAGCCCGCCTGGAAATCCTCCTCCTGGAGGGGACAGCCGTAGAAGGGATTGGCGCTTTCTCTCATCCCCCAGGCGTCGGAAAAATAATCCTCCGAGCCCGTCCCATGAAGGGAGGGGAAGGCCTCGCCGTCGACCGTGATCATGTCGTCGCCCTCGCCCCACCAGCCCATGGCTCGTTGGAGAACGCTGAGATTGCAGCCGACGTAGTGACCCCTTCCCTCGGCTTCGAGAATGAGATAGTTCCGGCCGGCGGCGCAAGGAGTCTCCTGGCGGTACTGAGCGTGGAAGGTCGGCGTGTCGGCCGGAAGCGAGGGAAGGACCCGGTAGTCGATGTAATAGTAGAAAGCGGCGACGTCCCGGCCTCCCTCATTGGTCGCCGTGACCCGGGCCGATTTCCGGAAGGGCATGGACCAGTAGGAGTTTCGGGCCCGGCCTTCGGACGAGCAGACGAGAGGAAGAGAGGCGAAATTGCGGTTCAGCCCGTGGCCGACTCCGAAGAAATCGCCGATCGGCGTCTCGACCGAGGGCTCGGCCTCGTCGTCCCAGAACATCCGGAGGACGATCTTGCGCCCGTAGAAGGGCTCGGCGGAAATCGTCACCCAGATGTGGTGGATCGCCCCTGGCCCTTCGAGCTCGGCCAGGACGGCCGTCTCCCCCGGCTTGATCGTCAGCGAATCCTTGTTGCCGCCGGAGCGGTCGAAGGACGAGACGCGCCGGCTCGCGAAGTCCTGGGGCATCCCGAGTTTTTGGAGCAGGTCCTGGCCCGTGCCCATCGTCGCGAAGACGAGGGCCGCCGCGGCGGCCCGGACGGTCAACCCTCGTGGATGTCTCATGGCCTTCTCCTCCTTCTCGGGCGGAGCCGCGCCTAGGACTTGGCCCGCCGGCCCGTCCGAAAAGCTTCCTTGCGGTCGCGTTCGGTGTAGGGCTTGATATCCAGGATGGGCGTTCCCTCGATCATGTCGAGTCCGGAGACGCGGAGGATGCGGCCTTTGCGGCCCTCGAGCTTGACGATGGTCAGGCCGAGGGCGTTGGGGCGGTGGGGGGAGCGGGTGGCGAAGATGCCCCGGACTTCGGTGTCGAAAGGCGGCTTCGCCTGGAGCTTGGAGGCCGTCGTCCGGTGAAAGGCGAAGAGGACGAAGAGATGGGAGAAGCCGTCGATGTCCTTGAGGCCCGCGGCGAAGTCCGGGTCGATCTCGATCTCTCCCCGGACGTCGTCGAACCCGCCCGGAGAGGCGTTGCGCTCGACGGGAATCTCCTCCGGCGATTTGAAAGGCGAATGGACGACGCCGATGGCCTGGTACCGAAAGAACGAAGCCCTCATGCGACTCGTTTCGGTCGTTATCCTAAAGGACGCGTTTCAAGGCCCGGATGAGACGGCGGTTCTGCTCGTCGGTGCCGATCGAAATCCGGAGGGCGTTGGGGAAGCCGTATTCCTTGATCGTCCGGGTGATGATGCCCTTGCGCTGGAGAGCCTCGAAGACGGGCCGGCTGTCCCGGCCGAAATCGACGAAGAAGAAATTCGCGTGGGTCGGGAGGAAAAAGAGGCCGAGACGACGGTAGGCCTCGGCCAGGTACGCCTTCCCGGCATCGTTCACGGCCTTCCCCTTCCGGACGTGGGCGGCGTCGTCGAGGGCGGCGTTTCCGGCGATTTGGGAGATGCGGTTGACGTTGAACGAGATCCGGAGCTTGGCCAGCGTCTCGATGATCTCCGGGGCGGCGACGCCGAAGCCCAGGCGGGCCCCGGCCAGGCCGTATATTTTCGAAAAGGTCCGGAGGACAAGGAGATTTCTTCTTCGGCGGAGGAGATCCAGAAAGTCGGGAAACTCGGGATTGTCGATGTATTCGATATAGGCCTCGTCCATGATGACGAGGACGTCCTCGGGGACGCGCTGGAAGAATTTCTCGACCTCGTCCCGGGTGACGATCGTCCCCGTCGGGTTGTTGGGATTGTCGATGTAGACGAGGCGCGTGTTTTCCCGGATGGCCGCGGTTATCGCCCGGAGGTCGTAGCGGAGGTCCTTCATCGGGACCTCGAGGAGCTCGGCCGACGTATGGCGGACGGCGATCTTGAACCAGAGGAACGCCCCGGCGCTGGTGACGGCGCTGTCTCCCGGTCCGAGATAGGCGTGAGTCGCCATCGGAAGGATTTCGACCGAACCGTTGGCGAAGAGGAGGTTCTCGGGGCCGACGTTCAGAAGCCCGGCCATCTTCTTCTTGAGATAATAGCAGTTGTCGTCGGGATAGAGGGACATGTCCTTGAGGAAGCGGCGGATGGCCCGGAGGGCGAGAGGCGACGGCCCGAGGGGATTTTCGTTCGAGGCCAGCTTGATGATTTCGCCCTTGAGCCTCAGTTCCCGGGCGACCTCCTCGATCGGCCGCCCCGGCTTGTAAGGGCTGATTTGAGAGAGAAATTCTTTAGCTTTGATCACGGGCTTCTCTTGGGAGAGGGCATTATATCCAAACGGCCGTAAAAAGTCAGCCGGAAACGACGATTTTCAAAGCCTCGAAATACCGCCGGCGGCCGTGGGCGGCGGCCTTGACGAGGCCGGACGATTCGAGGTCGCGGACCGCGCGGCGGACGGGGACGATTCCCGCCCCGAGAGAGCGGGCGAGGCCGGCGGTCGTCTCGGGCCTCCGCCGAAGGAGGTCGAGGACTCGGGAGCGAAGATCATCGGCGGGGGGGGATTGTCCTCCCGACGGGAAGACGGCGATGATCTCGGCCTTCGGGCCGAGGAATTCCTTGACCCGCTCGAGGTCGGCCCGGGAGAGGGGCCGGGCCCGCCGTTCGGCCGGCGGCCGGACGACGGTGTTGAGCTGGACGCGGTCGGGCTCGAGGCGGGCGATCGTCCGGGCGAGGGCCCGGAGATGGGCCGGCCCGTCGTTGACGCCCTTGACGAGGAGGATTTCGAGCCAGATCAGGCCTTTGAACCGGCGCCGGAAGGCGGCTAGGCCGCCGATGATTTTTGCCGCCGAGAGCGAGGGGTGCGGCCGGTTGACCCGCCGGAACACGGCCTCGGTCGCGCCGTCGAGCGAGGGGACGACGATATCGGCCGCGGCGAGGGCCGTCCGGACCTCGGGCCGGGAGAGGGTTGAGGCGTTCGTCAGGACGACGACCGGGACTGAAGTCTCCCGCTTGATCGCCCGGATGATCCGCCCCAGGCCGGCGTGGAGGGTCGGCTCCCCGGAACCGGAAAAGGTGATGGCGTCGATCCGCTGGCCGGAGGCCAAGGCGGCCCGGATTTCGGCCAGGACGAGGCGGGTCGGGACAAGTTCGCGGCGGCGGACCGTCGTCCGTCGGCCCGGCCCGAGCTGGCAGTAGACGCAGTTCATCGAACACGTCTTGAACGGAAGGAGGTCGACGCCCAGGGAGAAGCCCAGCCGGCGTGAAGGGACGGGGCCGTAGATGTATTTCTTCCTCATCGCTCATTTCGCCCGACGGTCTTGAGGAAGCGGGCCAGCGACCTGTCCCAGGTCCGCTCGACGTCGTCGGGGAAGAGGCAGGCGGGCAATTCCCTCATTTTCCAATGATAGGCCAGGCATTCGCAGCAGAGACCCTTCCTGGGACAGGGCTCGTAGGTGCAGTTGCAGCGGGCCAGATTTTGAGCTTGGTTGCACGTCGCCATGGCACCTCCGTCTTTCCGCCGGGGAAGCAATACTCTATAATAGCTTTTTCGAAAGGACAATCCCATGAGCGGCTACGGCGCGAAAGAGGCGAAAGCCGGGCTCCAGGCCAGGCTCCCGGCCTTGGCCACGTTCCCCAACGAGTTCCGCGGCTACGAAATCACCATCGAGGTCCCGGAGTTCACTTCGGTCTGTCCCAAGACGGGCCTTCCGGATTTCGGGACGATCACCATCCGCTATACGCCCCGAGCGAGCTGCCTCGAGCTGAAATCGCTCAAGGAATACATCCTCGCCTACCGCAACCTCGGCATTTTTTACGAAAACGCCGTCAACCGGATTCTCGGCGACATCGTCTCCGCCTGCCGACCCGTCCGGGCGGTCGTCAAGGGGGAATTCAACCCGCGAGGGGGCATCCGGACCGTCGTCGAGGCGAAGTTCCCGAGACCGCGGCCGGCCCGCTGAAGTCCGTCCCCTCGATCCCATGCGCGTCCAGAACGACAGGGGCCCCGCCTTAGGCCTAAGCGACGCCCTGATGCTTGCCACGGTGGTCATCTGGGCCGTCAACTTCAGCCTGGTCAAGATCGGACTGCGCGAGCTCTCCCCCAAAGGATTCAATGGCCTGCGCCTGCTCGTGACGGCCGCCCTCCTTCTCGGCCTTCTGGCTCTTTCCCGGCGGAAATTCCGCGGCCTTCGCCGGGCCGACCTGGTCCGGCTGGCCTTGATCGGGATCATGGGGAACGCCGTCTACCAGGGTCTCTTCATCGGGGCGATTAGCCGGACGACCGCCTCGAACACGTCCTTCATCCTTTCGACCTCCCCCGTTTTCGTGGCCCTTCTCTCGGCGTTCCTGCGGATCGAGAAGATTCCTAGGGCGGCCTGGCTCGGGATCTTCATCTCCCTGGCCGGGCTCTACCTCGTCATCTCCCGGATGAACGGCGGCGTCGCTCCCGGCTCGGCCAGCCTCCAAGGCGACGCGATGATCTTCGGCGGGACGGTCCTCTGGGCCGCCTACACCGTTTTTTCGAAGCCGTTCCTCGAGCGGCTCACGCCTCTTCAGTTTTCGGCGGTCACCGTGGCCTTCGGCGCGGCCGCCTATTTTCCCATGACCGTCTCGGACGTCGTCCGGATCCCTTGGGCGGCGATTTCGATGCGGGCCTGGGCCTCGCTCCTCCTCTCCGCCCTTTTCGGGCTCGTCCTCGGCTATCTCATCTGGTATTACTCGGTCCAGCGCGTCGGCAACGCCCGGACGGCGATCTACAGCAACTTGACTCCCGTTTTGACGGCCGTCTTCGCCTGGTGGATCCTTGGCGAAAAAATGCACCCCGTCCAGATCGTCGGAGCGGCGGTCATCTTTGCCGGCGTGTATCTCACCCGCTTCGGCTACAAATTCTTTAAATAGGGGGACCTGTCGCCCTATTTCAATAAGGCCCGGCACTGGTCGATGCGGAGCTCGGCCCGCCTCTTCTCGGCGTGGCCGGGGGCGGCGGCCAGGGCCCGTTCGAAATATCCCAAAGCGCGGCCGGCGTCCCCTTGGGCGACGGCATGCGCGCCGAGGTACATCTGGACGGCGAAGTTCCCGGCGAATCGCTCTTCATTCCCGGTGAAGTCGGCGTAGCGGGGAACCGAGGCGTAGTCGTAGGACTCCGGACGGGTTTCGAATTCGTGCTTGTTGACAAGCCCGAGTCCGACGCCAAGGGCCAGCAGGGCCACCCCGACGATGACCGGTCTCATCAAAGTCTTTCCTGCTCGGTTTTCGCCCCGCGCCGCGACCCGGCGGAAGGCGAAAACGTAGCAGAAGGAAGCCAGGGCGATTCCCGCCAGGATGTCGACGAGATAATGGTCGCTCGAATAGACGATCGTGAAATCCACAAGAAGCATGTAGGCGCCGAAAATCAGGGCCCGGCCGCGGTAGAGCCGGAGAAGGATCAGGAACGCCAGAAAGGGGAAGGCGGCGTGAAGCGACGGCATGGCGGCGATGGGATTGGTGTTGAAGCCCGAGGAAAGGTCGGGGAAATTCGTGTTGTAGAGGATGACGTTGAAGTGCTGAAGGCCGGGGACGAGGCCGAAGACCTCGGAGGCCATCCAGGGAGGGACGGTCGGGATGAGGAAATAGCCGAGAACGCCCAGTCCGGTCGCCCACGAAAAGGCGGACTTGTAGGCGGCGAAATAGCGGGGCTTCTGGAGCCAAATGACGAGGCCGATGTACAGGAAGGCGATGAAATGGGTTCCGTGGATGACCGTCAAGACTTTCTCGACCGGCCCGAAGTCCGGGGGCGACGAGCGGAGGAGGGTTTTCTGGAGGACCTCGGACGGCACGGCCCCGAAGAGGGTTTTCTCGAGGTCGAGGACGTAGAGGGCCCGGACGGGAAGCTGGAGGCGGCAGGTCAAGGCGTAGACGGTTCCCCGGAGGCTGTCGAAAAGATAGAGGAACGCGAGGTAGGGAAACCAATCCCGGACGAGAAGGTTCATTTTTTTGAGGGCGAGGGCGACGATAACGACGATCCCCACGAGGAGAAGCTTGGGGGCGTAGAAGAAGCGGTTGAGGACGAGAAAGAGACCCAGGAGGCCGACGAGTCCCGCCGTGACCGCCGTCACGGGGCGTTCTCCGAGATTCCAGGCGCGGCCCATCCGAGTTCACTCGTCCCTGACGGGGGGCGCCGTCCGGGGGGCCAGAAGAAGGACGAGGAGGAGCAGGCCGAGCCCGCCGAACGTCCGGGCATGGTTGAAGGGGAAGCCTTTCCACGAGATGGCATAGAGGGCGAGGCTGCCGAAAAGGGCAATGCCGAGAAAGGCCCCGTATCGCCGTTCGGCGAGGATGAGGCGGAAGAGGTACGCCAGGGGTACGAGGACGACGATGTAATGGTGAGACCAGGACAGGGGCGCCAAGAGGACCGTCAGGGGAAGAAGGGCCGCGGCTTGAAGCCCCAAGTCCGTCGTCCAGGCCGTTCGCCGCAACCGGGCGAGGGCGAAGAGGAGAAGACCCGCGACGAGGACCGCCCAGAGGGGCCCGACGCCGGCTTGGTTCCAGGCAAAGGCCTCGAAGAGGTGGCTGAGGAAGCCCTTGACCGAGACGTTGAGGACGGCGGTTCCGAATTCGACGAGGAACGGCGAGGTCGAGCGCCCGGTCATCGTTTCCGCGGTGAAGCGGAGGAAGGCCGCCCAGGGAGAAGCCCCGAAAGCCGCGACCGAGGCCGCGACGAGGACGGCTCCGCCGGCGGCCAGGGCCGCGAGCTGCCGCCATTTCTTCGCCCAGAGGAGGGGGAGGACGAAGAGGGCCGGATAGATCTTGACGATGATGGCGAATCCCAGGAAAAGGCCCGAAAGCCAGGGGCGGTTTTTTCTCCGGAGGAGAAGGCCGGCCAGGAGGGCGTCGAGAACGAGGAAGTTGATCTGGCCGTGGTAGAAGGTGCTGATGAGGGGCCGGTTGGTCGGCAGGAGGAGGAAGAGAAAGAGCACCGGAAGGACGTTCGGCCGCGTTTCGAGGCCGAGAAGGCGGGCGATCAGGACGAGGGCGAGGGCGGCCAGGGCGATGTTCAGGAAAAAGAAAGCCCAGTAAAACGTCTCCGGGGAAAAAACGGCCAGGGGGCTGAGGATTTGGCCCAAGAGAGGGGGATAGATGTACGGCGGAATGACCATCGCATGGCCGAAGAGCGAATCCGCCGTCGCCTGGAAAACGGCCGGGTCGTAGATGTCGACTCCACGGAGAAAGCCTTTCGCTCCGGTGTAATAGGAGGAGGAGTCGATATCCCAGACGAATATGAATTGGGCCGTCTGGAAGAGCGAAAAGGCGACGAGAATCGTCGCCGCCGTCCAAAGGAAGAGGCGGCTGCGGAAGACGGGGCTGTCCAATAAACGATCGATCCCCCGGCGGACCGACTCGCGGGTCACCGGACGGTCGAGGAAGGCCCGGAGGCGGGGGGCCCTCATTTCCAGCCCTTGGGCCACCGGACGGGCCGCCCGTTCCAGACGACGAGGTCCTTGTCGAAGTCGTCGAATCGGTCAAGGTCGAAAAAGCCGGCCCCCGGGTCGGACCGGTCGAATCGCCAGGGTTCCCGGCCGCCTTTTCGGCCGGCCGAGACGATGAGGACGTCCTCATCCGACGACGAGCGGAGGCCGTACTCGTCGATCCCCCCTCCGATCCAGATGAGATAGTGGCATCCCCACCAGTCGGCCGTCCGGATCCTCTCAAAATAAGGCCGGAGCTCCCAGATGATCTTCTTGCCGAAGGTGATTTCCCCCCGGGGATTGGAGGGCAGGACGCCGTGCTCGGCCTTGAACGCGGCGATGGCCCTCTCCCAGACGCGGATGTCGGCGATCGTCCGGTGCAAGGCCGAGACGAAGCTGACCCTTCGGTAGACGACGACAAGAGCCGTGACGGCGAGGCCGAGGACGAGGCCGGCGAGAAGGAGCCGGCCGACGGTCATTCCTCGGATTCGGGCTCTGGCTGCGGGCATGAGGGCCAACCGGCTCCTTCGTTCAAGTCGTCATTCTACGGAGAAACGAACCTCCAAGGCAATCCCCTTCTCTATGACCGTTATACACGATTTGCTTTTGGTCTTGAAGCCCATGGCGAGGCCGTATCCCCCGGAGCGTAATGGGACCCTCGTCAGGGTGATGGAGCGAGGGGGATACGGCCTCGCCATGCGGCCGCGAAACCGGATGAGAAGCCGCCATAAGGTTAGCCTTCCCCGGTGATTCCCCCGATGATCCCGGCCGGGCCGCGGCCGCGCCTCTACCGGCAGCGGAGGAGGCGGTGGAGCTGGAAACCGAGGCGGATGTTCGCCGCCCCCGCCCGGAGAGCCGCTCCCAAGAGCCTCCGGGCTTTCTCCCGGCTCCAGGCGGCGTTCGACTGGGGCTGGAGGATGAGCGGCACGCGCTCCGGATAGCCGGCCCTCAGGCGTTCAACGGCGGCGGACGTCAGCTCTCGGCTGACGACGACCTTGACCTCGGAGGCCAAGAGGCGGAGGCGAGGGTCCGCGGCATAGGCCGGCGGCTTCGGGGAGACCGTGATCCAGTCGAAGGGGAGCGGCCGGAAGACGGTGCCGTTCGTCTCGATTTGGATGGAGAGACCGTCGGCCCGGAGGCCGTCGACGAGAGGACCGATGTCCTGGAGCATGGGCTCGCCGCCGGTGAGGTCCGCCCAGGACGCGGGCCAACGCCTCCCCAGCCGGCGGACGGCGGCCAGGATGCGGGCCGCGCTCATCGCCCGCCCGCCGCGCCAGGCGCGCTTCGTGTCGCAGAAGGCGCAGCGGAGGTTGCACCCCGCCAGCCGGATGAAGATCGTCGCCTCGCCTTGGCGGAGGCCTTCCCCCTGGATCGAGCCGAAGATCTCAGCGACCCGGAGCGTAGGTGGCGGAGGCATCCTCGGATTCCCAGACCGTCACGGCCTTGACCTGGTAGGAGGGGGCTAGATCTTCATAGAAGCGGCGGGCCAGGTTTTCGGCCGACGGATTGAAGGGGAAAACGTCGTTGAGGAGCTTGTGGTCGGGCAGAACCTCGGCCAGCCTCTTCTTGATCAGGGCGAAGTCGATGCCGATCCCGACGTCGTCGAGCTCGGCGACCGCGATTTCGACCTCGACCCCGAAGGTGTGGCCGTGGACCTTTTCGCATTGACCCTGATATCCGCGGAGAAAATGGGCGGCCGAAAAACGCTCGCGGACCTTGAGAATCCAGCTCATCGGCGTTCCTTTCGTCGAAATTTCCGGAGGAGGGGGTCGCGAAGGCCGGCCTCCCGGAAGGCCCGGGCCCGGAGAAGGCAGGCCGAGCACTTTCCGCAGGGTTTCTTCCCTCCGGCATAGCAGGTTGAGGTGGCGGAATAGTCGGCCCCCAGGGAGAGGCCGAGGCGGATGATCTCCGATTTTTTCATCGTCAGGAAGGGGGCGATGATCCGCATCCGGGGAGGGCCGTAGGCCGCCCGGGTGCCGGTGTTGATGGCCCGGGACATCGCCCGGACGAACGCCCGCCGCGTGTCGGGATAGTCGGGCGAATCGATCACGTTGAACCCGCAGACGATGTCCGTTATCCCCCGGGCTTCAGCCCAGGCGGCGGCGAGGGCCAGGAAAACCCCGTTCCGGAAGGGAACGTAGGTCGGCGGCGGCCCGTTCTTCAAGCGGGGAATTCCCTTGTGGCGGGGGACGGCGATCGCCGGGTCGGTCAAGGCCGACCCGCCGACGGCGGCCAGGTCGACCCGGAGGACGGAGAGGTCGACGCCGAGACGTCCGGCCGTCCGGCGGGCCATCCGGACCTCGAGGCGGTGGCGCTGGCCGTAGTCGAAGGTCAGCGCCCGGACGTCGCCATACCGTTTCCGGGCCCAGAAAAGAACCGTCGTCGAATCCAGTCCGCCGGAGAGCAGGACGACGCACTTCTTCATCTTCGAACCTTATTCCTATTATATAGTCTTTCCAAGGCGGGTTTTCAACGACGGCTTCATCACCCGACGAAGTTTGCGCCCCATCGAAATTTTCTTGTTGATAGATTTCGGCGGCCGAGGGAAACTCCGATGGGTGGGAGGCTCGGGGGCCCCCCGCCCGCCCGCAGCGGAAGGGCCTAAAATCATACGAAGGCGCTCCCCAGAAATACGACTATTGATACTCACCCTCCCTTCCCTCCCTTGGAAAAGGGAGGGCCCCGAAATTCGTCAGCGCCTTCGAGGGTCGGTGGAGCGAGGACGGACGGGGGAAGAGCCGGACCAGGACCCATAAGGGATTTCCCGAGGCCGTTTTCTTGACTTTCGTAAAGAGGCGGCGTAAACTCCGTCCCCGAAAATTCCTTCGCCGGCGATTTCCAACGTGACGAAGACCGAAAGGAGAGCGAGTCTATGGACTCCGCAGTGAGGCTCGACGAAGCGGGCGAACAGCGCGGCGTCGTCGTCCGCGACGACGAGGCCGATTTCGCCGGCTTGCGCGAGGCGTCCTCGGCCGGGCGCCGCCGCGGCGTCCGTCTTCGGCTCGTCGATACCGGAAAGCTCACGGCCGTCGAGTTGGAATGGCTCGGACAAGCCGGGGCGGAGATCTACACCTCCGACCTCACCCGAAGGAATTTGTCCGAGGTCGTCCTGATCAGCCGCGCTTGTCGGAGAGGCGGATCGGCGGCGTCGTTTTTCCACCACGGTCCGCTCGAGGCGGAAGGAGCGGAGGGGCGGGTCGACGCCGCCGCGCTCCGCGAGATGGCCGGGAGCGGGGTTTACCTCGCCCTTTCGGACAAGGAACGGCCCCGGGAACCCGAGGCCCTCATCCCGATGGCCGCGGCCGGGAGGAGGGGAAAAAGCCCGATGGTCTATTATCATCATCGCCCGGTCGGCCCGTGGCTCGAGGGTCTCGCCCGAGAAGGAGCGTGGATCCACGCCGCCGCGCCCACGCCGGAGCGCGACGAAGATGCCTCGGGACTTCGCCGAACGGCCGCCGCCGCCGCGGAGTCCGGTCAAGGGCTCGTCCTCCACGTCCAAGGGCCGGTCGACCCGTTTCGCCTGGAAGACCTTTTCGCCGCCGGCGCTTATCTCGTTTTCGAAACTCCGCCGGCGGATTTTCGTTCGCCTCTCCGGCCGTTGGAAGAACGGGCCGCCCGCCGGCTTCCCGGGCTTCGAGCGGGCTATCTTTACCGCGAGTTCATGCGCTGACATGTCCACCTCCTTGACATCGCTATCTTTGGGGGGCTTTCGATCCTCGAAACGCCACTAATTGTATTTTTCTTGACAAATCCTATTGACATTTCCAAAAAATGATTTATATATAAACATGAATACAGCAAAGCCGACGATGTGAAAGACCTCCCGTTGATGAATATTCCCGACCGAAGTTCGACCAAGCTCAGGCGTAGCTCTGAAGAGCGGCGATGAAGATTGCCCTGCTCTTCAGCTCCAAGGCCGGAATGGCCGCCGCCGTCTCCCCCCGTCCCGAAGAAACGGGGCATGAGGAGGACGAGCCTCCACCGTCCGATTTTCTGGCCGAATGCGATTCCGACGAAACGATTCAAGCCGTCGCCGCGGCGCTCCGGACGAGGCATGAGGTCGTCCCCATCGAATCCGACGAGGACGCGTACCTGAAGCTGCGGTCCGAGCGGCCGGACCTCGTCTTCAACATTTCCGAGCGGCTCTTCGGACCCAACCGGGAAGCCCACATCCCGGCGATGTGCGAAATCCTCGGCCTCCCCTATACCGGTTCCGACCCCTTGACCCTCAGCCTCTGCCTCGACAAGTCCCGGGCCAAGGAGATCCTCTCTTACCATAAAATCGCGACGCCCCCGTTTTGGACGATCGACGCCGGCGATCCGCTCCCCGAAGGAATCGTCCTTCCGGCGATCGTCAAGCCGCTCTACGAGGGATCGAGCAAGGGGATCAAGGACGATTCGGTCGTCGACACGCGGTCCGACCTCGAGTCCCGGGTCCACGAAGTCTTCGCCCTTTACAAGCAGCCGGTCATCGTCGAAGCGTTTCTCGGCGGGCGGGAATTCACCGTCGGGGTCCTGGGCAATCCCCCCGGGATGGAGATTCTGCCCATCGTCGAGATCGACCATTCCCTCCTCCCGAAGGGCGCCCGGCCGATCTATTCCTACGAGGCCAAGTGGATTTGGGACACGCCCGAAAATCCCCTACCCATCTTTCTCTGCCCGGCCCGGATCTCCTCCGGGCTCGAGGGGAAGATCCGACGCCTCGTCGCCGCCGCCTGCCGGGTCCTCCGCGTCCGGGACTGGGGACGCGTCGACGTCCGCCTCGATGACGCCGGCGAGCCGAACATCCTCGAGGTCAATCCCTTGCCCGGGATCCTGCCCAATCCCGAGGACAATTCCTGCCTGCCCAAGGCGGCCCGGACCGCCGGATATTCCTACGAGGACCTCATCCTCCGGGTCGCCGACGAGGCCTGGGCCCGGGCCGGACGCGGACGGCGGGGAGGCCGCGCATGACCGCCCGTAAGGAGCGGAACATCCTCGTCGGGATCGCCTTCAACGCCTACGACCCCGTCACCGGGACGAAGGTCCCCGACCCGTCGGACGAGTCCGTCGAGCAGACGGCCCGGGAAATCCTGGCCGCCGTGACCGAGCTCGGCCACACGGCCTTCACCATCGCCCTCCAGAAGAGCTTTCTCGGATTCATCCAGCGGCTCAAGAACCTCAACGCCAACGTCGTCATCAACCTCTGCGAGGCCTTTCTCGGCCTTCCCCAGCTCGAGGCCAACGTCGCCGCGGCCTTCGAGCTTTTCGACATCCCCTACACCGGCAACGACTCGCGGACCCTGGCCCTCTGCCTCAACAAGTGGAAAACCAAGGCCGTCCTCAAGTCGGCCGGCGTTTCCACGCCCCCGGGCGTCCTCGTCGAGACCCCGGAGGCGAAAGTCGACCTTGCCTACCCCCTGATCGTCAAGCCGAACACCGAGGACGCGAGTCTGGGCATCCACCCCGAATCCGTCGTCCGGGACGAGGCGGGCCTCCGGGTCCAAATCCAGCGGATCCTCGAGAAATTCGAGGAGCCCGTCCTCGTCGAGTCGTTCATCGAAGGCCGGGAATTCAACGTCGCCGTCATGGACGTCGAGAAGCCCGAGCCGTTGCCGGTCTCGGAGATCGATTTTTCAACGCTCCCCGAAGGCCAGCCGACGATTTGCGGCTACGAGGCCAAATGGCACACGGACGGGGTCCTCTACGCGGCGACCAAACCCGTCTGTCCGGCGAAGATCGAGGACGAGCTCAAGGCGAAGCTTCACGAGACCGCGGTCAAGGCGTTCCTGGCCTGCGAGTGCCGGGACTACGCCCGGGTGGATTTCCGGGTCGACAAGAAGAACCGGGCCTACGTCCTCGAGGTCAATCCCAACCCCGACATCAGCCTCGGCGCCGGCTACGCCCGGGCGCTCGCCGCGGCCGGCGTCGAGTACAAGATCTTCTGGAAGAAGCTCATCGACAAGGCCATAGCCCGAAGGAAGAAGAAATGATCCGCCCCCTGTCCGCCGCCGACCGGGCTCCCGTCGTGGCCCTCATCAAGGCCACGGGCTTCTTCCGTCCCGAAGAGATCCGGGTGGCCGAAGAGATCCTCGACGTCTATCTCGCTCAGCCCGGCCAGAGGGACTACGGCGCCGTCGTCATCGAAGACGAAGGCGGAGCCGTGGCCGGGTATATGACCTACGGACCGACGCCCCTGACCCAAGGGACGTTCGACCTTTACTGGATGGCCGTGGCCCCGTTGGCCCAAGGGCGGGGTTTCGGCAAGTCCCTTGTCGCCTGGCTCGAAGAGAGGGTCCGGCGGGACGGCGGGAGGATGATCTTGATCGAAACCTCCTCGACGCCTCAATACGACCCGACCCGAAGATTCTATCGGAGCCTGCTGTACACCGAGGTGGCCCGTGTGCCCGACTTTTACCAGCCGGGCGACGACCGGGTCATCTTCGCCAAGCGTTTGGCTTAAGGAGAACGACCATGGATGAATGGCCGCAAATTCTCAGAGGCAGCTTGAGGACGCCCGAGCAAGTCGCGGCGTTCTTCGGCCTTCCTCTCGGCGAGATCCGGAAAGTGGCCCGCCACTTCAAGACCCAAATCACGCCCTACTTCGCCGGCCTGATCAAATACAAGGGCGACCCGATCTACCGTCAGGTCGTTCCCGACCCGGCCGAGTTGGCCGCGAACAGCGGCCTCCCCGACCCCCTCGAGGAGGACGCGGACTCTCCGGTCCCGAGCATCGTCCACCGCTATCCGGACCGCCTCCTCTTCCTCGTCTCTCACATGTGCGCCTCCTACTGCCGCTTCTGCACCCGGAAGCGCAAGGTCGGCGACTCCAGCAAGATCCACCCCCGCTACATCGAGGACGGCATCGCCTACATCCGGGCCCACGAAGAGGTCCGCGACGTCGTCATCTCGGGCGGCGACCCTCTCATGCTGAGCGATGCCCGGTTGGAGCACATCCTCGGCGAACTGCGGGCCATCCCTCATCTTGAGATCCTCCGCATCGGGACGCGCGTCCCGTGCTTCCTTCCCCAGCGGGTTACCCCCGCCCTGGCGGCCATGCTTCGCCGTTTCCATCCCCTTTACGTCAACGTCCACTTCAACCATCCCGACGAACTGACGCCCGAGGCGAACGAGGCCCTGGGGCTCCTCGCCGACGCCGGCATCCCCCTCGGCTGCCAGACCGTCCTCCTCAAGGGAGTCAACGACGACCCGGCCGTCATGCGCCGGCTCATGCAGAAGCTCCTCCTGGCCAGGGTCCGGCCGTACTACATTTACCAGACGGACTATGTCAGCGGGACGGAGCACTTCCGGACATCCGTCGAAAAGGGCCTCGAAATCATGGACGCCCTGCGCGGCTGGACGTCGGGCCTGGCCGTGCCGTACTACGTCATCGACGCCCCCGGCGGCGGAGGAAAGGTCCCGGTCCTGCCGAAATACGTCCAGACCATCGACGAGAACCAGGTCGTCATGCGGAATTACGCCGGCGAGACCTACGTTTATCCCCAGCCGCCGAAAGAGGCCCCTCCGGCCCGGCCGAAGAAGACCCCCCGCCGCGATCGCCGGATCATCGAGCCCTGCTACGGCGTCACGACCGTCCCGCCGGTCGGCTAGGGGATTTTGAGGGAGGCCAGGTAGGCCTGGAGCCCGCGCTCCTCGTAGATCTCGAGGGCTTCCTCCGCGCTCAATCCCCGCTTTTGGCGAAGCGATTCCAGGATCCGGATGATCGACAGAGGGACCTCCGCGGCCTGGCCGACGGCTTGGCTCCGGTCCCTCATGAAGGCCAGGGCGTCGAAGAGGACGGCGTTCGCCTCGCCGTAGGAGAGAGGGGGCCGGGATCCGTGGAGCCGGACCCACTCGGGCCGGGCGAGGACGTCGTCGACGTGGAGTTGGATGAGGGATGTCGCCCGGCCGATGAGCTTGAGGTTGGAGGGGCTGACGTTGGTCATCGTGTTGCCGACGATCTTGCCCAACTTGGCCATGACGGCCGTCGAGTGGGCGTTGAGGAGCATCTTGAGGGCGGTATGGGGCCGGACGCCGAGGGGGTCGTTGGCCGTCTCCACGGCCAGGCGGACGACGGCGATCGGGTTTCTTTTCGGGTCGGCCGCCGGGCCGAAGACCGGGGGCTTTGCCGCCGCCCCGCCCCGCGCCTCGATCAGGATGACGCCCAAGCCCGCGCCGCTCGTGAGGACGAGCCGCTCGAAACGGCGCGGAGCCGTGCCGGAATCGGCCAGAAGCCCCCTTTCCTCGGGAAGGAGAGCCATGACGCCGAGATCTCCCGGCCGAGGCCCGCGCTTCCGGACGTTCGCCTCGGCGAAGGAAAAGTCATAGAGGAGGGCCTGGTCGTCGCCCGCCTTGGTCAGGCTGGCGAGGGCTTTTTCCCGGAGATAAGGGTCGTCGACGTCCTCGGCGAAGGGTTTCCGGTATAAAGCGGGGTCGAGGCCCCGGAAGGGGCGGCCGAGGAAGGCCAGCCAGGCGGCTCGGGCGTCCGGGGCTTCAGTCCAGACCTGGATCCAGCATCGGCGTTTGGGCTCTTCGACGGTGTCGAGGGGATAGAGCCGGAAGGTCGGGCTCCGTTCGGTGCTGTCGATGAAGACGGTGATCAGGCCCTGCCCGGCGAAATAGGTCGAAAACCGGCCGGCGGCGTAGGTCCGGGCCTCGAGGTCGGTCAGCCCGGCGACGGCCGGGACGGCGCGCTTGACCTCCCGGAGGAGGGGGCCGAATTCACGGAGGCGGGCGGCGAGCGCCGTTTCCGCGGCGAAGCCCAGGCGGGCCATGTCCTTAGGATTTAAAGCACCACGGAGGACGCGCTCGACTGCGGTTTCGAGGACGCTTCCGATGACGAACGTCTCGATCGTCGTCGCCTGCATCCGGGTCGAGCCCGTGATGGCCTGCGGTCCGGTCGTGAGGTTGATTTTCGTGATCCCGGGCTCGTCGAGGACCGCCCGGCTGCGCTCGAAAGGCCGGAGCCGGTCGTCGGGGTTGTTGTAGACGAAGAAGAGCCGCTTGCGGCTCTCGGCCGGGTCGAATCCCGGGGCCGTCTTCCATTGGTCGAGGGCGGCGAGGACGGTCCCGATGACCGAGGAGGTCTCGCCCCCCTCGGTGACGGCGATGACCAGGTCTCCCCGGACGACGCCCCGGTCCTGGAGCTGGAGACGGCCGATGAGCGGAAGGTCCTCGAAGCCCTCGAGGGAGCTGATGAGGGCCCGGTCGGCTCCGGTCATCTCGCCGACGAGCGAGGACTCGATGCCCGGCGAGACTCGTCCGTTGATTTTCGACCAGATCTCCGGGCGGGTCTTGAGCCGGCGCCAGAATGGACGCCAGAACGAGCTCTCCATCTGCTTGGCCAGCCGTCCCGTGGCGCCGCAGCCGTAGACGTAGATTTTCTTCCCAGCGAGGATTGTCGCCTCGGCCGCTCCGACCAGCCGGTCGAGGTCCTGCGGCCGGGCCGCCAGGTCCTCAAGCTTGGCGGCGATGTCCTCGTCCACGGCGGCCAGCATCCCGAGACCGGCCTCGGTCGAAGCCTGGATCCGCTCGCTCAGGGTCCACGTCTTCGGGTGCCGTTGCTCGGTGAGAAGGGTATGGAGCTGGAAGGGCGTCTTGTGGACGACGTAGTCGACCGATTCCGGCGAAGCCTCGATCCCGAGAAGCTTAAGGATCCCTTCCCGCTCTTGGAGGGAGGGACCGCCGGCGGCCAGGGCGGCTGCGGCGGCGGCCAGGAAGAGAAGGCCGAACGGCCGGCGGAGCTTACCCGTACTGATGCTCGTCATCGAGGATGTCTCCCTCTCGCCAGGCCCGCGCCCAGTCGTCGACGCCAAAGACGAGGGACCGGCCCTCGACGGTCGAGCAGACGACGCGGACGAGACCGGCGTTGATGATCATCTTCTTGCAGATGAAACAGGGAAAGGCGTTGACCGGCCGGCCGTCGGAAGCCTCCTGGCCGAAGATGTACATGTCTCCGCCGAGAAGGCTCACCCCGGACCGGGCGGCGTTGATGATCGCGTTCTGCTCGGCGTGGACGCTCCGGCAAAGCTCGTAGCGCTGGCCGTGGGGAATCCCGAGCCGGTCGCGGAGGCAGAAGCCGTGCTCGAGGCTGTCCCGGGTCTTGCGCGGCGCCCCGACGTAGCCGGTGGAGATGATCTGGTCGTCGCGGACGATGAGGGCCCCGATCGACCGGCGCCAGCAGGTGCTCCGCCGGGACACCTCGCGGGCGATGCCGAGATAATAGTCTTCCTTGGAGACTCGGGATCGGGTCATGGGATTTCCTCCAAACGGCGATGGAGCTCTTCGAGCGTCCCGTCGTTCCGGATCGTGACGTCGGCCAAGGCCAGGCAGCGGTCGAGCTGCTGGGCTTCCGGGTTTGTTCCCCGCTCCTCGTTCTCCTTGGCCAGGAAGGCCTCGAGCGTTTCCGCCGACTCGTTTCGCCCCCGGCTCCGGACGCGGGCGAAGCGGAGGGCGGGGAGAGCGTCGACGGCGACGAGGAGGAAGCCCTCCTGCCGCTTGAGGAAAACGACTTCGGACGGATTCCGGATGCTGTCGATGACCGACCGGCCGACGACCTTTTCCATGACGAGACGAGCCAGGATGTCGGGGCCGTGCTCCCTCCGGAGGGCGTTGCCCTTGGCGATGAGGTTGTCCCGGCTCGCCTCGCGGCTCTCGGCCCGGAGCTTGTCGCGGATGACGTCCGACAGCGAGAGATACGCGTATCCCCGCCCGACGAGATAGGCCGCCGCCTCGCCCTTGCCCGCGCCGTTCGGCCCGGTGAGGCCAATGAGCCGGTATTTCAAGATGGGGGACACTTTAAAGTGTCCCCCATCTTTTGCCCGCTGATTCGGATTTCGCATCACTCTGACTTCCCGAGATGCTCTCTTTGTCTATTCCTTTTTGGGACACATTAAAGTGTCCCCAATCTTTTTATCCGGCGGGCTCGGCGGCTTTCTTCTCTCGGCGGAGCCGGCGTTCCTTCCCGAAGACGAGGGCGACGAGGACGCCGATTCCGTAGAGGGCCAGCATCGGCCCGGCGATGATCAGCTGGTTGACCATGTCCGGCGAGGGGGTGATGACCGCGGCGACGACGAAAATCCCGAGGACGGCGTATTTGAAGTTCTTGACCATGCCTTTCGCCGTGACGATCCCCATCTTGGACAGGAAGAAGATGAGGACGGGCATCTCGAAGACGAGGCCGACGCCGAGGAGCATCTTGATCGTCAGGCTGAAGAACTGGCCGATGGTGATGACGGCCTGGAAGTCCTTGCCGAGCTGGAGGAAGAACCGGCAGGCGAAGGGATAGGCGACGAGATAGGAAAACGCGGCCCCGCCGATGAAAAAAACCGAGGTGAAGAGGACGAAGGGAAAGACGTATTTTTTCTCCTTCTGGTAGAGGCCCGGGGCGACGAACTTCCAGAGCTGGTAGAAGATGAAGGGCGAGACGGCGAAGAGGGCCGTGAGGAACGCGACCTTGATGTAGGTCATGAACGGCTCGGTCAAGGTCAGGTAGGAGAGCTTCTGCCCCTCGGGGAGGAACTGGGTCAGGGGCTTGGCCAGGAAATTGTAGACGTCCTTGCTGAAGACGTAGGCCGGGATGACGGCCACGAAGATCGAGAGGAAGGCGTAGAAGAGGCGCTTCCGGAGGTCGTCGAGATGCTCGAGGAAGGTCATCTCGTCAGGAGATTTTTTTGCCTTCCTCATCCTCAGTCAAGCCCTTTTCGATGCCCTTGATGTCGTCCTGGATGGATTTGAATTCGTCGGCCCGGACCTCGTCCTCGAAGCGCTGCTTGATCTCCTCGGTCGATTTCCGGAATTCCCGCATGGCCTTGCCGATCGACCGTCCGATTTCGGGGAGCTTCTTCGGCCCGAAGACGAGGAGGGCGATGGCCATGATGACCATCATCTCCGGCAGGCCGAGGTTGCCAAACATCAGATAATTCCTCAGTTAAACGCCTCAAAAATATAGCCCGTCATCGCGGTGAAGTCAAGGACGCGTCCTTTACTTCGCCCTCCGGCCATGCTAAAATTCAGCTTTCCCGGAAGCCGATGAAACGCAAGCTCTTCCTCCTCGGACTGGCTCTCCTCGTCTTCGTCCGTCTGGGCGCCCGGGAGGAGGACGCCTGGCAGGACGGCCTCGACAAGATCTCCGAGATGACGGACATCGTCCGGAGCCGCGCCTACGCCGACCCCGGGCCGGCGAAGCTCGTCCAGGAGTCGATCAAGGGCCTCCTCCAGACGCTCGACCCCCACTCCTACCTCCTCGACCCGGACAGTTTCTCCCGGATGGCCGAGGAGCAGCGGGGGAAGTACTACGGGATCGGAACGCAGATCGCGAAGCAGGAGGACCGGCTGGTCATCATCGCCCCGATCGAGGGCGGCCCCGCCTGGAGGCTGGGCGTCCTGGCCGGGGACGTCATCTCCCACATCAACGGGGAGAGCACGAAGACGACGACCGACCGGGACGCCGTCTCGAAGCTCCGCGGGCCGAAGGGAACCAGGGTCAAGATCACGATCGCCCGGGAGGGCTTGGCGGCCCCCCTCGACCTCGAGATCACCCGCGAGGAGATCCCCCTCTACAGCGTGCCCTACGCCTTTCTCCTCGACAAGGAAACGGGCTACATCTTCGTCCGCTACTTCGCCGAAAACACCGTCGACGAGCTCCGCGATAAGCTCTCCGCCTTGAGGGCGGCGGGGATGCGGTCCCTCGTTCTCGACCTCCGGGGGAACGCCGGCGGCCCGCTCTTCCAGGCCATCGACATGGCCGACCAATTCCTCCCCAAGAACGCCCTCGTCGTCTCGATCAAGGGGAGGAACCGGGCCTTCGACCGGGCCTTCTCGGCCGCCTCGAGCGGCGAGGACGAGAGTCTTCCCCTCGTCGTCCTCATCAACCAGGGCAGCGCCAGCGCCTCCGAGATCGTCGCCGGGGCCGTCATGGACCATGACCGGGGCCTCGTCGTCGGCGAGGATTCCTGGGGCAAGAGCCTCGTCCAGCAGATGTTCCCCATCGCCCCGAACATGGCCGTGGCCCTGACGATCGCCCGCTATTACACACCGAGCGGCCGGTCCCTCCAGCGCGACTATTCGAACTACGACGAATACATCCTCGACTCCAAGCCGGTCCCGGAAAAGGGCCGGGAAATCAAATACACGGCCAAGGGGCGGAAGGTCCTCGGCCAGGGCGGGATCACTCCCGATAACAAGGTCGAGTTCCGGATCCTCGTCTACACCCTCGACCTCCGCGGCCGGGGAGCGTTTTTCGGCTACGCCCGCAAGCTCATCGCCCATCAGACGCCCCTGGGGAAAAAGTTCCTCTTTCCCGAGGAGCTCGAAAGCGCGACCGACACCGCCGGGAAGATCCAGGTCGGCCGGCTGTTCATCGCCGACGCCGCCGTCCTCGAGGATTTCAAGGCCTATGTCCTTGCCGCCAAGCTCCCCTACGACGAATCCGTCTTCAAGAAGGCCGAACCCGAGATCAAGCGCGAGCTCGAGCGGGAAGTCACCTCGGCCCTCTTCGGGGTCGAGGAGGGCTGGCGGGCTTTCGAGAGGTCCGATCCCGTCGTCCTCAAGGCCCTCGAAGTCATGCCCGAAGCGGCCAAGTTCGTCGCCCGATGAAAATCGCCCTCGCCTCCGACCATGCGGGCTACGACCTCAAGACGGCGGTCATCGGCCTCCTCGAGGGGCGGGGAATCCCCTATGAGGATTTCGGCTCGGGGCCCGGCGAGAGCGTCGATTACGTCGACAAGGCCGAGGCGGCCGTCCGGTCCGTCCTGGCCGGAGCCGCGGACCGGGCCATTCTTATCTGCGGCACGGGGATCGGGATGGCCATGGTCGCCAACAAGTTCCGGGGAATCCGGGCGACGGTCTGCTGGAACGCCTTCACCGCCGACATGGCCCGGCGCCACAACGATTCCAACTGCCTGACGCTCGGCGGCCGCGTCCTGAGCGCGGAGGAGGGACGGGCCATCGTCGGCGTCTGGCTCGAGACCGTCTTCGAGGGCGGCCGGCACCGCCGTCGCCTCGACAAGCTGGCGGCTCTCGAAGAGCGCCTCTGCGGCCGCCGCCTTTAAGGAGAACTTCGATGCCCTCCCTCAGCGAAAAAATCCAAACCCTGGTCGACCGGGTCGAAAAAAACAACGCCTGGCGCCAGAAGGAATGCTTCAACCTCATCCCCTCCGAATCGACGCCTTCTCTCCTCGTGAAAATGTGCGAGATCTCGGACCCCGCCGGCCGCTACGCCGAACACCGGACGATGAAGGGCGAGGAGGTCTATTTCTACCAGGGGATCGACCTCATCCGCGACGTCGAGATCGAGGCCCAGGGCGAGCTCGGCCGCTATTTCGGCTGTCCGGACGTCGAGCTCCGGCCGGTCAGCGGCCAGATGGCCAACGAGGTCGTCTTCAAGGGGGTCGTCAAGTTCCTGAACCGGGGCAAGGCCGAAGGCCAGCCTTCGCGCCGGATGCGGCTCGTCCTCAACAACGACTTGGGCAAGGGCGGCCATCTCAGCTCCCAGCCGATGGGCGCCCTCTTCGGCTGGGTCGAGGAAAACCCGGCGACCGGAAAGGAGAGCGTCGTGAGCTTCCCCGTCCGGAAGGACAATCCCTACCGGATCGACCTCGAAGCCCTGGCCGGCCTCCTCGAGAAGCAAAAACCCGAGCTCGTCGTCTTCGGGAAGAGCATGTTCATTTCGCCCGAGCCGGTCGAATTCGTCGCCGGGATCGTCCGGGCCTGGCCGCGCCGTCCCGTCCTGATGTACGATATGGCCCACGTCCTCGGCCTCTACGGGGCCTTCCAAGCGCCCCTCCAGGAGGGAGCCGACGTCGTCACCGGCAGCACCCACAAGACGTTCTTCGGGACCCAGCGCGGCGTCGTCGCCGGGAATTTCCCCAAGGACAGCCCTCTCCGGAGCCTCTGGCTCGACATCAAAGGCCGGGCTTTCCCGGGGATGACGTCGAATCACCACCTCGGCACGCTCCTCGGCCTCCTCCTCGCGACGTACGAGATGAACGCCTTCAAGGCCGAATACCAAGCCGCCGTTCGGACGAACGCCAAGGCCTTCGCCAAAGCTCTCCACGGATACGGCATCCCGGTCGAGGGCGACCCGGCCGAAGGCTACACCGAGACGCACCAGGTCCTTATCCGGGTCAAGGCCTTCGGCCCCGGGATGGCCGTCGCCCGCCGCTTGGAGGAGAACAACATCGTCACCAATTACCAGGCCCTTCCCGACGATGCGACTTTTCTCGATTCGAGCGGCATCCGGATGGGCGTCCAGGAAATGACCCGCTTCGGGATGGGCGCGGAGGATTTCGACGTCCTGGCGGGGTATATCGCCGAGTGCGTCGTCAAGGGCAAGACGGTCAAGGACGAGGTCCGGCGTTTCCGGCAGAACTTCCGGGAGATGCGGTATTGCCTGCCGGCCGCCGAGGCCGTGCCCCTCGCCGCCCGGATTTTCGCCTCGGCCGTCCCCGAGGGGGATTTCGCCGCCCGGTTCGCCGGCGACCTCCGGAAGCTCGGGTAGGGAGGCGATGAAAGTCCTGGTCGTCGGCTCGGGCGGGCGGGAGCACGCCCTGGCCTGGAAGATCCGCCAGAGCCCCCGGGTCGAGGCGGTCTTTTGCGCCCCCGGCAACGGAGGGACGAGGCTCATCGCCGAGAATGTCGCCATTCCCGACACCGACGTCATCGCCCTGGCGGATTTCGCGGGCCGGGAGAAGATCGGGCTGACCGTCGTCGGTCCGGAAGTCCCTCTGACCCTGGGGATCGTGGACGAGTTCGAGTCCCGGGGCCTTCGGATTTTCGGGCCGGCCAAGAAGGCCGCCGAGCTCGAGGGCAGCAAGGTCTTCGCCAAGCAATTTCTCGAGCGCCACCGCATCCCGACGGGACGGTTCAAGGTCGCGGAGACGCCCGACGAGGCCCTGGCCTTCGTCGAGGCCGAACCTTTCGGCTATCCCCTCGTCGTCAAGGCCGACGGCCTGGCCGCGGGGAAAGGCGTCCTCATCTGTCCGGGGAAGGACGAGGCCCGGGAGGCGATCCAGACGATCATGGTCGAGCGCCAGTTCGGCGCGGCCGGCAAGACCGTCCTCCTCGAGGAATTCCTCCGGGGCGAGGAGGTGTCGTTCATCGTCATCTCCGACGGCGTTCAAGCCCTGCCCCTCGTGACGACGATGGACCACAAGGCCGCCTTCGACGGCGGCCTCGGCCCGAACACGGGGGGGATGGGGACGATTTCCCCGTCGCCGTCGATTTCGAAGAAGATGATGGGCGAGGTCATGGCCGCGATCATCCAGCCGACGATCACCCGGATGCGCGAGGAGCAGCGGCCTTTCAAGGGGGCGCTCTACGCCGGCCTGATGATGACCGCCGAAGGCCCGAAGGTCCTCGAGTTCAACTGCCGGTTCGGCGACCCCGAGACCCAGCCCCAGATGATCCGCCTGGAGAGCGACCTCGTCGAAATCCTCCTGGCGGCGATCGATGGCGACGTCCTCGCCCGGGAAGCCCGGTGGAGCCGCGGGGCCGCGGGCTGCGTCGTCCTTGCCTCGGGGGGGTACCCCGGTCCCTACCAGAAAGGAAAAACGATCCATGGCCTTGAGGAGGCCGGGCGCCTGCCCGGAATCGTCCTCTTCCACGCCGGGACGAAATTCGAAAAGGGCGAGTACGTGACGACCGGCGGCCGCGTCCTCAGCGTCTGCGCCGGCGACCGGACCCTGGCCGGGGCCATGAGCCGGATCGACAAGGCCGTCGACCTCATCCGCTTCGAAGGGCGGCATTTCCGCCGCGACATCGGCAAGAAGGGCCCGGCATCGGCGCGCCCGGAGGAATAACATGGACGTCGTCATCCTCGTCGGCAGCCTCTCCGACCTCGAGGTCGTCAAGGACGCCCTCGAGATCCTGAAAGCGTTCGAGATCCCTTATGCCCTCGAAATCACCTCCGCCCATCGCTCCCCCGAGAGGACGGCGGACCTCGTCCGCCGCTACGAAGCCGGGGGGACGGGGGTCTTCATCGCCGTCGCCGGCAAAGCCGCCCATCTCGGCGGCGTCGTCGCCGCCCACACGGTCCGGCCGGTCATCGGCGTTCCCGTTGAAAGCGGCGGGCTGGGGGGGCTCGACGCCCTTTTGTCGACGGTCCAGATGCCCAAAGGCGTGCCCGTGGCGACCATGGGCACGGGGAAAGCCGGTGCGGCCAACGCGGCCCTCCTCGCCGTCCAGATCCTGTCCCTCGGCCGGCCCGCCCTCCGGGACAAGCTTCTCGAATCGAAGCGGAAAATGGCCGCCCAGGTCGAGGCCGACGCGGAGAAGGCCCGGCAGATGACATGACCTCGTTTTCCATCCAGAACTTCGGCTGCCGGGTCAACCAGGCCGAGGCCTTTGAATGGTCGGCCGACCTCGAGCGCCGGGGTTTTTGCCTCCGGACGGACGGCCGCGCCGCGGTCGTCGTCGTCAACACTTGCACCCTGACTTCCCGGGCCGATCGCGATGCCCGGAAGTTCATCCGGCGGGTCGTCCGCGAGAATCCGCGGGCCAAGGTCGTCGTCACGGGATGCCTGGCCGAGCGGGATCCGGCGGGCCTGCGGGCCTTGCCCGGAGTCCGGCGGGTCCTGGGGAATTCCGAGAAAGCCGGAATTCCCGAGGCCGTCCTGGCCGCCGCGGACCTCGCCCGGCCCTCCGTTTCCTCGAAAGCGCCCGACGGGTCCTGGCTCGGCTCACCCCCGTCCATCCTCGCTGAAGCTGCGGGTGGGCGGGGGGCCCCCGAGCCTTCCACCCGTCGGGCGAAGAGCCGGCCGTTTTCTTCGTTCCGCTCCCGAGCCCTGCTCAAGGTCCAGGACGGGTGTGACATGTCCTGCCGCTTCTGCATCATTCCCCGGGTTCGGGGACGCGGCCGAAGCGCCGCCCTCGGGGGCGTCCTCGACCGGATTCGAAGGCTCGCCGCCGAGGGATTCGCCGAGGTCGTCCTGACGGGGATCCATCTCGCCTCCTACGGGACGGACCTTCGGCCCCGTTCGACCCTCCTCGACCTCGTGGAATCGGTCGAGATGCTCCCCGGTGATTTCCGGATTCGCTTGAGCTCCCTCGATCCCCGCTTCCTCACTCCGGCTCTCGTCGGGGCCCTGACCCGGCCGGGGCGGATCTCGCCCCATTTCCACCTGTCCTTCCAACACGGCTCCGACCGGATTCTGCGGGCCATGGGCCGTGGAAGCACGGCGGCCGAGTACCGGTTCCTTCTCCAGGAGTTCTCGGCGCGGTCGCCGGAGGCGGCCCTTGGGGCCGACTTCATCGTCGGCTTCCCCGGAGAAACGGAGGACGATTTCGAGGCGACCGCGGCCCTCGTCCGCGATGCGCCCCTCGATTACGCCCACGTCTTTTCCTATTCTCCCCGGCCGGGAACGCCCGCCGCGGACGACCCGCCGGTCGGCGAGGCGGTCAAAAAAGCCCGGGCGGCGAGACTTCGCCTCCTGGCGGAGGGGAAGAACGTCGCCTTCCGGCGCCGGTTCGAGGGCCGGATCCTGGACGGGATCGTCGTTCGGACGACCCCCGCCGGAGGCAAGGTCCTGACTTCCAATTATATCGACGTCGCCGTGCCGCCGAATCCGGCCCCGCCGCGAAAGGCGGTCCGGGTTCGGATCTCCGGCATCTCCGGCCGGGAAACGGCCGGCGAAATCGTCGAGGACCGTTTTCCGGAGTCCCATGGATAGGATCAAGGTCCTGCCCCCCGAGCTGGCCCAGAAAATCGCCGCCGGAGAGATCGTCGAGCGCCCCGTCTCGGTCGTCAAGGAGCTCGTCGAGAACGCCCTCGACGCCGGAGCGACGGATATCACCGTCGACCTCGTCGCCGGAGGAAAACAGCTCATCCGCGTCCGCGACAACGGGAGCGGGATGGGCCGGAGGGATGCCGAGCTCGCCTTCGTCCGCCACGCGACGAGCAAGATCGCCTCCGAGGGAGACCTTTCGGCGATCTCCACGCTGGGCTTCCGGGGCGAAGCCCTGGCCTCGATCGCCGCGGTCTCGCGCCTGACCCTCCGGACCTCGGAAGGCGGAGACGCGCCGGGGACCCTGGTCGAGCGCGAAGGGGAAGCCGTCCGGGAGGTCAGGGAAATCGCCTTTCCCCAGGGGGCCGAGGTCGAGGTCCGGGACCTTTTCTTCAACCTCCCCGCCCGGGTCAAGTTTCTTCGGGGGGCGGCGGCCGAGCTCGGTCTCATCGCGAAATACCTGGTCAATGTCGCCTTGGCCCGGCCGGACCTGAGGATCACGGCCAAGGACGGCGCCCGGACGTTCCTCAACGGCCTCCCGGTCTCCGGCCTCAGGGAGCGGATCTTCCAGGTTTTTGGAAAATCGGCGGTCGACAAGCTCATGGATGTCGACCACGCCGAGGGCGAGCGGAGCGTTTCCGGGTTCGCCTCCAGACCTCCGGAAGGGCGGACGGACCGGGCCCACCAGCTTTTCTTCGTCAACAGCCGGCCGGTGCGCGACAAGGTCCTCGCCTCGGCCCTCCGCCAGGCCTATCGCGGTTTCCTGGAGAAGGACCTCGCCCCGGAAGCGTATCTCTTTGTCGTCCTGCCTTTCGAGGAGGTGGACGTCAACGTCCATCCGGCCAAATCCGAGATCCGGTTCCGCGATTCCCAGGCCGTTTTCCAGCTTCTTCTCCGGGGCCTCGAGAAAGCCCGCCTCCGGGCGAGCGGCGTCAAGGACTTGGCCGAGCTCCTAACCGGAGATATCCCCCCGGCCGCGGCCGAAAGGAAGGCGGAAACGGGCGAAGTCCGGCCGGGCGAGCCGGGCCTCTTCCGCCTCGAGGTGGCCGAGAGCGTCTCGGGTTTCGCCGCCGAACCCATCTCCCGGCAATCCGCCGAGCCGGCCGCCGCCGACGGTCCGCGCCTCATCGGCCAGTACGCCGGCGCGTATATCATCGCCGAGACGCCGGACGCCCTCCTCGTCGTCGACCAGCACAACGCCCACGAGAGGATCCTCTTCGACCGCTACGCCGAAATCGACCGGCTTCGCCGGTGGCCGGTCAAGATGAGCCTCCTGCCGCTCGTCTTCGAGCTTTCCCCGGCTCAGGAAATCGCCTTCGAGGAGGGGCGGGAAGCTTTCGAAGGGGCCGGCTTCCGGGTCGAAACCATGGGGGGACGGAGCTATTCCCTTCGCGAATATCCCGATATCTTCAAGCCCGAGGAGGCCCTCGGCGTCGTCCTTGAAATGCTCGAAGAGGACAAGGGCGGCGGGGTTCCGAAAAAAGAACGGCTCCTTCGGACCATGGCCTGCCGGTCGGCGGTTAAGGCGGGCGAACCGCTGCCGCGGGAAAAGATGTCCTTTCTCCTCCAAGAACTCTTCCGGAGCTCGAATCCGGCCCTCTGCCCCCACGGCCGCCCGATCGTCCTCCGCCTGGCGAAATCGCAGGTCGAGAAGGGTTTGCGCCGGCCCGTCGGTTCCTCATCCGAATAAGGAAAGCCCGACGGGTCCTGGTTCGGCTCACCTCCGCCCGTCCTCTCAAGAGATGCGGGCGGGCGGCGGGCCTCCGAGGCTCCCACCCGTCGGGCAGCTTTGCCAAAATTGACAACGATAAAGGCGGCTGTTACGATGAACGCGCTTTACGGGGAGTGGCGCAGCCTGGTCAGCGCGCTTGCCTTGGGAGCAAGAGGTCGACGGTTCAAATCCGTCCTCCCCGATTGCCGTGCATCCGGGCGCGCCTGTAGCTCAGGTGGATAGAGCAGCTGCCTTCTAAGCAGCGGGTCGGGAGTTCGAGTCTCTCCAGGCGCGCTTCATTTTTCCGCCGGCGGGGGGTTGGACGCCGCCCGGCGGTTCACCCAGCTTTTGGTTTCGCCGTCGTGCCAGAGGACGCCGTCGGCCAAGGCGCGGCGGAGCCGGTCGGCGTCGTAGGGTTCCTCGATCCGGCCGTTCCGGACCTCCTCCTCGTAGCGCAATTCGAAGCTGCGGCTCAAGGTCACGGTCAGGAGCTTGAGGTCGTAGTTGAGTTCGAAGAGGGCCCGCGAGGGATGGACGAGGACTTGGAACCGCTCGCCGAGGAGGGGGATGACGCGGTCGAGCACGGCCTCCGTTCCCGCCAGGAGGTCGAGGGGGGTCGGCGGAAAGAGAAGATCATAGCGCTCGCTTCCCGGCTTTTTCCCTTCGAAGCGAAAGGCCGGGGACTGAGGAGAGGCGCCGCTCATTTGGCGGACATCGAGGACGAGGAGAGCCGGGCGGCTGAATTCTTCGTTCCTCCCGGCGAGGAGGATCTCGGGGAGTTCGTCCCGGTCGAGGTCCACGAATTCGCAGTCGCCGACCGGGCCGGCATGCCAATACTCTCCGAGGATGTTCCGGCCGAGGTCGAGGAGAAGGATGCGGGTCGGATATCCTTCCCGGACGGTGGAGATGACGAGAATCTCCGGCTTGGCGTCCTTGTGGAAATCGCAGAGGGCGATTCCCTGGACGCAGAATTCGGGCGGAAAATCGCGCCCTCCGGCGGCGACCGCCGTTCCGGTTTCCAGCTCCCAGACTAGGCGGCCCCGGCTGTCGAGAAGAATGACCCGCCCCGACTTCCGGCCTTCCTTGTCCCGGGGAGCGAACAGGATCTCGCTTTTCGCGTCGCGGTCGAGGTCGCGGATGAGGAGGAGGGGAAGGACGCGCCTTTGACCGGCCGGGTCGTCGCGAAATCCTTTCTGATGGAAGCGAGTTCTGAAGAAGGCATCGCTTTCGAGGTCGGCGACGCCGGTCTCGAGCCGCCAGAGCTCCCGGCCGCCGGCGTTGGTGATGACGAGCGATCCTCCGTCGATCCGGAAATCGGCCGGCCTCCGGTCGGCGAACCAGCGGGGAAGCACAAGGGCGGCCCCGAGGATGAAGGCCGCCCCGGCCGTCAGCCGGAGGAGGAGCGGGACGACTTTTCGAGGGCTCACGTCCCTATGTTTGGCTATCGAAAACCGGAAGTCAAGCGGAAGCCGGCTTCGTTGCCGCCGAGAAAAAGCGACGGAGGGGAGCGTCTTTTCCGCGGGAGCCGGATGCTCGCCCCAAAAAAGCCGCGCCTCACCCCTAAAGGGGACTGGCGGGGAACGAAAATCACCCTGGCAATGCCCGGGGCCGGTGATTGACCGCATAGCCCGACGAAGAGATGATAACGGGGTGAAAAAAGGAGAGATTGCGACTTAAGGCCAGAAAAAATGGACAAAAAAAGTCACTTGTTGACAAAAATCGTCATTTTTACTATTTTGTAGTAGGGAAAAATGGCTTCCACGCTTGGCGATGTTTTGGTCCGGGAGAAAATCGTTTCCCAGGATCAGATCAACAAGGCCAAGGAATTTCAGAAAAAACACGACGTTCCCCTCGGCTCGGCCCTCGTCTCCTTAGGCTTCGTATCGGGAGAGGAGATGGCCCAAGGCCTGAGCCGGCAGCTCGGCTATCCTTACATCGACCTCGACCAGTTCGAGGTCTTTCCCGACGTCATCAGCCTGATCGCGGCGGACGCGGCCAAGAAGTACATGATCATGCCCATCCACCGGATCCGGTCGTTCCTGACCCTGGCCATGCTCGACCCGACCGACCTCGACGTCATCGAGGACATCCGCTTCCGGACGGGGCTCAGCATCCAGCCGGTCATCGCCTCCGAAAACGGGATCCTCAACGCGATCAATAAATATTACGGCGCCTCCCACGCCCTCCGGCTGAAGAAAGAAGCCGAGGAAATCGCCCTGGCCGCCGACGACGAGAAGATCACCGTCCTCGAGGAGGTTCCGGAGGAGGCGGCCGCCGAGGTCGAGGAGATCACCGACGAGGCGCCGATCATCACCCTCGTCAACAACATCCTCATCGAGGCCATCAAGAAGGGGGCGAGCGACGTCCACTACGAGCCCTACGAGCGGTCCTTCCGCGTCCGCTACCGGATCGACGGGATTCTCTACGAGACGATGAGCCTCCCCTTGAAATTCCGCGATCCCGTGACCTCCCGGATCAAGATTCTGTCCAACATGGACATCGCCGAGAAGCGCCTCCCCCAGGACGGCCGGATTCAGATGCGGATCAAGCTCGAGAAGGGCGGGCGCAAGGACGTCGACATGCGGGTTTCCTCCCTGCCGACGATCTTCGGGGAGAAAATCGTCTGCCGGATCCTCGACCGGGAGAACCTCCAGATCGACCTGACCCGCCTCGGCTTCGAGCCCGAATCGCTCGACCTCTTCAAGAAGGCCATCGTCCGGCCGTGGGGCATTGTCCTCGTCACCGGGCCGACCGGGAGCGGTAAGACGAACACCCTCTATTCGGCGATCTCGACGCTCAACGCCATGGAAAAGAACATCATGACGGCCGAGGATCCCGTCGAGTTCTACATCCCCGGCATCAACCAGGTCAACATCCGCGACGAGATCAACCTCAGCTTCGCCGCGGCCCTCCGGGCCTTCCTCCGGCAGGACCCCGACATCATGCTCGTCGGCGAGATGCGCGACCAGGAGACCGTCGACGTGGCCATCAAGGCCGCCCTGACGGGCCACCTCGTCTTTTCCACGGTCCACACGAACGACGCGGCCTCGACCGTCCACCGCCTCATGAACATGGACGTCGAGCCGTTTCTCATCGCCGACTCGATCTTCATGATCGCCGCCCAGCGGCTCGTCCGCCGGGTCTGCAAGAAATGCGCCGTTCCCCAGAAGCTCCCCCTCCGGGCCCTCATCGACATGGGCTATTCCTCCGAGGAGGCGGAGCAGGTGACGGTCCTCCACGGCCGCGGCTGCGAAGGCTGCAACAACACGGGCTACAAGGGGCGGACGGGCCTCTTTGAGGTCATGGAGGTCACGCCGGCGATCAAAGAGCTCATCATGGCCAGGGCCCAGTCCCGGGAGATCAAGGCCAAGGCCCTCGAGCAGGGGATGGTCACCCTCCGCCGCAGCGGGCTGATCAAGATCAAGAACGGCGTCACGACTCCGGAGGAGGTCCTCCGCGAGACCGTCCGCGACTAGGAGCACGGCCATGGCCCTGACGATGTACGATCTCCTTCGCCTGACGGTCGAGGCCGACGCCAGCGACCTTCACATCAGCTCTTTCGTCCCGCCCCGGATCCGGGTCTACGGGGAGCTGAAGTCGATCGACCAGGCGCCGCTTTCTCCGGCCGAGACGAAGGCCCTCGTCTACAGCATCCTCAGCGACAAGCAGAAGAAGCAGTTCGAGGAAAGGATGGAGATCGACTTCTCCTTCGGGATCAAGGACCTCGGCCGCTTCCGGGCCAACGTCTTCACCCAGAAGGGGGCCGCCGTCGCGGCCATCCGCCGCTTCCTGCCGACGATGTGGAGCTTCCAGAAGCTGGGAATTCCCTCCCGGGTCGCCCAGCTCTGCATGCTCCCCCGGGGACTCGTCCTCGTCACCGGCCCGACCGGGAGCGGGAAATCGACGACCCTGGCCTGCATGATCGACCACATCAACAACGAGCGGTCCGTCCACATCGTCACCATCGAGGATCCGATCGAATATTTCTTCCTCTCGAAGAAGGCCCTCATCAACCAGCGGGAGCTCTTCGCCGACACCCTGAGCTACTCGAACGCCCTCCGCTCGGTCCTCCGGGAAGATCCCGACGTCGTCCTCGTCGGGGAGATGCGGGACGTCGAAACCGTCGAGGCGACCCTCCGCGTGGCGGAGACGGGGCACCTGACCTTCTCCACGCTCCATACGAATTCGGCCCCGGAGACGATCTCACGGATCATCGACATCTTCCCCCCCCAGTATCAGACCCAGGCCCGGGTCATGCTGTCCATGACCCTCGAGGCCGTCCTCTGCCAGACCCTTCTTCCCCGGGCCGACGGCCTGGGACGGGTCCTGGCCATGGAAATCCTCATCCCCAACCACGCCATCCGCAACCTCATCCGGGAGAACAAGCTCCACCAGATTTACGCCCAAATGCAGCTCTCCCAGGAGAAATCCGGAATGCAGACCTTCAACCAGGCGTTGTCCGACCTCTATTTCCGCCGCCTCATCACCCTGGATGCGGCCATGGGCGCCACCTCCGACCCCGAAGAGCTGACCGACATCATCCAGCGGCGCGAGACCGGCCGGTCGGCCTCGAGCGGCCCGGGGCCGTGGCCCAAGCGCTGAAAGGAACCGCCATGCCGATTTACATCTGGAAAGGGACGAATCGCTACGGCGACGCCGTGAGCGGGGAACGCGTCGCCGGCTCGCCGGAGGAGCTCCAACGCATCCTCCAGCGCGAGCAGATCACGGTCGCGAGCGTCGCCCCGATGAAGGCCGGGCTCCGGATCCCCTTTCTGAAGATGGAGCGGGTCAAGAGGAAGGAGCTGGCCATCTTCGCCCGCCAGATGGCCGTCCTCATCGACGCCGAGCTTCCGCTCATCCAGAGCCTGACGATCCTGGCCGAACAGACCCGCAACAAGTACTTCAAGCGGGTCATCACCGAGGTCCGGGCCGACGTCGAGGCCGGCTCGAGCCTCAACCAGGCCATGCGCAAGCACCCCAAGGCCTTCGACGACCTGTTCTGCAACCTCATCTCCTCGGGCGAGCAGAGCGGCTCGCTCGACGTCATGCTCCAGAGGCTGTCCGAGTACATCGAGAAGGCCGTCAAGCTCAGGAGCCAGGTCCGGTCGGCGATGATCTATCCGACGGCGATCATCACCTTCGCCATCCTCGTCGCCATCTTCCTCTTGTGGAAGGTCATCCCCATCTTCGGAGGAATCTTCGCCGAGTTGGGCGCCCAACTGCCGGGGCTGACCTTTTTCGTCATCAAGCTTTCCGGATTCATCCAAAACTACATCCTCTTCGTCTTCGTCGGCTTCGTCGGCCTCGTCTTCCTCTTCCGCTACTACAAGAAGACCTCTCCCGGGCGATGGGCCGTCGACCGGCTGACCCTTCGGCTCCCCCTCTTCGGGAAGCTCCTCCTCAAGGTCGCGATCTCGCGGGTCACCCGGACCCTGAGCACCCTCCTTTCCGGAGGCGTCTCGATGCTCGAGAGCTTGAAGATCACCTCCTCGACGGCCGGCAACGCCCTCATCGAGAAGAGCGTCCTGGACGCCCGGAAACAGGTCACCGAAGGCCGCAGCCTGACCGACGCTTTCCGGACGACGGGGAGGTTCCCGTTCATGATGACCCAGATGATCAGCGTCGGGGAAGCGACGGGGACCCTCGACCAGATGCTGGGCAAGCTGTCTGATTTTTACGAGGACGAGGTTTCGGCCTCCGTGGCCGCCCTGCTCTCCGTCCTCGAGCCGGTGTTGATGATCTTCGTCGGCGGGATCGTCGGGACCCTCGTCCTGTCCCTGTATCTCCCGATCTTCAGCCTCATGAGCCAGATCCAATGATCGTTCTCCGGCGGACCGTCCAGTCGCTCATCATCGGGCGGCTGCTCGTCATCTCCGCCATTCTCGTCGCCGCGGTCGTCATCCAGGTCTCGACGGCCGCTTTTCTCCCCCTCATGCCGTTCTATCTCCTCGTCTCGGTGGCCTACGGCCTCAGCCTGGCCTATCTCCTCCTCCTCCTCTGGGATTCGCACTTCCGGTTCCAGGCCGTCGTCCAGGTCGTTTTCGACGTCCTGTTCATCACCGCCCTCGTCTACATTTCGGGGGGAATCGGCGGCCAGATGTATTTCTTCTACGTCTTCGCCATCCTCGCCGCCGGGTTCGTCCTCGGCGGACGGGCGGCCTTCCTCGTGGCCGGATTTTCGGCCGTCGTTTTCGGCTTCATGGCCGACGCGATGTTCTACGGCTTGATCCCCTATTTCCGGCCCGACCAGGCCGTCGAGACGTCGGCCGGCCGGGTCTTGTTCACGATCTTCCTGGCCTGGGCCTTGTATTTCGTCATCGCCTTCCTCGCCAGCCGGACGGCGGCCAGCCTTCGGCGGGCGCGCGAGGCCCTCGTCGCGGCCCAGCGCGAGCTCGAGGTCAAGGAGCGCCTGGCCGCCGCCGGGCGGGCCTCGGCCATCGTCGCCCACGAGATCCGGAATCCCCTGGCCGCGATTTCGGGGGCGGTTCAAGTCCTCCGGGGCGAGCTCGAGCTCGGCGGGGAGCAGGGCAAGCTCATGGACATCGTCGTCCGGGAGTCGAAGCGCGTCTCCCGGTCCATCGAGCAATTCTTGAGCATGGCCGCTCCGAGCCGGCAGACATTCGCCACGTTCCAGCTTTCCGAGGCCCTGTCCGAAACCCTGACGATGCTCCGGATGGGGGGGGAGATCGACGGGGGCGTCGAGGTCCAGGGGAATTACGCCACGGCGCCGTTCGAATATTTCGGCAGCCCCGCCCAGTTCAAGCAGGTCTTCTGGAACCTCATCCGCAACGCCCTCAAGTCCATGCCGGAAGGCGGGGTCCTGTCCCTCGACCTCTTCCAGGGCGGGAAGGACGAACTCCGGATCCGAATCGCCGACACCGGACGGGGCATGTCGCCGGCCGAGAAGGCCCGGATCTTCGAGCCCTTCTACACCCGGTTCGAAGGCGGCCGCGGCCTGGGGCTGGCCGTCGTCCGTCAAATCCTCGACGGCTACGCCGGCCGGATCGAGATCCGTTCCGAGGAGCGGGTCGGCACCGAGGTCATCCTCACCCTTCCCGTCCGGCCGCTCCCCGGGGAGGAGCGGGCGGCGAAGAGTCCGGGGGGGCGATGAACACGATCCTGATCATCGACGACGAAAGGAGCCTTGTCGACCTCCTGACGGTCGTCTTCCGGAAAGAAGGATACGTCGTCAAGACGAACGCCGGAACGCCCAGCGTCTTGAAAACGATCGAGGAGGAAAACTTCGACCTCGTCATCTCCGACATCAAGATGCCCCAGGTCGACGGGATGGAGGTCCTCCGCCTCGTCAAGGCCGCCAAGCCGATCGTCCCCGTCATCATGATCACGGCCTACGGCAGCGTCAAGCAGGCCGTCGACGCCCTCAAGCTCGGCGCCCTGGACTATGTCATGAAGCCGTTCGACGTCGAAGAGCTCAAGATCATCGTTGCCCACGGTCTGGAGGAGCGCCGGCTCCGCGAGGAGAACATCCTCCTCAAGAAGGCCCTCAAGAACGAGGCGAGCTTCGAGAACATGATCGGCAAGAGCCGGGCGATGCGGGAGGTCTTTGGACTGATCGAGAAGGTCGGGGCGACGGAATCGACGGTCCTCATCACCGGAGAAAGCGGAACGGGCAAGGAGATGGCCGCCCGGGCGATCCACGCCTACAGCCTTCGGCACGAGCGGCCGTTCGTCTCGATCAATTGCGCCGCCCTTCCCGAGAACCTCCTGGAGAGCGAGCTCTTCGGACACGTCCGCGGCGCCTTCACCGGGGCCGTCTCCGAAAAGAAGGGGATGTTCGAGACGGCCGACCAGGGAACGATCCTCCTCGACGAAGTCGGGGAGATGGCGCCCTGGACGCAGGTCAAGCTCTTCCGCGTCCTCCAGGAAAGGACGGTCCGGAGGGTCGGGGGAACGGAGGAGATTCCGGTCGACGTCCGGATCATCGCCGCCACGAACCAGGATCTTCGCCAGCGGATCGAGGAGGGGAAATTCCGGGAGGAGCTGTTCTACCGCCTGAACGTCGTCTCCTTCGAGATGCCTCCGCTCCGCAAGAGGGTCGAGGACATCCCCCTTCTCGTCCAGCACTTTCTTCAAAAGCATTGCCAGCGGATGGGGCGGAAGATGAAGAGGCTGGTGCCCGAGATCATGGCCGTCTTCGAAGCGTACCCCTGGCCGGGCAACGTCCGCGAGCTCGAGAACATCGTCGAGCGGCTCTGCGCCGTCGAGGAGCGCGAAACGATCTCCCTCGACGCCCTTCCGGCGGATCTCCTGAGCGCCAGGCCGGCGAGAGAGGACAAGACGCCCCTCAAGCCGGGATTCCAACTCGAAACCCATCTCGAAGCCGTGGCCAAGCGGTATCTCGAGGAAGCCTCAGCCGCGGCCAACGGGAACATGAAGAAGATGGCCGGCCTTCTCGGATTGAGCTACCGGTCTCTCCGTTATCTCCTCGACAAACACCGGATAAGATCCGCCCGGCGGAGCGAAGCGGGGGAAGAGCCGGCGGAAGATAAGCCCGACTACCGGGCTTGAACTCAGCCCTCCTCAATATGCGCCGTCGAAATGACAAATATTGTCATTAATAGACAAATATTGTCAACAATATTTGTCAGTTTAGGCCTGAAACGTTCATATATGATTGATAATAAAATAATTATGATATATTTTTTTTGGCACGGGTTTTGCAATAACTTTATTGTCCAAATTTCAAATTATCGTCTTTAGGGCATAAAGGCACTGAAGACGGAGGAGGAAAGATGTTGAAACGGAGAAAGGGATTCACGCTGATCGAGCTGCTGATCGTCGTCGCGATCATCGGCATCCTGGCGGCCCTGCTCATCCCGAACGCCATGAACGCTCTCCAGAAAGCCAAGGTCCGGGGGACGCAGAAGGACATCGGCACGATCGCCACGACGATCGCCGACTATCTGACCGACAGAGCCACTCCGCCCGCCAATAACGGGACGATCGGCACGACCCTTAAGTCGGCCCTCGCGCCGATGTACATCAAAGTCCTGCCGCTCCGCGACCAATGGGGCACGGAATTTTATGTGTACACGGGCACGTCGTGCGACAGCAACTACGGCATCAGCGGCTCGGCCTCCGACGACTTCCTCGTCACCTCGCGCGGCCGCGGCGGGGCGCTCGAGAGCTGGACGTATGTCCCGGCTTCGCCCGAGGCCGGTCTTTACACCATTACGGCCACGGCCGATTTCGCCAAGGACCTCGTCAGCCTCAACGGCGCGTTCATCCACGGTCCTCGGGCGGGCGTCACCGGATCGTAATCGGGAACGTCTCGACTCGGCAACGTTCTGACGGATGGGGCGGCTCCGCCGCCCCTTTTTTTTCCCAGCGAAATCGGCGGAGGGAGGACGAGATGGGCTCTCGAAAGAGAGGTTTCACCCTGATCGAGCTCCTGATCGTCGTGGCGATCGTCGGCATCCTGACGGCTCTCCTCATCCCGAACGCGATGAACGCCATCCAGAAGGCCAAGATCCGCGGGACTCAGCAGGACATGACCCACATCGCCAAGGGCTGTATCGATTATCTGACCGATCGAAACGTCCTCCCCCCCAACAGCGGGCCTATCGGAGACGAGCTCAAGTCGGCTCTTTCGCCGACCTACATCAAGGCCATCGCCCTGACGGACCAGTGGGAAACCCCTTTCCGCGTCTTCACCGGCGATCGGGTGAACGGTGTCTATGGCGTCTCGGGCGCGGCGGAATCCGATTTCCTCATCGCCTCGTACGGCCGGGATAAGGCGGTCGAGAGCTGGACTTATGACCCGGCCGTTCCGGAGGGCGGCCTCTACTTGATTCGTTCGCTTTCGGATTTCGGAAAAGACATCGTCAATTACAACGGCCAGATGATCCGGGGACCTCGCGCCGGAGTCTCGGGCTCCTGACCCCCGGGGATGCCGGCGATTCCCCTTCCCAAGGGTCCCCGGCCGGGGTAAAATAGCGGCCGTGATTCTCCGGACGGTCGGTCTGCTCCTCTTCTATCTCTTGGCCCTCCTGGCCCTGGTCGTGCTCATCCCCATGACGGCGGTTTTCGGAGCGAGAGAGGCCCTGCTTGCTCTCGGGAAGGGAGCCATGCGGGTCAGCCGCCGGGTCCTCGGCCTCCGGGTCGAGGTCCGCGGGGCCGGGCACGCCGACCCCTCGGGCCCGGCCGTCTTCATGGCCAATCACGAGAGCTTCCTC
>Ga0208828_1000081_pt1 | contig 42690 bp, 25 predicted proteins | sample Kivu_160m_FD_185487 | JGI IMG/M metagenome (GOLD analysis project Ga0208828, IMG submission 185487) | Freshwater microbial communities from Lake Kivu, Western Province, Rwanda to study Microbial Dark Matter (Phase II) - Kivu_160m (SPAdes)... | ecosystem: Environmental > Aquatic > Freshwater >... | reverse complement strand
GGTCCTTGACCGCGGGCTGCCAGCGCAGGAGCATCAGCTTCTCGACGAAATCGACCGCCCAGCGGGCCGAGTCTTCGCTGAACTCGGCGTAATCATACGTTTTATAGAGCGGCGAGACGTCCGTCGCGCCAGCGTAAACCGGGACGTAGGCGCTGACGAACGGATTATCCACGTAGAACCAGTAGATCCCGCCGACGGCGTCCGGCAGCCAGGACCGGAGCTGGGCGACCATTCCGTAGCCCTGGGTCGCGATCGTCCGGTGATGCCGGATGCGGAGCACTTTTTCCATATCAGGGGGGAGAAAAGGGGTAGCCATGGGGCTCTTGACCATCTTTCCGCCGCCGGCCGGAACCATCCAGGCCGGGTCCCAGGTCATGTCATAGATCGTATTTTCGAACGCCGAGCGCTGGAAGGCGATGACGTCCTGGACGGAGAGCTTTTTCTCCGGTTTGACCGAGAAGGGATAGAACGCCGCCCCTTCGAAAGGCTGGGCGTAGAGGGTGCCGGGTCCAGCCGCGTCGTTGAGGGTGCGCTTCGGCCAGGCTTTCAAGGACGGCGCGACCGTGCTGGTGAAAAGCCACATGCGGCTGAGGTTTCCCTCGCGGACCGGCGGGGCATAAGCCTCCTGCCAGACGAATGGACGACCGCTCTTCGGATCGTACCAGCCCCGCTCGACCGCTTCCCGCATGTAATTCGGCGAAGCCATGACGGTCGGGTCTTTAAGGTCGACCTCGCGGATCCGGAAATGATTGGCGATGACGACGACGTGATCGTCCGGAACGCGGCGGGCGGCCCAGATGGCGCCCGGCCTGCCGCTTTCGGGCGCCCATCCCGGGCCGACGCTGCAGATTTCCATTGTCCAGAGCTCGCGGGGGTCGGCGATGCACAAGGCCTCCGATCCGCCGCAGGACGGCAGGAAGCCGTATTTCTCGACGAGGTCCGCGACGAGGCGGACGGCCTCGCGCGCCGTCGAGCACCGCTCGAGGGCGAAGACCTGCGCCTGCTCGATGGTCATGATCTGGCGGGTGACGCCTTCGACAAAGGCGACGTCGAGCTCGGCCCGCTGGGAGCAGGTGCTCTCGCCGATCGCCAGCTGCTTCTCGTTCATCTGGGAATAGCCGGTGTGGAAATAGGTGAAGGTCCTCTCGACCTGGGGAATGCGGCCGATGACCTTCCCGAAGTCGCCCAGGGGCAAGGCCCGACGGTCGTCGTCGTTGCCGAAATAGACCATCCCCCAATGGACATCGGCCAGGCTGCCCTTCGGATAGGTCCGGCCGGGGACGACCTGGATCCGGCACTCGCTGCAGCAGTCGGTATGGGAGGTCATGACCGATCCGTCGGCCGAGGCCAGACGGCCGACTCCGATGACGGTACAACCCTCTTTCCCCGATTCCGCCGCGGATGAAGCGCCGGCCGTTAGGGCTTCCTCTTTATCTCTCGTCTCGATCCGGGCGCTTTGGATGACGACCGGCTTCAGCGGCCTGTGCATGGCCATCTTCTTGTTTGGGCCCTCCCAGCGCTCCTCGACCGGGACGGCGGCGATGTGCTCGAGGACGTCGAATCCTTCGATGAGAAGTCCGAAGACCGTGTATTTGCCGTCGAGGTGGGGCCGCGGAGCGACGCAGACATAGATCTCCGAGTCGCCGCTCCACTCGTCGCCCGTCCGGCCCAGGCCGAGGGCGCCGACGATGTGAGGGCGGGCGTTGAACTCCGGGGGGAGCTTGGGAGCGTCTCCGCCGCCGGCCTGAATGACATGCCCTCGGACGACGCGGTAGAAATCCTTTCCGTCATAGAACCCTTTCCGGACAAGGGCCTTGAACTGCGCGACGGTTTTGGGCGCGTCGGCCTCGAAGAATTCGAAGACCATCGTCCCCAGGTCGGTCTTCATCACGCAGACTTCGACGGCTGCGGGCCGGGCCGCCGCGCCGAAAGCGAAGACCGCGCAGAACGCGAGGCCGGCAAGAAGCGCGCCACGCCATCGTAAGGTTTTTCGCATGGCGAGCTCCTATCTGTCGAGGCCGGGCATCGGCCGGATCCGGGCCTTCTTAGTCAGCGTCCGGCCGTCGACGTCGAGGATGACGACGTATTCTCCGGGGGGAACGAGCCGGACGCCGAATCTTCCCGCGCCCGGCGCGACCGCAGCCGGCGCCGGCTGTCCCCCCGCCGGCGCGCTTTTACGCATATCCCAGAAGACGCTGTTCAAACCCGCGCCGGCCTTGCCGTTGAGGACGGCCGTCTCCTCGCCGTAGGGGTCGGTGATGCGGACCGTCACTTTCGCAGCCGCTTTCTTCAGATAATAATTGACCGTCAGTCCGACAGGCTCGTTGGGGACCTCGTAAATCCGGTCGCCTTGGCTGGAGCCGATCAGCGTCCGGCGCCAGGTCCACTGGATTTTAGGCTCGATGTCGAACAGAGTGATCTCCTCCTCCCAGAACTTCTCTTTCATTTCCTGGAGCGCGGTTATGTCGGCGATGAACAGGCCGCGGCCGTGCGTCGCGGCGATGAGGTCGTTCTCCCGGGGATGAATGAGGAGGTCGTGGACGAGAGCATAGGGCGGAAGGTTCTTCCCGAGCGGAGCCCAAGCCTTGCCGCCGTCCAGCGTCGCGAACACGCCGATTTCCGTGCCGACAAAGAGGAGGTTCGGATTCTTGCGGTCTTCAACGACGGCATAGACCGTTCCTTCGGGAAGATCGCCGCTTACCGATGTCCAGCTTTCGCCGAAGTCGTCCGTCCTGAAGACGTACGGCGCGTAGATATCGCGGTGCCAGCCCGCTTTGGAGACGTAGGCCGTTCCCTCCTTGAAGGACGAGGGGAAGACGCGGGTGACGTAGTAATCCGCAGGGCCGCCCGCGGCGGCGAGCTTGCCGGTCACATCCGTCCAGGAGGCGCCGCCGTTGCGCGTGACCTGGACCTTGCCATCATCCGCGCCGGCCCAAATGACCCCGGCCGTCACGGGGGATTCGGCGATCGACGTCAGGGTACAGAATTCGATATTTCCTTTGAGCTTTTCCGGGTCGTTGGTCGTCAGGTCGGGGCTGATCTCCTGCCAGGCATCGCCGCGATTGAGGGACCGCAGGACGACCTGCGCCCCGAAGTAGAGGATACGGCTGTTGTGGGGAGAGATCGCGATGGGGGCCGTCCAGTTGAACCGGTACGGCTGTTTATCCTTGGGGCGCGCCGGCGGCCGGATGCTCCGGGACAGGCCGGTTTTCTGGTCGATCCTTTGGATGGCGCCGTTCTGGGACTCATTGTAGAGCCAGCGGCTGTCCTCGGGGTCGACGACGTTGACCATCCCGTCCCCGCCGCCGACCGATTTCCAGTCGTCGCGCGTGATGCGGCCGGAGGGCCCGTTGGAGGGAATCTTCACCGAGCCGTTGTCCTGGAGGCCTCCGTAGATGTTGTAAGGCTCGTCCATATCCACGCCGGCGGCATAGTACTGGGCCAGAGGGAGATGGTCGAAGACATCCCAGGTCTTGCCGAAGTCCCAAGACACGGCCAGGCCGCCGTCGCTGCCGAGGATGAGGTGGTTTGAATTGGCCGGATCGACCCAGAACGCATGGTAATCGACATGAAAAGAGGGGGCGATGTTTTCCGGCCCGCTCTTCCCCCAGGTCTTTCCGCCGTCGAGGGAGCGGTTGAAGCCGACGCTCGGGATGTAGATCGTCTTGTCGTTGCTGGGATCTACGTAGATCCAGCCGTACCATTTCCCTCCGCCGACGCTATCCTTGAGGGTGTTCATCTTCGTCCAACTGTCCCCTCCGTCGTCCGAGCGGTAGACTTCGCCGCCGATCGGCCTGTCCTTGGCCTCGGAACGCGCCGCCGAAGGCTGCTTGAGCTCGTCGGGAGTCAAGGGCCGCTTGTTCAGGTTGTCCACGATGGCATAGATGATGCGGGGATTCTTGGAGTAGATCGCTAGCCCGATCCTGGCCAGCTTGCCGGCCGGGAGGCCGCCGGCCAGGCGCTTCCACGTCTTGCCGCCGTCCTTCGACCGGTAGACCGCCGACTCCGGCCCGCCCTCGTCGAAGTTCCAGGGGATGCGCTGCTTGTCATAGGCCGAGGCAAAGACGGTCTCGGGATTCTTCGGGTCGATGACGACGTCCACGACGCCGACCTTGTCGCTGATGAACAGCGACTTCGACCAGGTCTTGCCTCCGTCGGTTGTCTTGTAGAGGCCGCGCTCGGGATTGAACGAGAAATGGTAGCCGACCGCCGCGACATAGACGGTATTCGGGTCTTTCGGGTGGACGGCGATCCGGCCGATGTGGCGCGTCTCGGTCAATCCCGCGTGCGTCCAGGTTTTTCCGGCGTCGGCCGATTTCCAGACGCCGAATCCGCGGAGCGGGATGCGGCCCGAGGCGGCGTCGCCCGTGCCGACCCAGATGACGTCCGGGTTGGAGGGGGCCAGGGCCATGTGTCCGACCGAGACCATGCTCTGCCCGGGCAGGATGGACTCGAAGGTCGTGCCGTTGTTCGTCGTCTTCCAGATGCCTCCCGTCGAGGGAGCAAGGTAGAATGTGTACGGAATCTTTTCGTTCACGGCGACATGCAGGATGCGGCCGTTCTGGCGCGCGGGCCCGACCGCCCGGAAGGTGAAGGACTTGAGGATCTCGGCCGGCCCGGGGCTTTGGGCCCGGAGCGTAGGCGAGACGAATCCGGCGGCGATGACAACGAGGGACATCAAGCGAAGTCGGCGCATGGGAACTCCTCCTCAACAAGCGGCATTCGGTGCGGATTATACTCCGCGAGGCCATCGATGAGAATCCCTCGGGTTCTATTGCTCTTTTTTACACCGCGGATATAATTCCACCATATGTCCCTAGGAGAACAGCCATGAAAACCACGGTCGCCCTTATCGCTATTCTTCTGTGTGTTTTTACGGCTCTTTCGAACCCCGGCCGGCCAGCGACGTCCGGCCCCAATGAGCCTTTCGGCGTATTCGTCAACAACAATACGAACAGCATTCAGTTCATCAATCCCGAAACCCAGGACGTTTCGGGCGAGCTTCTGAAAGGTCAGCTTGGATCGTATGGCGGAGGACTCTTCGATGTGGTCATTACTCCGAATGGGAAAACGGCCATGGTCAGCAATTTCGGGGAATCGAAGCTGTTCTTTATCGACATTTCCGGGTGGTTCTCCGGGACTCCGACCGTGCTGGGCTCCACGTCGGTCGGCATATGTCCGGAGGACATCGAGGTTACGCCGGACGGAAAATACGTCCTCGTCACCGACGGAGGCTTCAGCAAATCCCTCGTCGTCGTCGATACGGCTGCGCGGGTTGTGGTCCAGACCTACACGTCCTCAACCAACCAAGCCCAGGCGGTCGCGGTCACCCCCGACGGCAAGACCGTACTGGTCGCGGATTACGGCGGGAAATGTCACGCGTACAAGCTGAATCCCGCGGACGGGACGCTCTCATTCGTAAGCAGCACGTACTTCAATGACCCCTCTTCCTGGCCTGCCGGAGTCAAGATCCCCTCCAATTGGGGAGGCAAGGTGCTCGATTTTTGGCCGGTTAACGTCTCCATTTCTCCTGACGGGAAAACGGCGCTCGTGGCGGACGGCCACAATAACCAGGCCGCGACCCTCGTCTTCGACGCCGCGTCAGGGACGTACCGGCTCTGCGAATTTTTCGCTCCCGTGGCATTTTATGGCATGGTCAACCTGCCGTCCCGCAGCGGGCAATCCTGTGTCTTCAACAAGAGCGGAGACAAGGCTTATTACCTCAGCAGTTCGAAGGAAGGGGGAACGAAAGTCACGGTCCTCGATATCACGAGTCCTGGACACGTGACGCCTTCGACCACGTCTATTTACGTGTTTCCCTCCCGCGGGACCAGTCAGCTTTTCGGCGTGGATACGATTGCCCTCGACCCGTCGGAAAACTTCCTGTATGTCACGAATCCCTCCCTGGAGACCGGCGCCGTCCCTTACGTCTCGGTGATCGACCTGACGGCCAACTCTCAATCCAAGGTCATCTCGACCGCCGGCGGCGGGTATCCGGCCGGAATTTGTTTCGCCCCTCCCGAGAATTATAGCCGGAGGATCGCCCTCTCCCACAATTCTCTCTATTTTGCGGGCGATACGGCGGGCTCTCATTCGAACGGCCAGCAGGTTCTGATCTCTGATGCGGGACCCGACAGCCAGACCTGGCTGCGCTGGTCGGCCTCGAGCGATTCAGCCTGGTTGTGGTGTTCACCGCAGTCGGGCATCGGCACGGTCTCCATTTCGGTAACCGTCGATCCCGCCGGGCTGACGCCCGGCACTTATAAAGGCAAGATAACGATCACGGGCAACGCTTACAACTCGCCTCAGGTGATCAACGTAACGTTCACCGTTTTCGCGAAGGGGACATCTATGGTTCCCTTCGGCGAGTTCGCTACGCCCGTCGACGGCGCGACGGTCAATTCCTCGATCCCCGTGACGGGCTGGGCCCTGGACGACCTCGGCGTGAACGCCGGCGGCGTCAAGATCTACCGGGATCCGGTAGCCGGAGACCCGGACGGGGCGATCGGGCCGAACGGCCTCGTGTACATCGGAGACGGCCTGTTCGTCGAAGGCGCCAGGCCGGACGTAGAGGAAGCCTATCCGAGCTACCCGTTAAACTACCGCGCCGGCTGGGGCTACATGCTGCTGACCAACTTCCTCCCGGCCGGGGGAAACGGGACCTTCAAATTGTACGCCGTCGCCACGGACACCGAGGGCAATGTCGTGACGTTGGGATCAAAAACCATCGTTTGCGACAACGCCCACGCCGTGAAGCCGTTCGGGGCCATCGACACGCCGGGCCAAGGCGGCCAGGCTTCAGGGAGCCAGTTCGTGAACTTTGGCTGGGTGTTGACGCCCCTCCCGAATACCGTCCCCAAGGACGGGTCGACGCTCGACGTCTATGTGGACGGCGTGAAGCTGGGCCACCCGACCTATGACCAATACCGGTCGGATGTAGCCGCACTCTTCCCCGGCTACAAAAACTCGGACGGGGCGGTCGGCTTCCGTTATATCGACACGACCGCCTACGCCAACGGCGTACACACGATCCACTGGATCGCCGCGGACGACGTCGGAAACGTCGACGGGATTGGAAGCCGGTATTTTAATATTCAGAACACGAGCCTGCGTCGAACGGCCGTCGCGATTCGATCAGCCCTCTTTGATATATCGTCCCTGCCTGAATGCGGAGCCCCCTCTGCCCTTCTCGCATACGAGGACGTCCTTGCTCTGCCTATGTTCTTCGCTCCTCTTTCCGTCAAGCGTGGGTTCAACGTCAGCGCCCCGGCCGAAATCTTAGATCCCGCCAAGGACGGCACATATCGCATTGATATAAAAGAAGTTGAATTGTTGACCATTTCATTGAATCCAGACCGGGCCGAAGGAGATAATCCCCCCTCACCCCCCTTTAGAAAAGGGGGGGACGAATCGAAATCCTTAAGAGAGAAAGGCGGGGATGAACCTGAAGCCCTCGGAAAAAAGGGCGGGGATGGCCATGAATACGCCGGCTATATGGTCGTCGCCGGAGAGCTGCGACCCCTGCCCATCGGTTCCACGCTCGACGCCCGCACCGGAACTTTCTCCTGGACGCCCGGGCCCGGATTCGTTGGAAGCTACAACCTGGTCTTTGTCGTGAAGGACGCATTCGGGAACGCGCGTTCGATGAAGGTGACGGTGACGATCCGGCCGAAATTTTGAACCGACGGCGGCAAAAAGCAGAATCGTCGAGCGAAGTCGGCACAGGGGAATTCCTCCTCAACGAACGATAATCGGTGCGGATTATGCTCCGCGGGTCTATCGCTGAGAATCCCCCCGGACTCTATTGCTCTTTTTCGCGCCCGGATTATAATTGAATAAGGCGATAGAAGGAGGGAAGCTATGAAACTCAGGATTTTTATTGTTATTGTGTTTCTCTGCGCGTTTACCGATATTTCGAGCCCCGGACGGCCGGCAACGTCCGGCCCCAATGAGCCTTTCGGCGTATTTGTCAACAACAATACGAACAGCATCCAGTTTATCAATCCCCAAACACAGGTCGCTTCGGACGAGTATCTGAAAGGTCAGCTTGGATCATATGGCGGCGGATTGTTCGATGTGGTCATCACCCCCAATGGGAAAACCGCCATCGTCAGCAATTTCGGAGATTCCAAGATATTTTTCATCGACATTTCCGGCGGCCGGACCGCGGTTCCGACGGTACTCGGATCCACGCCCGTCTCCCTTTACGCCATAGACTTGGCGATCACCCCGGACGGAAAATATGTCCTGGTCACCGACGGCGGCTTCAGCAGCGCCTGTTCGGTCGTCAACGTCCAGACGCGCCAGCTCGTCAAGACGTACGACTTGGGATCCGACAATGCCCAAGCCGTGGCGATCAGCCCCGACGGCAAGACCGTCATCACCGTCGCCTACACCTGCGGCAAATGCCATCTCTACAGGTTGAACCCGGTGACCGGCGCTCTCACCTACCTGAAAAGTATCTACTTCAACGACCCGTCGACTTGGCCGTCAGGCGTCAAGAAGCCCGCCGACTGGACGACCTGGTTCGAATTGGCCCCTCTCAACGTCGCCATCAGCCCGGACGGACAGACGGCGATCGTGGTCGACGGGCACAACAACCAGGCGGCCATTTTGACCTACGATACGATTTCGGGAACCTTTCAGCTCCGGCAATTCATCGCGCCGGATCCGGCTGAGCCCCGCTTAATCAATATGCCAAACAAGTACGGCCAATCCTGCGTCTTCAATAAAAAGGGAGACAAGGCATACTACCTGAGCAATTCGCAGAGCCGAGGAACGCTCGTCCATGTCCTCGATATTACCGGCCCGGGTAAGGTCACGCCTTCGGGCACTTCCATCGGCATCAGCCCGATGCGCGGGACGAGCATGCTCTTCGGCGTGGACACGATCGCACTTGATCCCGACGGGAGCCACCTCTACGTCGCGAACCCAACCGTATCGGGAGGAGTCACCGAGATTTCGGTCATCGATCTGACCACGAATGGGCAAGTCGGCTACATTCCGGCCAACGGGATTCCGACCGGGATCGCCTTTACGACGCCCGAGGAAGACACGGGCGAGCGGATCAGTTCGTCGAGAACGAGTCTCAATTACGGGGCGTCGACGGGGGGGCACCGAGGGGGTGCCTCGGCGGGCCCGGCGGCAGGGTTCCAGACCGCCAGCCAGCAGGTCGTGATCTCGAACGCCGGGATCGGGACCCTGACCTGGCAGGCTTCGAGCAGCGCCTCCTGGCTGTGGTGCTCCCCTCCGTCCGGTACGGGAACGGCGAACCTCACGGTCAGCATCGACCCGGCCGGACTGGCGCCGGGGACCTATACGGGAAGGATCACCATCACGAGCAACGCGCCCAATTCCCCTCAGGTCATCACCGTGACTCTGACCGTTTACGGTGCGGGGCTGTCCGCGGTTCCCTTCGGAGAGTTCGCCACGCCGGTAGAAGGTTCGTTGGTCTGTTCGTCGATCCCGGTGACGGGCTGGGTGCTGGACGACCTCGGAGTGAATGCCGGAGGCCTCAAGATTTACCGCGATCCCGTGGCCGGCGACCCGGACGGGGCGATCGGGCCGAACGGTCTGGTGTACGTCGGCGACGGCCTGTTCGTCGAGGGCGCCAGGCCGGACGTGGAAGAGTCCTATCCTTCCTTCCCGTTGAATTACCGCGCCGGCTGGGGCTACATGCTCCTGACCAACTTCCTCCCGAACCAGGGCAACGGGACCTTCAAATTGCATGCGATCGCGACGGACGCCGAGGGCAACGCGGTGACGCTGGGGACGAAGACGATCACCTGCGACAACGTCCATGCGGTGAAGCCGTTCGGGGCCATCGACACGCCTGCCCAAGGCGGCGCGGCTGAGGGCAAATCGTTCATAAACTTCGGCTGGGCGCTGACCCCTCTTCCGAATATGATCCCCAAGGACGGCTCGACGCTTGACGTCTATGTGGACGGGGTGAACCTGGGCCACCCGACGTATGACCAGTTCCGTTCGGACGTGGCCGCCCTCTTCCCCGGCTACAAGAACTCGGACGGGGCGGTCGGCTTCCGCTATATCGACACCACTGCCTACGCCAACGGCGTCCATACGATCCACTGGATCGCCGCGGACGACGCCGGAAACGTCGACGGGATCGGAAGCCGCTACTTCACCATTAACAATACGGCGTTGAAGACTCCCACGGCCTCAATGCCGTCTCCGTTCTTTTTGATGAAAGTCCTTGCCGGGAGCGGAGGCTCCTCCGCCCTTCTCGAATTAGGGGATGTCCTGGCTCTGCCCGTATCGTTCTCGCCTCTCTCGGTCAAGCGCGGTTTCCATAAAGCCGCCCCGGCCGAAATCTTCGAGCCCGGCAAGGACGGTTCTTATCGCATTGATATAAAAGAAGTTGAATTGTTGACCATTTCATTGAATCCAGACCGGGCCGAAGGAGATAATCCCCCCTCACCCCCCTTTAGAAAAGGGGGAGATGAATCGAAATCCTTGAGAGAGAAAGGAGGGGATGAACTGAACACTCTCGGCAAGACGGCGGGAGAAGGCCATGAATACGCCGGCTATATGGTCGTCGCCGGAGAGCTGCGACCCCTGCCCATCGGTTCCACGCTCGACGCCCGCACCGGAACTTTCTCCTGGACGCCCGGGCCCGGATTCGTGGGAAATTACAGCTTTGTTTTTATCGCCAAGGACGCGTTCGGGATGGCCCGGCGCATTCCTGTGAGGGTTCGCATCGCACCGAAATTTTGAAGCGGCGTTTGACCCGAGTATTCGTTTCGACTATATTAAAACGTCCGAAAAATCGCCTTCGCCCGCTTCTCGTTAAGGAGTTACGGATGACAAGAAAAGCCATCATCTTCGCCCTCGCTTCGGCCTTCGTGGTCCTCATCGGATTCGACACGCTGGCCTTATCCCAAGCCCAGGATACCGGCAAGGAAGAGCTCAAGCTCCAGCTGCCCAAGCCCATGTTCATCGGCACTCCCCGGAACATCAAGACCTCCAACCTCGAGGTCATCACCGGAAAGCCCCGCGGCGCGTTCTTCGTACCCAAGGGGACGAAGCTCGTCTCCCTCAAGAAGCCGGTCACGTCGAGCGACATGCAGCCGGTCATCGGCGAGCTGAATTTCGTCACGGACGGCGAAAAATCGGGCGAGGACGGCTACTTCGTCGAGCTCGGGCCCGGCAAACAGTGGGTCCAGATCGATCTCGGCGCGGAATACGCCCTGAGCGCCGTCCTGATCTGGCATTACCACAGCCAGGCCCGCGTCTATCGCGACGTCGTCGTCCAGGTCTCCAACGACAAGGACTTCGTGGCCGGGGTCGCGACGGTCTTCAACAACGACCACGACAACACGGCCGGCCTCGGGATCGGCCGGGACAAGGAATATATCGAGACCAACGAAGGCCGGCTGGTCGACCCCAAGGGGGTCAAGGCCCGCTACATCCGGCTGTCGAGCGGCGGCAACACGTCGAACGACATGAACCACTATGTCGAGGTGGAGGTATACGGCAATCCGGCCAAATGAGCAAGACCGCTTTCCGCGGACTTTTTCTCGTCGTCCTGTGCGGAGCGGCATGGCTCCGCGTTCCCGGCCTCGGCCTCAGGCCGATGCACCATGACGAGGCCAACCAAGCGGTCAAATTCGGCCTTCTTCTCGAAAAGGGCGAGTATCGCTATGACCCCGTCGACCACCACGGTCCGACCCTCTATTACCTGACCCTCCCCATAGCCTGGGCGGCGGGCAAGCCGACCCTCGCCTCGCTCGATGAATCGACTCTGAGGTTCCTGCCCGTCCTCTTCGGCCTCGGGATCCTCCTGTCGTTCCTGTTTTTCGCGAAGGACATCGGCCGGCCGGCCGTGCTCGCGGCCGCGATATGCGCCGCTCTTTCCCCGGCTTTCGCCTATTACAGCCGCTTTTACATCCAGGAGATCCCTTTCGTTTTCTTCATCTTAGGTTTCATCGGGTCGCTGTGGCGATTCTTGGAGCGCCCGACCTGGATCTCCTCCCTGGCCACGGGCGTCTTTGCCGGCCTGGCGTTCGCTACGAAAGAGACATCCGTCCTCATTTTTGGGGCCGTGGCCGCGGCGTTGGTTGTGACGCGCTTCGTCTCGAAAAGGCCGCAGGAGGGACAAGAGACGAAGGGCAAAATGCCTGTATCGCGCATCGCCGCCGCGCTCTCCGCTTTCCTCGTGACCGCGGGCTTGCTCTTCTCCTCGTTTCTGACGCATCCTCAAGGGATCGTGGATTCCGTGACGGCCTTCGCCGCGTATATCAACAAAAGCGGGACAGCCGGTTTTCACCTCCATCCCTGGTGGTATTATCTCGGCCTCCTGACCTATTCGAAATCCGGCGGCCTCGTCTGGAGCGAAGCGCTCATCCTGGCGCTCGCCTGCCTGGGCCTCCTTGCGGCCGCGCGCAAGAGGAATCCATTCGCGGTTTTCATCTCGTTTTATGCGCTCCTCACCCTTGCCGTTTTTTCCCTGATCCCCTATAAAACACCCTGGAACCTCCTCCCCTTTTACGCCGGATTCCTCCTCCTCGCCGGGATCGGCACGGTCTTTGTCTTCGAGTACGCCCGGAAGGTCCATTTTGCGGTCCCGGCCGGCATCATCCTCGTTCTCGGCTTCGCCCATCTCGGCTGGGAGAGCCGCCAGGCGAATGTCCGATACCATTCGGACCCGCGAAATCCCTACGTCTACGCCCAGACCAGCCCGGATTACGCCAGGCTCGTCCGGCGCATCGACGAAGCCGCAGCCGTCCATCCCGACCGCGAACGCCTTCTGATCAAAGTCGTCTGCGGCCCCTACGAGACCTGGCCACTGCCGTGGTCTCTGCGAAAATACGCGCGCGTCGGCTACTGGACGGAGGCTGCGGCGGCGGGCGGATTCGACGATGCTCCGGTCGTCGTCGCTTCCCAAGACAACGCCGAGAAGCTGGATCCGCTCCTCGGCGGCAAGTACCAAGCCGAATTCTACGGCCTGCGGCCGGAGGTCCTCCTGACCCTCTATATCCGGAACGACCTCTGGGAAAACGTCATCCGGCGCAAATTATGATTTGCCCGAAGACGCGTTTTTTCTTATAGTGTTTTCGAGCGACAAGAAACAGGAGGGACCATGAACAAGACTTTATCCTACGCGGTGCTTTTCACATTCGCCCTGATGCTTTTCGCCGCGGCCTGCGCGCCGGGGCCGAACACCGCCGAAAACACCGCCGGGAAGGACGGCAAGGTCGCCGGCTTCTGGCTCGGCCTGTGGCACGGCCTGATTTCGCCCGTCACCTTCATCATCTCCATATTCAGCAAAACGGTCCGTCTCTACGAGGTTCACAACAGCGGCGGATGGTACAACTTCGGATTCGTGCTCGGAGCCGGCCTCTTTTTCAGCGGCGGCATCTTCGGCCGCAAGAAAACGAAGAAATGGTGGGATTGACCGGGAAAGGAACGAGAAAACCATGGCAGAAAACAAAATCGACCAAATCCTCGGCTCGCTGACGGGCGTCGCCGAGCGGAAGGGGGACCGGATCGCCGTCCTCGACGCGAAGCGGCTTCCCGAAAAGATGGACGGCCTCGTCCGCGAGGCGGTCTTCGGCGACCACGAAACGCAGTCGGCGGCGCGCTGGATCATCCGCTCGGCCGCCCAGGCCGTCGGCGTCCGGCCGGCGTCCATCCACGACCTCTACATGGCCATCGGCCGCGGCGACGTCCCCCGGACGTTCACCGTCCCGGCGATGAACCTCCGCATGCTGGCCTACGATTCGGCCCGGGCCGTCTTCCGCGCCGCCCGCAAGCTCGACGTCGGGGCCCTCATCTTCGAGATCGCCCGCAGCGAGATCGGCTACACCGACCAGCGTCCGGCCGAATATGCGGCGGCCGCGCTCGCCGCGGCGGTCAGGGAAGGATTCCAAGGCGCCGTCTTCATCCAGGGAGATCACTTCCAGACGTCGGCGAAGAAGTACGCCTCCGCGCCCGAAGCGGAGGTCCAGGCCATCCGCGACCTCATCCTCGAGGCCGTCGCGGCCGGGTTCTACAACATCGACATCGACACGTCGACGCTCGTCGACATCTCCAAGCCCGCGCTCGAAGAACAGCAAAAGCTCAACTACGAGGTCTGCGCCGATTTCACCCGCTTCATCCGCGCCCACGAGCCGAAAGGGGTGACGATTTCGGTCGGCGGCGAGATCGGCGAAGTCGGGCAGAAGAACAGCACGCCCGAGGACCTTGACGCCTTCATGGCGGGCTACAACGCCCGGCGGGGGGACCTGACCGGGATCAGCAAGATCAGCATCCAGACGGGCACGAGCCACGGCGGGGTCGTCCTTCCCGACGGCACGCTGGCCCAGGTCGCCATCGACTTCGACGTCCTCCGCCGCGTGGGCGAAAAGGCACGGACCACGTACGGCATGGGCGGCGCCGTCCAGCACGGCGCGAGCACCCTGCCCGAGCAGGCGTTCCACAAGTTCGTCGAGGCGGGCACCTGCGAGGTCCATCTGGCCACGGCCTTTCAGAACATCATCATGGAGCACGAGGCCGTGCCCGAGATCCTCAGGCAAGACATAATCGAGTGGCTCAAGGTCAACGCGTTCACCGAACGCAAGCCGAAGGACACGGACGCCCAGTTCGTCTACAAGACGCGCAAAAAGGCGATTGGGCCGTTCAAAAAGTGGTTCTGGGACCTGCCGGACGGCGCGCGCGCCGCGATCGGGGCCAGCCTGGAGAAGATGTTCACGTTCCTCTTCGAGCAGTTGAACGTGGGAGGAACGACGGCCGTGGTCAAGAAATTCGTGGCTGCCCCGGAGGTCCATCCTCCCCTGCCTTCGGGAGGGGCGAAATCGGGGAAGGGCGAGTCCGTCGACGGCCTCGCCGATTAATAATCGGGGACACAATATACGATTCCTCTTTCTCGTTCGGGAGCGATTTTGGGGGCCAGAGTATGGGGTCCCCTTTCCTTCGGTTTTTCCTTTATCGGCCAAAATGAGGAAAGAGGGCTTGTGTCCCTCCGTCGATATCGAGGTCCTATCGAGTCCGCTCCGCCGTAGACAAAGCCAAGGACGGGAGAGCGAGCGGGGAGGGGAACCAAAATGAACGAAACGGATTGGCTAGGCAAGCTCGTTGGGCACGTGCGTGTGGTGGAGGCGCTCGGATCTGGAGGAATGGGCACCGTTTACATCGGCTATGATGAGAAGCTCGGCCGGAAGGTCGCCCTCAAGTCGATCCGCGACGAGGAAAGGCTGGACCCGGCGACACGCGCGAGGTTCCAGCGCGAGGCGCGTGTCCTCTCCCAGCTGGATCACCCAAACATCTGCCGGATCTACGACTACGTGGAAGGGGAACAGGCGGACTTCCTGGTCCTTGAGCTCATCGCCGGCAAAAGCCTCAAGGACGTCATCCGTGAGAGCGAAACCAGCTATGAGCAGCGGCTCGCGCTGGCCGAGCAGGTCGCCGGCGCCCTCGCCCTGGCCCATGAGCGCGGAATCATCCACCGGGACCTGAAGCCCGCCAACATCATGGTGACGGAGGCGGGAGAGGCGAAGGTGCTGGACTTTGGCCTGGCCCGCTCAGCGCGTGATCCGCAATCCCCGTCTCCGAACGCGATGAATGCGGGAGCGGCAAAAGTCCTGGACATCGACGTGTCCCGCGCCGCGCAACACACGTACGGCCCTACCCTGACCGTGACCCCGGGCGAGCCGCCCGCATCGATCCCGGACTCCCAAAATGAACCGGGCCCCGTCGTGACGAAGCTCGGCACGCTCATGGGCACGCTCGCCTATATGAGCCCGGAGCAAGCCCGCGGCGAGGACATCGCCCCGGCGAGCGACATGTACTCGCTGGGCCTCGTACTGCAGGAACTGTTCACCGGGCAAGCGCCTTTCGATCTCGGAGTTCCCGCTCCCGAGCTCCTCCGGCACGCTCAGGAGGGCCGGACCCGGCCCGTCGTCGGCCTGGACGCCGATCTGACAGCGCTGCTAGGGCGGCTCAAGTCCCTCGCGCCCGGGGCGCGGCCCTCCGCACGCGATACGCTCGATCGCATCGTCTGGATCCGCTCCAAACCGGCCCGGCGGCGCAAGAAGATCGTCGCCGTCTCAGCCTTCGCCGCGCTGGCCGTGCTCGCCGCCGGCCTCGGGGTGGCTTCCTGGCGCGCGACCCGCGAGGCCGCCCGGGCGAACCGCGAAGCCGAGACGGCACGGCGGATTTCCGAGTTCCTCACGGATCTCTTCAAGACCAGTGATCCCAGCCGGAGTCGCGGCAACGTCGTCACGGCGCGGGAGCTGCTCGACGTCGGCGCCAGGCGTCTCGACAGCGAGCTCTCCGATCAGCCCCGCATCCAAGCCCGCCTCCTCGACACGGTCGGCAAAGTGTACATGGCGCTCGGCCTCTACGAGCAAGCGCAACCGCTCCAAGAGCGGGCGCTCAAGATCCGTCAGGCCACGCTGGGAGGAGAAGATCCCGAGGTGGCGGAATCGCTGGCCGGGCTCGGCATCCTGGTGGGGCGCCGCGGCGGTTTCGAGCGATCGGAAGCGCTGCTGCGCCAGGCGCTCGGGATCCAGGAAAAGGTGCTGGGGCCCGACCATCCCAGCGCAGCCCTCACTCTCAAAGCTCTGGGTGTGGCCGCCCGGTATCGCGGCGACTGGGCCGAGGCGGACACGTTCTACCGAAAAGCCCTCGCCATCCAGGAGAAAGCCCTCGGCCCCGCCGATCCCGAAGTCGCATCCACCCTCAACAACCTCGGCGTCAACGCCCGCGATTTCGGGGACTATGCGGAAGCCGAGCGTCTGTGTCGCAAGGCGCTGGCCATCCGGGAAAAGGCCTTGGGCCCGGATCACCCGGACCTGTCCGACACCCTCAACAACCTGGGCGTGATCGCCTCCTCCGGCCGCAGCGACTATGCGGAGGCGGACCGGCTCTATCGGAGAGCCCTCGCAATCCGGGAGAAAGTTCTCGGCCCCGAACACCTAGCCGTGGGCGAGGTGCTGACCAACCTGGGCGTCAACGCCCGCGACCTCGGCGACTATGGGGAATCAGACCGCCTCTACCGCAGGAGCCTCGCCATACGGGAAAAAGCCCTGGGTCCCGACCACCCGGCGGTATCCGACATCCTCCACAATCTGGGAGTGAACGCCTGCGAGCGCGGCGAATATATCGAGGCGGAACGGCTGTTCCGGAGATCCCTCGCCATCCAGGAGAAGGCCTTGAATCCCGATCACCCGGACCTGGCGACGACGGCCAACGAACTCGGGTGGACGCTCCGCAACCAAGGCCGCGACCGGGAGGCGGAGCAGATCCTCAGCCGGGCCTTCCGGGCGCTGGAGAAATCGTCCTACGGCCCCGGACACGAGTTCACGCTCGAGGTCGCCGTCAATCTTTCGGATGTCCTGAGGCGTCGAGGCCAGCTCACCGAAGCCCTCGGATTGGCCCTCCGCTCGATCGAGGCCGTGAAGAAATCCGCTCCATCAGCCCAAGAGCGCCTGAATGCGGCGCACGCCGCCCTGGAGGCCGGCTTGATCGCGCAAGCCCGCGGCGATCACCAGGGGGCGGCGACATTCTGGGCAGCGGGACTCTCCCCCGACCTCGAGCGGCTGCTCATGCCGCGAGGCCCCTCGGTCAAGGCGAGCCTGCTCTTTTTGCTGGGGCGGCCCGCAGAGGCGCGTCCGCTCCTCAGCCCGGCCGCACTCGCCTACGACGCGGAGCTCGTCGCGCGGGCAAAGCAGCAGGAGAACGGCAAGCTGTAGAGGCCGGTCCGCTCCGGACGTCGAGGGAGATAGGGACCGGAAGATTATTTCTTATACGGCGTGCGGACGGGGGGGTCGTCGCCCGTGACGCGCGCCGCCCAGAGCATGCCGCGCTTGACGATCTCCCGGGCCTGGGGCACGTCGAAATCGGCCGCCACGTGGCCGAGCGACGTGTAGAAGATCCGGCCTTTCCCGTACATCTTTTTCCACACGACGGGCATGACGCTCCCCTTGATCCAGGGCGCGTACTGGCCGGAGAAGGTCGTCGTCGCCAGGATGTCGTTCTGCGGGTCGACCTGCATGTAATACTGTTCGGAGTGCATCTTGAAATCGGCGAGGCCTTTGGTGATGGGGTCGTCATGATTCGTGACGTTCACCTCGTAGTCGATAACGCCGCCGGGATGGGCCACCCACTGGCCGCCGACCATGAATTCGTATTCGACGTTGCTGCGGAAGGCGTCGGCCATCCCGCCGTGCCAGCCGGCCATGCCGACCCCGGCCTTGACCGCATCCTCCAGCCCCTTCTCCTGCTGGGGAGTGATGCTGGACATGGTGAAGACCTGGACGATGAGGTCGAGCGACTTCATCTTCTCGGCGTCGAGGTAGGAATCGAGGGTGTTCGAGATCTCGACCTCGAAGCCCTGCTCCTTGAGCCATGGAGCGAAGATGTCGACGCATTTCTTGGGCTCGTGGCCGTCCCAGCCGCCCCAGACGAAGAGCGCTTTCCTGACCTTCGCCGGCGCCTGCCCTCCCGCGACAATGACGCCGATGACGAAGACGATAAGCAGGCCTCCTATGAGCATCTTTTTAAACATGTCTTATAGTTCCTTGATCCAGATGTTCCTGAAGCGCACGGGGTTCCCGTGGTCCTGGAGCGACACCGGCAGCTTGTCGGCGTGGGCGGCGTAGGGCGGCCGCTGCTTGTGCGCCGTCGGGCCCGTCAGCACCGCGTAGCTCTGGACGACGATCCCGTTGTGGACGACGGTCATCCAGGCAGGCGCGGCGAGCGCCTTGTCCGCGCCGAAGCGCGGGGCATGGAAGATGATGTCGTAGGTCTGCCACTCTCCCGGCTTCCGGCAGACGTTGAACATCGGCGGGTGCTGGCCGTAGATGGCCGCCGTCATCCCGTCGGCATACGTTTTGTTGTCGTAACAGTCGAGGACCTGGACCTCATAGAGGTTCATCAGGAAGACGCCGCTGTTGCCGCGCTCCTGTCCCTCGCCCTTGACGACGGCCGGAGCGGCCCACTCGACGTGGAGATGGCAGTCGCCGAAGCCCTGCTTAGTCTGGATAGAGCCGGTCCCGGCCGCGACTTCCATATAGCCGTTTTCGACCTTCCACCGGGCGGGATTTCCCTTCGCATCCTGCCATTGGCCGAGGTCCTTTCCGTCGAAGAGGACGACGGCGCCCGGCGGGGGGCCGACCGAAGGCCCGGCCGGGCCGGGATCCAGAACGGCCGGAAGAGGCCGGTTCGGGTCGTGAACCGCCCAGTCCATCTTCGGGATAGTCTGGGAGGCGGCGAAGCCGATGAGGCCGAGGATAAGGGCTGAAATCATCAGGGATACGTTGGATCTCATATTTCCCTCTAAATCGGGTACACACACGGTGTGTGTACCCATTTCTGGCAAAGAACGAGGACGGATAAGGCGGAAGGCACGTTGGTTCGCATGTTTTATTCCTCGGGTACACACACCGTGTGTGTACCCACTTCAATTACAGCGACCAGCCCTTCCGGTACTCCTTGTGGACCCATTGATTGGCCTCGGGCAGGTTCGTGACCTCGAGCTTTTCGGCGTTCCACTGAAGGATGGTCTTGGCCTCTTTGGTCCGGAGGGCGATGTTGCCGAGCAGCATGGTCTCGGTCAGCGGGCCGCTGTAAGAGAAATCGGTGGTCGACTTCTTGCCGGTCTTGATGGCCGCGATCCATTCCTCCATGATCCCGGGCGAGCGGGGGATGGTCTTTTCCGGCCGCTTGTAGTCCTGCATCAGCTTTTCCGGCAGGATGCGCGGATTGTCCCCGTAGCAGCCGCAGAGGATCATGCCTTTGGACCCGACAAACAGACAGCCGCCGCTGTCGTCGCCCATCATCCGCCCGTTGTCGAGGACGGCCGGCCGGGGCGCCGTCAGTCCGCCGTCGTACCAGATCATTTTCGCGGGCGGCATGGACCCCCGCTGGGGGAACTCATAGGTGATCATCTCAGCGATCGGGTAGGAATCCTTCGTATATTTCGAGGAGCTGGCCTGGACTGTCGAAGCGTGCCCGAGCTTGAGGGCCCAGTAGATCTGGTCGATGAGGTGGGCGCCCATGTCGCCGACTGCGCCCGTCCCGTAGTCCCACCAGCCGCGCCAGTTGAACGGCAGATATGCGGGATGGTAGGGCCGCCAGGGGGCCGGGCCGAGCCAGACGTCCCAATCGAGCGTCGGAGGCACGGAGGGGATCTCCTTGGGAGCGTCGATGCCCTGCGGCCAGATCGGCCGGTTGGTCCAGACGTGGGCTTCCCGGACGTCGCCGATCGCGCCGTCCCAGATCCATTCGCAGATCAGGCGCGCGCCCTCTTTCGAATGACCCTGGTTGCCCATCTGGGTGACGAGGTTCCGCTTTTTCGCCTCTTCGGCCAGGAGGCGCGCTTCTTTGATCGTGTGCGTCAGGGGCTTCTGGACGAAAGCGTGTTTTCCCATCTTCATCGCCGCCATGGCGATCACGGCGTGGGTGTGGTCGGGAGTGCTGACGGTGACCGCGTCGAGGCTCTTTTCCTTGTCCAGCATCTCCCGGAAGTCTCTGTATTTATTGGCTTTATCGTATTTCGGCTGGAATTCGGGCTTGTTGTCCTTGTGCGACAGGAAGGCCGCCATCTGGGTGTCGTCGCAATCGCACAGGGCGACGATGTTCTCCGTGCTGCAGGCCCAGACATCGGAGGTCCCCTTGCCGCCGACGCCGACGCAGCCGATGTTCAGCGTGTCGCTCGGCGCCGTGTAACCCGGCCCGCCAAGCACTTTGCGCGGCACGACCATGAAGCTCGCGGCCGCGCCCGCGGCGGCGGCCGTCGTCCCCAAAAAATCACGCCGGCTCAGAGGCGCGCCGGGCGTCCCGCTCTGCTTCGAATCTGTCATGAGTCCTCCTCCTTGGTCGAATGACGGCTTGCGCCGCCGCAAGGTCAACTACTATATATATGAACGAAGAGTTACTAAGCCGGGCGAAATATGGTTGACTCCTTATTTCCTTATCGCCCGGCTAGTACTCGGGGAACAGCAAGGAATATGCAAAATATATTCTGTTCCCCGTAGTAAGTCAAATAACGCGCGGGAGAACAGCCGGGGCCTTCCGCTCAGCTGCCCAGCTCGCGGATCCGGATGTTCCGGAATTCGACCCTGGTGCCGTGGCCGAGGAAGCCGATGCGGCCGGATTGGTTCTTCAGCCCGGGATGGTCCCTGTGGTCGACGGTCCCGCCCTTCGATGCCTCGTCGATATCGGCGTCCACGATCGTCGTGCCGTTCAGGACCACGGTCACGCGGCGCCCTTGGACGGTGATCTCTTCGGAATTCCATTCTCCGACGGGCTTGAGCGCTCCCCGCTTGGCCGGCACGACGCCGTAGATCGAACCGTGGTATTGATACGGCTGGAGGTTCCGGTACGCCTCCCCCGTATCGTCGAGGACTTGGATCTCCATGGCCGCGTACGCGGCATCTCCCGCCAGGGGCGTCCGGATCCCGATCCCGTTGTTCGCGCCGGGCGTGAGCTTGAATTCGAAGCGGAAGTTGAAATCCCGGAATTCGCGCTCGGTGTAGAGGTTTCCGCTCGCCTCCGGTGAAACGACGATCGCCCCGTCCTCGGCCCGATATCCCTTTGTGTCCCCGGTCCATCCGGTCAGATCCTTCCCGTTGAAGAGCGGGGTGAAGCCTTCTTCCGAGACGGCCGCTGCGGCCGGCGCCGGGCCGGCGGGCCGGGCGATCTCTCGGAGAAAGATATTCCGGAAAGCCAGGGCTGTGCTGTGGGCTTGGAGCTCGATCTGTCCGTACGAGTAGATCGGCTTGTCGCGCTCCCAATAATTCTCCATGACGACGTTGTCCGCAACGGGAATCCCGTTGAGGTGGACCGTCACTCGGTCGCCTATCATCTTGATATAAAAGGTATTCCATTCGCCGGGCTCGCGGTCGGCCCGGACGAGAGGCTTGGACGGATGGACTTTGTTGTTATACAGGCCGCCCGAGCCGTCCGGGCTCTGGGTCATGTCCCAGATCTGGACCTGGGGCGATCCGCGCAGATAGATGCCGCTGTCGCCCTTCGGCTGGATCTTCCAATCCACGAACATTTCGAAGTCGCCGTAGTCCCTGAGGGTGCAGAGGCTGTGGCCCCGGCCGTCGAAGACGAGCGTTCCCTCGACGACTTTCCAATGCTTCCGCATCAGCGCGTCCGCTTCGGATTGCGCCTTTTTCGTCTCCGCCGGCGTCATACCGGCGCGCTTTGGAGGGTCGGCGACCAGCCCCTTCCAGCCGGAGAGATCTTTGCCGTTGAAGAGCGCCGAAAATCCGTCTTTGAGGAGCATCATCCGGACGGTGCGCTCCGCTTCGTCCCGGTCGTATTCGCTGTCGATGAAAAGGATCGCCTTTTTCAAGATCATGGCCGGCTCGAGGCCGGTCCATCCGGCCGCTCCGGGCACGGGCATGACCAGCCTTAAAACGGCCTGCGCCGCCCTGGCCTGGCACGCTTTGTCATCGAGAAACCTCGAAACGGTCCTCAGCGATTCCAGGGTCCGAACATTGGCCAGAGCGGAAAGGACGAGGTTCTTCTCGTTCGTCTCGGCCGCGACGCCGAGCGCTTCCTTGAAAAGTACGAGCTTGCGCTCCGGAGAGGCGTCGGATTCCTGCGTCAGCCGGGTGATCCCCTGCAGGGCCAGGTAACGGCTTTTTTTGTCGTCGGTCGTCCTCGCCGTCTTCCACAATTCCTCGAGGGCGCTGCCGTCCGGCCAATTCGACAGGGCGTAGAGCGCCGCCGCCTGCATCTGCGGATCCCCTCTCCGCATTTCGGCGGTGACCGCGGCGAGCGCTTGCTCGCCACCGATCCTGGACAGCGCTCGGACGAGGTCGGCGCGGGCCGGACCCTGGGCTTTATCGAGCGCCGCCAGGACGGCCTCGGCACGACGCTCACCGTCCGGAATCTGTCCGGCAGCGGCGGCGAGAGCGTTCTGGACGAGCGCAGAATCCGGGGTTCCGGCCGCGGAGGAGAGGAGCCCGGTCAAGGCCGTGAGGTCGGCCGGCCGGGCCAGGGATTCGAGCGCCGTGAGGGCTGCTCTCCGGACAGTCTCGTCCTCGCTCCGCGCCTGGGCCAGGACAAGCGGGGCGGCAGCCGAAGCCTTGCGTTCGGCCAGGATTTCGATAAGCGCGACGCGGGTTCGAGCCGGCGCATCCATGAGGATCGAGATCGCGCCCGCGACGACCTTGGCCGGCGCGAGGTAGGAGAGCGCCTCCCGGACGGCGGCCACCTGTTCGGCGTCGTCCGACCAGACGAGAGGCCAGACCTCGCCGAATACGGAATCGCCGCCCAGGCGGGCTGCAGCCACGGCCGCAGCCAGGCTCACCCGTTTGCTGTCGCTCCCGATCTTCCGGCGGACCGCAGGCAAGGCCGCTTTGTCGCCGCGGCGGCCCAGCATGGCAATGACGTCGGCCTGGTTTTCCGGCCAAAGGCCGTCCAAGGCCTCGACCCAGCGCGCCGTCGCCTGGTCTCCGCGGATCTCTTCCGCGAGCTGGAGCGCCTTTTGGCGGAACGGTGCATCGGACGATTCCGCGGCTTCGAGCAGGACGTCCAGGCTCCGGGCTCCGAGGATCCGGACGAGAAGCGTCAGCGCCGAAGACCGGGCCTGGCTCTCTTCCGGGAGGGTGGAGTTGCGGACGAAATCGCGGCAGATGCGTTCGGCTGCTGCCGCATTCCCGTTCTCCCACTGCCGCCGGGCGTACAGCAAATAAAGCGACGCGGCCCGCGACCGCTCGTAAGGCGAAGCCGTGACCGCCGTTTTTTCCAGAAAGGGCAGGACGGCCGGATCGCCGAGGTTGGCGAGGGCGAAAAGCGCCGCTCCCCGGGTCTCCGTATCCGGACTCGCGGCATAGGCCGCGATTTTCTTCGAGGCCTCGGCGCCTCGAAGCTCGCCGAGGGCCTGGAGGATTTCGACCCTGTTCTTCGCGGGGACGGAATCGACCGATTTGAGAAGGGCCGTCACGGCCTCGGCCTCATGGGAAGCGGCGAGCGCACGGGCCGCCGGCCCGCCGAGCTTAAGGTCGCCGAGGAGCTTCGCCAGAGGTTTTACGGCCTCTTTCCTTCCGACGAGCTGAAGCTCGCCGATGATGAAGGCTTTGACATCGGGCTCGCGCGGCTCCTCGAGGGCCTGGACGAGCTCTTTGACGAACGTCAAGCGCTCCGCTTCGGCTCCTTGACGGCCGACGTGGACGGCCGCCGCGTCCAAAGCAAAACGGGCCAGGCTGTCGTCGTCGGCGCCGGGAGCGGCCAGCCGGCCGCAGACATCCCGGATTCCCTCCGGACCCAGGGCTATGAGTTCGGCCGCCGCAGCCGCCGCATCTTTCGCGCTCTCCGCCGGGAACTTGGTCAAGACGGCCGAAACCTTGGCCGCGACAGGCGAACTCTCCTGCCTCCCCTCGAGCGTTCCGAGAACGAGCAACGCCCCGGCGGCAAAGAGCGCCGCCGCCCGGTTGATATGGGACCGTTTGATATTCGTGTTCATGGTGCCGCCCATCAGAGCCGCCACGGCGCCCGCATCGGTTCGAAGATCAGCCGGTCGGCCTCCTCGTCGCCGACGAACCGCTGGCCGGCCGGATCGAAACGCAGCGGGCGCCCCAGCCGCACGGCGATCTTGGCCAGGTTGACGAGGGTGCAGGAGCGGTGGCCGTTCTCCTCGTTGAGGGCGAACCGCCGCCGTGTCCTGACGGACTCCGCGAAGTCGGTCACCTGCGGCTCGAGGTCGGGAAGCTCGGCAGCTTTATTCCGGAGGTTCGGGACGTCGGACTTGAAGCCGCGGTACAGCCGGCCCAGCGGGCCTTCGATGAACGGGACGTCGGCGTCCTTGTCCTCTCCGTCGAGGATGATCTCGCAGCCGTCGTCGTACCTCAAGCGGATCCGGCGCCACCGCCCGCACGCGTCGGGGTGCTGCTGGGGCGCGTCGCACTCGACGGCCACAGGGCTCGTCCCGTCCTTTTCCAGGACGTATTGGACGGGATCGAGGTAGTGCATCCCCATGTCGCCCAAGCCCCCGCCGTCGTAATCCCAGTAGCCGCGGAACGTCCCATGGACCCGATGCGGATGATACGGCTTGAACGGGGCGGGGCCCAGCCAGAAGTCGTAATCCAGCTCCTTGGGAACCGGTTGGGGCGGAAGATACGTCCTGCCGCTCCAGTAGAATTTCCAGTCGAACCCCGTGGCGCCGCATACGGTCACCTTGAGCGGCCAGCCCAAGAGGCGGTTCTGGACGATCTTCTTGATCGGTTTGACGGCCGACCCGAATCCGTAGAATCCGCTCTGGAAGCGGAACCACGTATTGATCCTGAACATGCGGCCGGTTCTCCGGACAGCCTCGACGACGCGCTTTCCCTCGCCGATCGTCCGGGTCATGGGCTTTTCGCACCAGACGTCCTTGCCGGCCTCGGCCGCGGCGACGGAGATGAGGGCGTGCCAGTGGGGAGGCGTGGCGATATGGACGATGTCGATATCGGGCCGGGCCAGGACTTCGCGGAAGTCGCGGTAGCCCTTGACGCCCGCGCCGGCCGCATCGAGAGCGGTCTTGAGATGGGCGGCGTCGACGTCGCAGACGGCGAGGAGGCGGCCGTCTTCGTACCGGATATGGCCGAGGCCCATGCCGCCGACGCCGACGATCGCCCGGGTGAGCTCGTCGCTCGGGGCCGTGCGCCCAGGCCCCCCCAGGACCGACCGCGGGACGATCGTGAACGCGGCCGCAGCCGCCGCCGAAGTCTTGAGGAACTCCCGTCTTCCCAGGGGCTTTCGTACGGCCATTCCGACCTCCTCTGTCCCGGCGCGCAGGACGACGATTCATTCTACGCATTCGCGGGCCGGCAATCAACCTAATCCGGGGTCGCGTCTACACTTTGCCGTTTTAATAGATTAGGTACACACACCGTCTGTGTACCTATCAAAAGGTACACAGACGGTGTGTGTACCTACTTATCGTGGGCGAATTCGGGCCATGGGCAAAGTGTAGACGCGACCCCCCGCGGCTTTTTTGATATAATTTCCGGCCGGATGGCGAAGCCCTTCCTGGATTCGCCCGATTCCTGACGCGAGGTGCCCCCATGTCACTCATCCTGACGGATTTCGACGGGAAGGTCGGGACGATCGCCTTCAACCGCCCCGAAAAAAGGAACAGCTTTTCGGCCGATATGCTCAAGGAGCTGATCGCGGCCCTGGACGCGCTCGAACACAAGAAAGCCCGGGCCGTCATCATCCGGGCCCAGAAGGGGGCTAAGGTCTGGTCGGCCGGCATGGACATTTCCGAGCTCCCCGACCCCGGCCGGGACCCTCTGTCCTACCATGACCCCATCGGAATCGCCCTCCGGATCATCAAGAAGTTTCCCGCGCCGGTGATCGCCATGGTCGAAGGCGGAGCCTGGGGAGCAGGGTGCGATCTCTGTTTCGCCTGCGACCTCGCCATCGGCAGCCCCTCGGCCACGTTCGCCATCACCCCGGCAAAGGTCGGCGTCCCCTACAATTCCACGGGCATCCTCAACTTCCTGAACATCGTCGGGATGCGGATCGCCAAGGAGATGTTCTTCACGGCGACCCCCCTGTCCGCCGTCCGGGCTCATCATCTCGGCATCCTCAACCATGTCGTCCCGGAAGCGGAGCTGGAGCGCTTCACCTACGAGATGGCGGGACAGATTGCGGACAACTCGCCGCTGGCGATCAGCGTCATCAAGGAACAGCTCCGCCACCTGGCCGGGTCATTTCCCTTGAATCCGGAGACCTTCGAGAGGATCCAGGGCATCCGGCGGCAGGCCTACGACAGCGAGGACTACCTCGAAGGCAAACGGGCCTTCCTCGAAAAACGAAAGCCGAAGTTCGTCGGAAAATGAGGACGATCCGCTGGGGCATCCTCGGCTGCGCCCGGATCGCCGAACGGGCGCTCATCCCGGCCTTCCGCGGCGCCGCGAACGCCGAATTGGCGGGAATCGCCGCGCGCGACGAGCGGCGGGCCAAGGAGTGGGCGGACAGGTTCGGCATCCCCACCGCCCATAAAGACTATGCCGCGCTCGTCGAGGATCCCGATATCGACGCCGTCTACATCCCACTCCCCAACCATCTCCATGCCGTTTGGAGCATCCGGGCGGCCCAAGCCGGAAAGCATGTTCTCTGCGAAAAGCCCCTGGCTCTTTCCGAACGCGAGGCGCGGACGATGTTCGAGGCCGCCGGGAAGGCCGGCGTCCTGTTGATGGAAGCGTTCATGTACCGGTTCCATCCCCGCTTCGAAAGCGCCCGGGACCTCATCCGGTCGGGCGAAATCGGCGATGTCCTGACCGTCCGCTCCGCGTTCACCTTCCTCTTCACGAGCAGCGCCGAGGATTATCGCTGGGACAAGGCCATGGGCGGAGGAGCTCTGTATGACGTCGGGTGCTATCCGGTCAGCGCGGCCCGGACGGTCTTCGGCGGGGAGCCGGTCTCCGTCATCGCCAAAGCCCGCCTTCATCCCCGGGCCGGCATCGACCTCGGGATGAGCCTCCTCGCCGAATTTGCCGGAGGCCGCCAAGCTCTCATGGACTGCGCCTTCGACACCCCTTTTCACAGCTGGCTCGAAGCCGCGGGGACGAAAGGCAGGCTCGTCCTGCCGAGAGCTTTCTCGGCGAAAAACTTCGAACTGCCGATCGAGATCATCAAGGAAGACGACAGCCGCACGCTGAGATTTCCATCAGCCGACCAATACGTCCGGATGATCGAACATTTCGGGGAGTGCATCCGGCGCGGGTCCTCTCTCCGCTACGGAGCCGAGGACGCCCTCGGAAACGCCCGGATGATCGACGCGGCGTTCGCGTCCCTCGCGTCGGGTCGGCCCATCCGTCTTTGATGTTTTATCTTTTTACGAACCGCAGGTGCCTGACGCGGCCGGCATAGACCAGGAAGCCTGTGACGCTTCCGTCCGGCCCGCGGGTGAAGCGCAGGATGTTCCCGTTGCTTTCGAACGCGTCCTCGTAGACGGGCTCCAAGCTGTAGCGCATGGCCGGCCGGAAGCGGACGTTCAGCGCGCCGCGCTCGACGTACAGCGTATAAGTCGTATCGATTTCCTCGCTGTCGTAGACGCCGGCGTAAGCCGATAGATCTTCGGCCGTCGGGGCGAAGGATTTCATCTTCTCCCAGAGCCGAGGCTTCGCCCGGCCGTCGTCAAGCTTCATCCGGGGCGGCGCTCCCGCCAGGGCAGGTTCGAAGACGATTCTCTGGCTCCCGTCGGCGCTCGCGAACTCGTTCGCCGCCAAGGGGACGGTTGCCTGGCCGGAGACTCGCAGCGTCTTGCCTTCTTTGTCGAGCGTCAGGCGCAGGGCGGCATCGGTCAGCGGTTCCCGATAGACGCCGACGAGCGACTTGAGGGTATCCGGGGGAACGGCCGCAGGTTTCGGCTTGGCCGGTTCCTTGAGTTTTCCAGCCAGGAAAATCTCGGCCACCTGGTGAGCGAGCTGGGCCGGCCCGGACGAGGTCACGTTGCTGAGGACCGCAACCGACAGTTTCGCCTCTGGAAACCGGGCCAGGAATGTCTGATAGCCGGCCGTCGAGCCGCCATGGCTGACCTCGCGCACACCCTTGTACAAGGTCACCGTGAGGCCCTGGGCATATTCGTTTTCGAATCCGTCGTTCAGCCGGCCCCGGGTCTGCATCTCGTCGACCATGGCCTTCCCGCCGACGCGGGGCTCGTCTAGATTCGCGTTCCAGATCAGCAAGTCCCCGACCGTCGTCAGCAATCCTCCGTTGCCGATGACATTGGTGAAAGGCATGTACGTGCGGAACGTGCCGTCCCGCTCCTGACGATAAGCCGTGGCCCGGTCGGGGACGACTTTCGTGAAGTCGTCGCGCCACTGGGTGCGGGTCATGCCCAGGGGTCCGAACAGCCGTTCCCGAGTGAATTCGGGCAGGCTTTTCCCCGAAACGCGCTGAACGATGACGCCGAGGAGGGTATATCCGGTGTTGTTGTAGAGGAATTCGTCGCCGGGTTTGAAGTTCAGCTCCTTCATCCGGCCGACGAGCTCGAGGATTTCTTCGTTCGTATGGACGGCCCGGCCCGTCGGCCGGCCGGAGAGTTCGAGAAGAGGCCATTGGCTCCTCAGGCCGCTCGTGTGATTGAGGAAATGACGGATCAGGATCGGCGTCCCGAAGTCCGGGAGCTCCGGCAGGTATTTGCGGGCCGGGTCGTCAAGCGCCAGCTTGCCGTCCTGGACGAGGAGGGCGACGGCCGCCGCCGTGAACTGCTTGGCCACCGAACCGGATTCGAAGATGGTGTCGGGCCTCAGGCGCAGCCCGTATTCGAGGTTGGCCATTCCGTAGGCCCGGACCAGGACGGGCTTGCCGTCGACCGCCACGCCGACGACGCAGCCCGGCGTGTCGCTCCGGCTCCAGCGCTCGAACACGCGGTCGACCTTGGCTTCGGCGGAGACCTCGGCGGCCGCGGCTTTCTCTTGGGCAAGGGCGGGAGCCAAGGAAGCGGCCACAAGGAGAGCGAGTATTCCGAATACGGCGTTTTTTTTGAGGAGCGGCATGATGACCTCCTTGCCGGTCGAAGACGAGGGATGCGGGCTCTCCCTCCCGGCTTAGCCGAACTATATCGCCCGGCGCGCGGCGAAGTCAATCGCCGGCCCTCGCCGTTCCCCGCTGCCGATTGACAATTCCCGCTCCGCCCTCTAATATCCGCGGAAGGATACTCTGTCCATGAGGAAAGCCTGGATTTCGGCCGCCCTGTCGCTCGCGATCCTCGTGCCCGCGGCGGCCGCCGCGCCGGACGCCAAGCGGACGGGCGAAGGATTCTTCCTGGCCGTCTCGGGGCAGCCGGTTGCGTTCCGGGGCGATTTCGACGGCCGCCTCGTCCTGTGGCATTTCGACAAAGCCTTCTTCGTTCCCGCTCTGAACAGGGCGACGGCTCTGGGCTTCGGTTTGGGCTTCAAGCGGAAGGCCTGGCTCTGGGAGATCCTCTACGTCAGCTCCCGCCATCCCTCGGCATTCGAGGACCGCCCCGGAACGGCGTTCTACCGGTCGGTCGAAATCGACGGCCGGACATTCCTCGTGAAGGATTTTCCGGCCAAGCCCTACATCCTCGTCGGCATCGGCGTCCCCTGGCTCAGGGTCGATCCGGGAGCCGAGCTCAACGGCACGGCCTCTCGCGCCTCCTACATCGGGCTCGGCCTGAATCTCGGCCTGGGGATGATCATCGAGATCACCCCGGCTCTTTTCGTGAGCGGAGGCGGCCTCGTCCGCGCCGCCGGCTTTTACTACGTCAGCGGAGAAGGCAAAGGCCGCGACATCAGCGACCTCAGCGTCGGGCAGGGCGGCAATCCGTGGAAAAGCTGGCTGAAGACGTCGTCGCTGAGCTGGACGCTCGGGCTGGGGCTGGTCTTCTGACTTGAAAAACCGGCGGGGTTCGCTTATTCTATCCATTTAGTTCGCTCCGCGGAGCGGAACTCTCATGAGCAAGATCATCGCTTTTTTAGCCGAGAACCCGATTTTCCTGCTGTTTGCGGTCATCGGCATCGGCTATTTCATCGGCAGCATCCGCATCTTCGGCTTCAGCCTGGGCGTCGCCGCCGTCCTCTTCGTCGGCATCGCCCTGGGCGCACTCGACCCCCGTCTCAACCTCCCCGAATATATCTACATCATCGGGCTGGTCCTCTTCGTCTATACGATCGGCCTGCAATCCGGCCCGGTCTTTTTCGCATCGTTCAAGAAGCGGGGCCTGAAGGTCAACCTCCTCGCCTTCGGCGTCCTCCTTGCCGCGGCCCTTCTTTCCGTCGCCGTCTGGAAGATTCTGGGCCTTTCCGTTCCCGGGGCCGCCGGCCTCTTCTGCGGTTCCTTGACGAATACGCCCGCTCTCGCCGCCAGCGTCGAAACGCTCAAGACGCTGGCCGGCCAGGTGCCCAAGGCGGAATTCGAGTCCTTCATCAACGGGCCGGTCGTCACCTACGGCCTGGCCTACCCCTTCGGCGTCTTCGGCATGATCTTCTGGATGTATCTCTTCACCAAGATCTTCAAAGCCGACTTCGCCAAGGAGGAGGTCGAACGCCGGCGAGAGGAAGGCATCGGCGAAATCCTGAGCCGGACCTACCTGGTCACCAATCCGGCCCTCGACGGTAAGCCGGTCCGCGAAGCCCTTGCTTATTTCGACCCGCCCGGCTTCGTCCTGAGCCGGGTGTTTCACGGCGAAGAGATGGCCCTCGTGACGGGCGATACCGTTCTCCATCGGGACGACAAGGTCATCGCGGTCGGCGACGTGCGAGCCCACGAGCGCGCCCGGCTCCTGTTCGGGACGTGGCAGGAGGACGGCGAAGAGGACGGACTCGGCTCCTTCGTCCTTCGCCGGATCATCGTTTCCAAGAGCGGCGTCATCGGCAAGAAGATCGCCGAGCTCGGACTGCAGAAAAGATTCGGGGCGACAATCACGCGCTTGAGGCGGGGCGACGTCGACTTCGTCCCGTCGGCCTCGACGATCCTGGAATCGGGCGACAGCCTCCGGATCATGTCCAAGGAGGAGACGATCGAGCCCCTCCGGGCCTTTTTCGGGGATTCGGTCAAAGCCATGGCCGAAAGCGATTTTCTGGCGATATCCGTCGGCATCATGCTCGGCATCCTCGTCGGCCTGATCCCGATTCCGCTGCCGAACGGCATGGTCTTCAAGCTCGGGTTCGCCGGAGGGCCGCTCGTCGTCTCCCTGATCCTGGGCAAGCTCGAGCGGACGGGTCCGGTCACCTGGAAAATCCCGTTCAGCGCCAACATCGCTCTCCGCCAGATCGGGCTGGTCCTCTTTCTGGCGTCCATCGGGACGAAAGCGGGGCAGGGCCTGATCGCGACCCTTCAATCCGGAGGCCTGCGGCTGATCGCGGCCGGAGCCCTGATCACGACGACGGTCTCGTTTTTGGTGCTGATCATCGCCCACAAGTTTTTCAAGCTCCCGATGTCGGCCGTACTCGGGGTGCTTTCGGGCGTCCAGACGCAACCCGCCTGCCTCGCCTACGCCGTCCAGCAGACCGAAAACGAGCTGCCCAACATCTGGTACGCAACCGTTTACCCGGCTTCGATGGTGGCCAAGATCATCCTGGCCCAGCTGCTCGTCTCGGTGCTGTTTTTCCTCTGACCGGGCGCGGATTCACCCCCCCCCGGCCGCGCCCGTCTTGACCGGACGAAAGGCCCGGCATACAATCGGGAGCGCGATAAGGAACGAAGGCCATGAACCACACCGTCAAACTCATCGTGATCGCAGGCTTCATCGTCGTCGGCGTCGCCGCCCTCTTTCTTCTCATCGGGTCGCCGGGCGCGGAGGATTCGGGTCAGGCCGAACAGAAGTATCTCCGCGTCGGGCCCAAGGAGATCACCATCCGCAACGTGACCTCCGAGACGGTCGCATACACCCTCACGCCGACCGGCTCCAACATCAAGCCCATCGAAAAGCATCTGGCCCCCGGGGCCATCGACCGGATTCCGACGGCCCAGATCCTGGTCATCGCCTATCAAAAGAGCGGCCGCGAAGTCAGCTATTCCCTCTACCCCGGCAAGCCCTATTCCTTCCGCCTCGACAGCAACAACCTTCTCGACATCTGGATCGGAGCGCACGGCCGGGAAGACGCCGAAGACCTGGCCCCCTTCGTCCCGACCCCTCCCGAGGTCGTGGACAAGATGCTCGAGATGGCCAAGGCCGGCCAGGACTCCGTCATCTACGATATCGGCTGCGGCGACGGCCGGATCGTCGTCACCGCCGCGAAAAAATACGGAAGCCGCGGGGTTGGGATCGACATAGACCCCGTCCGGATCAAGGAATCCAAGACCAACGCCAAGGAGAACGGCGTCGAACAGCTGGTCAAGTTCCGCGAAGAGGACGCGACCAAGACCGACATCTCGCCGGCCACGATCGTGACGACCTACCTCCTGCCCGAGTCGAACGAGCTGCTCCGGCCGAAATTCGAGCGGGAGCTCAAGCCGGGCACCCTCATCGTCACCCACAACTACGTGATCCCCGGCTGGGAAGCCAAAGAAATCGATTCGGCGACGGTCACGGATACGGAAGGCAAGTCCCACAGCGTTTTCTTGTATAAAAAATAAAGCCATCCCCGGGCTAAAGCCCGGGGTATTTGAAGGCTTAATACTGAGCGGCGCTCTTTCCCCGATTTGAAAATCGGGATTTTGCGCCGCGAACGTATAGGCCCCGCCCGGCCTCTCCCCGTCCGCGCGGCCCCGCGGCGGGAACCTTCGCCTTTTCTATTGACATCCGACGTCCTTTTCGCTACATTTTCCGCCTTATTAACGGCAGAGAGTGGAATGATCGATGTGGCGAAGACTCCTTCTCTAGCCTTAGTTCTCTGGACAGGAGACATCCATGGGACTTGACCGCCGCCGCTTCTTGAAATGGGGCTTGGGAGCCGCCGCGGCCGCCGCGCCCAAGCTCGTCGCCCAGGAGGCCGCGCCGAAGCTCGACCGTCAGGCCGAGGCGGGGGAACACGCCGGCTGCCTGGTGGATACGACGCTCTGCATCGGCTGCCGCAAATGCGAGGAAGCATGCAATCGGAGGAACCAGCTCCCGCGGCCGGCGGTCCCCTTTACCGACACGACCGTCTTCCGCCAGGAGCGGCGGCCCAACGATAAAGCGTTTACGGTCGTCAACGAATACGTCGGCGCTCCTTCGCCCGACCAATCCACGGCGAAGCAGACCTACGTAAAAATCCAGTGCCTGCACTGCCTGACGCCGTCCTGCGTCTCCGCCTGCATCGTCGGGGCCATGGTCAAGGCCGACGACGGGTCCGTCGTTTACAATCCGTCCATCTGCATCGGCTGCCGGTACTGCATGGTCGCCTGCCCCTTCCAGATCCCCGCCTACGAATACGACGCGGTCCTGAAGCCCCGCGTCCGCAAGTGCGAGTTTTGCGCGGATTACACCAAGGGAACCGGCGCGGACCCGGCCTGCGCCGCGTCGTGCCCGACCGAAGCCCTCGTCTTCGGGACAAGGGCCAGCCTGCTCGCCCTGGCCAAGGACCGGATCGGGAAAAGGCCCGACCGCTACCTCGACCACATCTACGGAGAGAACGAGGTCGGCGGGACGTCCTGGCTCTACCTGACCGGCCGGCCGACGAAGGAGGTCGGCCTGCTCGAAGTCCCGACCTATATCCCCGCCCACAAGACGGAATCCATCCAACACGGCATCTTCCGCTATGGGCTCATCCCTCTGTCGGTTTACGGCGCCCTCGGCGGGCTCATGTGGTTCAACCTGCGCCGGGCGCAGAAAGGCAAGACCTCGGAAGGACAAGGAGGCGAAACGACGAAAGGAGAGTCCCATGAGTGACATCCGGCCGCAGGCCATGCGCAAACGATTCTTCACGCCCGGGACCATGGTCCTCATCGTCATCGCCGCGATCGGCCTCGCCTTCGGGCTGGCCCGCCTCCTGAACGGCATCGGGGCCGTGACGAACCTCGACGACTTCTATCCGTGGGGCATCTGGATCGCCGTCGACGTCGCCTGCGGCGTCGCGCTCGCCGCGGGAGGGTTCACCACGGCCGCCCTGGTCGAGATCTTCGGCCGCCATCAGTTCAAGTCGCTGCTCCGGCCGGCCATCCTGACCGCCTGGCTCGGGTACTTCATGGTGGCCATCGGCCTCATGTTCGACCTCGGGCGGTATTGGAACATCTGGCGGCCGCTGTTCAACTGGCAGGGCAACTCGGTCCTCTTCGAAGTCGGCATGTGCGTCATGGCCTACCTCATGGTCCTGACGATCGAAATGTCTCCCTCCCTCCTGGAGGGCATGCGCGAGGCTATGGCCAAGGAGAACTTCATCGGCCGCGCGCTCCGCCGGCTCGAGAAGCCCGTCCTGTTCGTCTACAAATGGGTCAAGATCGTCCTGCCCGTATTCATCGTCGCCGGCGTCGTCCTCTCCTGCATGCACCAGTCGTCGCTCGGGACGCTCATGGTCATCGCTCCGACCAAGGTCAGCCCCCTCTGGTACACGCCCCTCCTGCCCGTCCTCTTCCTCCTCTCGGCCATGATGGTCGGGCTGCCGATGGTCATCTTCGAATCGATCATCGCCGGCAAGAGCTTCGGGCACGAGCCGGACCGCGCCCTCATCGGCTCCCTGGCGAAGTTCGTCCCCTGGACGATCGGCGTCTACGCCGCGTTCAAGTTCGGAGACCTCATCGTCCGCTGGAAGCAGCTCAACTTCACCGAGCGCCCTGATGCGACCATCGCCTGGGTGGTCGAGATCATCGGCGGGATCATCCTGCCCTTCATCCTCTTCTCGACCAAGGCCGTCCGGAGGTCCAAGGGCTGGCTGCTTGTCTCTTCGCTCCTGGTCGTGTTCGGGATGATGCTCAACCGCATCAACGTCTACCTCGTCGGCTATTATCCCCCGTTCTCGCTCAAGCGCTATTTCCCGGCCATCGGGGAGATCGCCTTGACAGCCGGCCTGGCCTGCGTCCTGATGCTCCTCTACCGGTTCTTCGCCAACTACTTTCCGATCGTATCGGCCGAATCTCACCCCGGCGCCGCTCCGGCCGAAGTCCCGCATCGGATTCTCCGTCCCGAACATGAGACCGTCCGTCCGGTCCTGGCCTGGGTCTTCCGCGGCTCGGCCGTCGCCTTCCTCCTGGGATTCGTCGTCCTCTACTCCCTCGTCCATGCCCAGGCCATCCAGGTTTCGAGCAAAGCGACGTCGGGGATCCCGGTCGTCAATATCGCCAAAAAACCGACGATCGACACGTCGACGCTCAAGCACGCCCAACGGCCCGAAGCTTACCGCAACCTCTATGTCTTGAACAGCTCCGCCCTGAACGAACGGATCGATTACTACGAACCCGTGCGCTTCACCCACCGGACGCACGACGTCAACACCGACGGCAACTGCGCCATCTGCCACCACCGCTTCGCCATGGGTCCCGACGACCGGATCGGCGAGGACGTCAAGACCCTCCACGCCTCGATCGAGGTCCGCATCACGGGGGCTGCCTGCACGTCCTGCCACGAGGACCTCAACGAGAAGAAATACCAGAAGTGCTCGCAATGCCACAGCGGCCCCAACGAGTCCGATTTTCCGGCCAGGATCGGCCTCAAAGGGGCGTATCACCGGCAGTGCATCGGCTGCCACCAGGTCCAGCCGGCTACGGCCAATGCGCCGACCGACTGTGCCTCGTGCCATCATCCGCTCGTGCCGGACCACAAGCCCCTGCTCAACGTCCAGGCGAACCTCGAGCTGCCGGCGGTCACCGGCCGATGCCTCGCCTGCCACGAACAGACGGGAGCGGACATCATGAAAACGGCCCACTGGACATGGCAGGGCCGGACGCCCGAGATTCTCGGCAAAGAGCACAGCGCCACCGTCGGCCTGCGCAACACGCTCGACAACTACGACATCAGCCTCATGCCGAATCCCGGGTTGACCGACCTCTTTCACGTCGGCGATATCACGCAGAGCGCCGATTGGAAGGATCCGACGAAGATCGACTGCCTCGTCTGCCACGACACGACGTCCACCTACCGGCGCGAGCCTGGAAAGCCGGCCGTCGACTGGAAGGCCGTGGCCGAGAAAGCGGGCCGGCCGAGCCGCGTCAATTGCGGCAGCTGCCATTTCTACGGCGGCGGCGGCGCCGGGATCAAGAGCGGCGACCTTTCGCCCGCCCTGGTCAATCCCGGGCCCGACCTGGATTACCATATGGGGAAAGTGGACATGCGCTGCCAGGACTGCCACCTGACGAAAAAACACCAGATCGCCGGACTGTCGTTCAACGCCCCCGTCGTCGAAGGCCGGGCAGGCTGCGAGCTCTGCCACGGCGAACAGCCTCACGGCATCACCGGCGTCATCAGCCGCCACCTCGACAACCACGTCAAGACCGTCGCCTGCGAAACCTGCCATATCCCCTATTTCGCCAAGCAGTACCCCACCCAGCTCTCCGTCGATTTCTCGACGGCCGGGCAGGACCGGACCGGGATTCCCCAGCTCTTCGGAAAGCCGGCCTACGACAAGCGCTACGGCGAACAGACCTGGGGGCAGAACGTCGTTCCCGTCTATCGCTGGTTCGACGGCAGCCGCCAGAACTATCAGATCGGCGACAAGATCAATCCCCGAACGACCGTCGTCCTCAACGAGCCTCTCGGCGACAAGCACAACTCCCGCGCCCGGATCTATCCGTTCAAAGTCCACCGGGCCGTCCAACCCTACGATTCCGAACAGAACATCCTGGCCGCCGTCAAGTTCGAGGATGCCCTGTGGAAGGACTACGACTGGGACAAGGCGATCGGGGAGGGGATGAAGGCGATGGGCGCCTCCTACTCCGGCAAGCACGGGTTCGCCAAGACCGAGATGTACACGCCCGTCCACCACGAGGTCGCCCCGGCCAAACAGTCCCTGGGCTGCGCGGACTGCCACGCGCCGCAGAGCGTTTCCTGCGCCCGCTGCCACACCAACGCCGCCGGGATGAATCAGCCGGAGCACACCCGGAAGGTCTATCCTGCCTCGGCCGGCAGGTTCGACTTCAAGGCTCTGGGCTACGAGGGAGACCCGGCGGTCACGGGCGGGCGGTTCTACATGTACCTCAAGCGAGGGCTGCCTCCCCGTTAAGGGGCTCGCCCGAAGCGGGCGAACACTCGTGCACAGGTTATATTGACGAGGAAGTGAAGCGCCGAGGGGGGAGCTTGACTCCCCCCTGGAAGTGTCCCGTCTCTGAGAAAAATCTAAACAAGGAATTCAAGAAACGGGACACTGGGTGCTATTCTCTTGCTTAATGAGAGAAAAGGGCGATGAAACGCCCCATATGTCGAAGGCTTCCAAGATTCACATAGCATCGATATGTAATTGACATTTGGACGGCCAAATGTTAATTATAATTTCATGGTCAACCGTCCGTATTGGCTGAACCGGATCCGGGCGTTCTGGCGGAAGCGCCCCATCGTCTGGCTTTCCGGCGTCCGGCGCGTCGGAAAAACCACGCTCGCCAGGATGCTTCCCGAGACCGTCTACTTGAACTGCGATCTTCCTTCTGACGCGCGCCGCCTGGACGACCCGGAGATGTTTTTTCGTGCGCTCCCAGAGAGCGCGGTCGTCGTTCTGGATGAAGTCCATCGGCTGAGCGATCCGAGCCGCGTCCTCAAGATCGCGGCTGACGCTTTTCCCGGCCTACGCATCTTGGCCACCGGTTCCTCTACACTGGCGGCCACCCGTAAATTCAGGGATTCATTGACCGGACGCAAGCTCGCGCTGACGCTCTTTCCGGTCCTCTGGACGGAATGCGAAGAAGAGTTCCGGATCCGCGATCTGGATCGCCGGCTCATGAACGGCGGCCTGCCCGAATTCCTCCTGAAGCCGGCCAAGGACGAGCACCTGTTTTCGGAATGGATGGACAGCTTCTACGCCCGCGACATCCAGGAATTGTTCGCCGTCCGCGAGAGGGCGGGATTCTTGAAGCTCTTGCATCTGATGCTCAGGCAGAGCGGAGGCTTGGCGGACTTCACGGCGCTCTCCCGGGAATGCGACCTCAGCCGTCCCACCGTGAAAGCTTACCTCGAAGCGATGGGAATCGCCTGCGCCCTTTTCCCTCTCCCTCCCTATCACGGAGGCGGGCGGAGGGAGATCGTGCGCCGTCCCAAGATCTATGGATTCGACACGGGTTTTGTCGCGCATGCTCACGGCTGGAGAGACCTCCGGGACGACGACCGAGGACTCGTTTGGGAGCATCTGGTCCTGGACGTTCTTCGCGCCGCAACCGGAGGGGAAGGGCTGCATTACTGGCGAGACAAATCGGACCGCGAAGTCGATTTCGTCATCCGCCGAGGGGGGACGGCCGATGCCGTCGAATGTAAGATCAAACCCGAGCGATTCGATCCTAAACCTCTATCGGTTTTCCGTGAATTATATCCCGGGGGATCGAATTATCTAGTCTGTCCAGGGATCAGGTCCCCGTTCAGCCGACGATTCGGCTCTCTCGCGGTCAAGGTCGTCGGCTGCAAGGATCTGATCCAGGAATTCGAGGTCGCGTAAGAACCTAAGGAAGAATGGGGGTCGCTGGCCCTTCTCCCGTTAATTTTTAAAAGCATCAAAAAGGACTTGACTCTAACGTAACGTCATACTTTATAATCCGGGGCCGGAGTACAAAATGGCGACCGATCGGCCCCGCTCTTACAAGATCAAGGAATTCGCCTCCCTGACCAAAGTCACGGTCCGGGCCCTGCACCACTACGATCACCTCGGACTGCTCAAGCCGAGCGGCCGGACCGAGAGCGGGTACCGGATCTATACGGAGCCGGACCTCCTCCGGCTCCAGCAAATCGTCACCTTGAAGTTCATGGGATTTTCGCTCGGCCGGATCAAGGCCATCCTGGCCCGGCCGCGTTTCGCTGTCCGAAAGGCCCTCGGGATCCAGATCGAAGCCGTCGAAGCGGAGATCGACCGCTTGCGCTGCGCGTCGAAGGCGCTGCGGGCGATGGCCGAAGCTCTCGATGCGGGCGGCGGGGTCGAATGGAACAAGGTCATTCACATCATGGAGGTCATAAAAATGAGCGACGAAGCCAAGAAAGAATGGACGAAGAAGTTTTTCACCAAGGCGGACATGAAGGAGTTCGAGGAGATCGGGAAAAAGTACACGCCCGAGACGATGCAGGAGTACCAGAACAAATGGGCGGAGCTGATCTCCGAAGTGGAAAAAAATTTGAACGCCGATCCCGCAGGACCGCTCGCCCAATCCCTCGCCGATCGCTGGACGACCCTGCTTAAGGAAGGATATGGCGGGCACGAAGGTCTCCTTCAAAAGATCGGGAAGGCCAATCAGGAAGCGATGAAAACCGGCCGCCATCTCGCGACGCCGACGGGCAAGCCGCCTTTCGATCAGAAGGTCTGGGACTTCATCCAAAAAGCCAACGCCGCCCGCATGCCGAAAAAGGCTTGATCCTCGCGGCCGGAGCGGGGACAATAGTCCCTGGTTTCGTAAAAAGGAGTTCCGTATGAAGAAGACCGTCGTCTTTGCGTTGGCGTTGTTCGTTCTTTTCGCCCTAGTCTTTGCCGCCGACGAGGCCAAGCGCGTCCCGACCGTGGACGACCTGCTGCTGGTCAAGTCGGTCGGAGGGGCGAAAATCTCGCCCGACGGCTCGCGCGTTGCCTACACCGTCTCCGAAACGGATTTCAAGCAGGACGCCACGGTAACCCATATCTGGCTGGCGGACGCGGCCACTGGCCGTTCCTTTCAGCTCACGCGCGGCGACAAATCTGCGTCCGGACCGGACTGGTCGCCTGACGGGGCGTGGATCGCCTTCACCTCCAGCCGCGGCGGCGACAAGAGCCAGGTCTTCCTGATCCGTCCGGACGGCGGCGAAGCGGTCCCCTTGACGAACGCGGAAACGGGAGTCAACGGCTTCGCCTGGTCGGCCGACGGCCGGTCCATCGCTTTCGCGGCGTCCGAGCCGGTCACGAAAGCCGCCAAGGACCGCAAAGAGCTCCTGGGCGATTACGACGTCGTGCGTCGGGAGTACACGCACACCCACATCTGGACGTTCGACGTCGCCGAGGCCCTGAAGACACCGCAGCCGGGCCGGCAGCGGACGAAGGGAAAGGATTTCACGGTCGGCTCTTTCGCCTGGTCGCCGGACGGGACGAAGATCGCCTTCAGCGCAACGGTCAATCCCGACCTCATCCAGGGGGGGACGGCCGACGTCTATGTCCTCAACCTGGCCGACGACATGGTCACAAAGATCGTCGCTCAGCCCGGCCCGGACTCGGTCCTGCGCTGGTCGCCCGACGGCAAGCAGATCCTCCTCTCCTCGGCCATGGGCCGGACGAAGTATTTCGCCGACAATTATCGCCTCGCTCTCGTTCCCGCCGACGGCGGGCCGGTCCGCTCCCTCACGGACGCTTTCGACGAGAACCCGGGGTTCGTCGACTGGACGGCCGACGGCCTCTATTTCGGGGCGATGCAAAAGACGGCCGCCCATCTGTTCCGCCTCGACCCGGCGACGCTGAAGGTCACGAGGATTACGGAGCCCGACGAGTTCATGGGGTCGGCGTTCTCCTTCAGCCGGGACGGAAAGCGGATGGCCTTTAACTCCGGCTCCCGGACGACACTCGCCGAGATTTATGTCTCGGACCTCCCCTTCAAGCCGAGGGCCCTGACGAACATGACCGAGCAGGCGCGGAATTTCATCCTCGGGACGCGCGAGGTCATCTCCTGGAAGAGCAGGGACGGGACCGAGATCGAGGGCGTCCTGATCAAGCCCGCCGATTTCGACCCCTCGAAAAAACACCCCCTCCTCTGCGTCATCCACGGCGGGCCGACCGGCGTCGACCGTCCGCTCCTCCTGTCGCCGGACGTCCGCTACTATCCCGCCGACATCTGGGCTGCGCGCGGAGCCCTCATCCTCAAGGTGAACTACCGCGGCAGCGCCGGATACGGAGAAAAATTCCGGAAGCTCAACGTCCGCAACCTCGGCGTCGGCGACGCCTGGGACGTTCTCTCGGGCGTTCAGTTCCTGGTCGACAAAGGCTGGGCCGACCCGGCCCGCGTCGGATGCATGGGCTGGAGCCAGGGGGGATATATCTCGGCCTTCCTGACAACCTCGTCCGACCGGTTCAAGGCGATCTCGGTCGGGGCGGGAATTTCGAACTGGGCCACCTATTACTACAACACCGACATCACCCCGTTCACGATCAATTACCTGGGGGCTGACCCCGCCGACGACCCCAGGATCTACCAGGTGACCTCGCCGATGACGTACATCAAGAACGCGAAGACACCGACGCTCATCCAGCACGGCGAACTCGACAAGCGCGTTCCGATCCCCAACGCCTACGAGCTGCGGCAGGGCCTGGAAGACCGGAACGTCCCCGTCGAGATGGTCGTCTATAAAGGCTTCGGCCACGGCATCACCAAGCCGAAGTCCCAGCGGGCCGTGATGCAGCACAATCTCGCCTGGTTCAACCATTACCTCTTCGGGGATCCGAAGCCGGACTTGACCGCTCCGGTTAAATGAAGGCCGGAATTGAAATAAAAGCCGCGCCGGCCCGGGTATAAGGCGCTACGTCGATAAGCTGAACGCCTATCGCCACTGGAAGTCGCGCGTCGCCCGCCTGACGAGCGCGCGGATGAGAGACCCGTAGGCCTGCTCCGGGTCGCGCGCATCGAAGAAGATCCCGCCGCCTTTGACGACGCTCACCTCGGCGACGGCCTGGCGGTCGCGGGCGGAATCGGTCCACAGCGTCGTTCCGTCGCGTGTGTCCACGAGGCGGGCCGTTAGGAGGGCGTTCACCTCGGCCCCGACGCTGAGCGTGGAGATGATCGTGGCCAGGTCCACGCGGGGCTTGATATCGGAGGCGTCCAGCCTCCCGAAGATCAGCGCGTCCACGCCGAACCTCTGGCGCAGGGCTTCCAGGGCTTGCGGGGAAAGGCGGTTCGCGTCGATGTCCTGGAGGACGTCGTCCTCCCGGCCCAGCTCCTTGATTCGGGCCCCGGGCTGGGATTTGAGCAGAACCTCGAGGAAGACCTGGGTGGCGTATTCGGCGATCTTGCCCTTGGCCTCGGAACGGAACTGGACGAGACCGATCGTGCCCAGCGGCTCGAGAGCGATGCGGGGCGGGAACAGATGGAAACAGCCGCCGGCGGCCGCGATGAGAACGGCGGTGATCGTGACCATTGTCGTTCGCTTCATGTCCTTCTCCTTTGCCTGGGTTCATTATAAGGAAAAAAGGCGGCGGGCACCATCCTTTGCCCGCCTGTCCCCGCCGGCGTTTGACCCCGCCCCGCAATTTTGAGAATATAAAAAAA
>Ga0208828_1000080_pt1 | contig 43284 bp, 36 predicted proteins | sample Kivu_160m_FD_185487 | JGI IMG/M metagenome (GOLD analysis project Ga0208828, IMG submission 185487) | Freshwater microbial communities from Lake Kivu, Western Province, Rwanda to study Microbial Dark Matter (Phase II) - Kivu_160m (SPAdes)... | ecosystem: Environmental > Aquatic > Freshwater >... | reverse complement strand
CGCCTGAAGTGGTCGATATTCAGGCTCACGGCGATCATGGGGGTGCAAACAAGGATGGATCCGTTGTTTTTTCATATGCCATTGGATACAAGCCTTGAAATTGCCACTGCCCGTGATACCGGTTTTGCTTTAACCGAAGCCTTATACCATCAGGATGAAATACGGGGCCGTATTTTCAACTTGTCGGGTGGGCCCGGATGCCGGACCACCTACCGGGAATTTCTTGACCGTGTTTTTATCATCAAGGGGCTCAAGGGATTGGATATACCTGAGCGGGCATTTGCCGAAAGAAATTTCCATTGCGGATTTTTTTCCGATTCGGAAGTTCTCAACTCCATCCTGCATTTCCAGCGTGACAACCTTGAGAGTTTCTATGACCTGCTGGAAAAAAAGGAGGAGGGACCCGTCAGAAAGGTGATCACTTTTTTCGGTCCGCTGATCAAACGCTACCTGGCCGGCAGATCGGAACCGCTGAAAGCCCTGCGCACCAAACACAAGGCACAGATACATCGTTTTTATTATTCACAAGTCCCCCGCTGATCTGTCAATCCGGTGGATTGGAGATGACATATTATTGCCTGTAATGATAACGAATTTTTGATTAACTTTAGGGAAGTATTTAAGGCCGGTCAATGTCCACATGCCGGTTGGCAAAGCTGCCGGCAAAATGATTGAAAGACCTGATTATTAATGAAGCCGATGAAAACACAGCGTCACCTCCGCCGCCGGAACCTGTTCCGGGCTATCTTTGGGCTGTTCAGCTTATCGGGGATCATGTTCGCATTCCAGGCCTGCTATGGAACTCCGCAGGATTTCGGACTTGATGTACATGTGAGCGGCAAGGTCATTTCAGGAGCAACCCTGGAAGGCATTCCATCCATCCACGTCAGCCAGGTAGAAAACGGCAATTACGTTACAACCGGGCCGGACGGGACATTCAGCTTCTACGCCGAAAGGCTGCCCGCTTATAATTTCATCTTTGCCGACAGGGACGGAGACCTGAATGGGCGTTTTCAGGATAAGGATACCCTGGTCACCCTCCCGGAGACCGCCGATGCTATCGACCTGCTGATCCAGTTAAACTGATTCCGGTTGGCTTCGGGATTGACGATTAAGCAGCGTTTCCTTCTGGAAACCTTCCGCAGTTTCCGGAAGAATGAACTCCATCTGCATCCTTTGCGTTACTTGTTTTGGGAATGCACACTCCGCTGCAATCTCAATTGCCTCCATTGTGGTTCTGATTGCCTGACCAATGCATCGGTCCCGGATATGCCAGCCGAGGATTTTCTCCGGGTGACCGAAGAGATCGCTAAAGTCCAGAATGCGGGGGATATTACGGTTGTACTTACGGGGGGTGAGCCTCTCCTCAGGCAAGATCTGGCCAGGATCGGGCTTATGTTGCGGCAGCAGGGTTTTCGCTGGGGCATGGTAAGCAACGGCTATAACCTGACTGCCAGCCGTCTGAATGAACTCCTGAATGCAGGCCTGGGAGCAGTGACTGTCAGCCTGGATGGGTTGGCCGAGGACCATGATTGGCTTCGTCAGAAACCCGGCAGCCACAGGCGCGCCCTGGAATCGATCCGGTTGATCGCCGGCCAGTCGCGCCTGAACTCCGACGTCGTCACTTGTGTCAATAAAAGGAATATCATGTCCCTTCCCGATGTCCGGAACCAGCTGGCCGGAACGGGACTGAAAAACTGGAGGCTTTTTACCATCAGCCCCATCGGACGGGCCGCCCGGGAACCCGATCTGCAATTGGATGACAAACAATTCAGGTACCTGATGGACTTTATTGTTACGAGCCGAAAGCGGAAGGATTCACCTCAGGCCTCGTTCAGCTGCGAATCCTATATCGGTTCTTATGAAGGGGTAGCCCGTGACGGTTTTTTCTTCTGCCGTGCCGGGATCCATATCGGATCCATCCTGGCTGACGGTTCAATTTCCGCCTGTCCGAACATTGACAGGGCACTCGTCCAGGGTAATATCTACCGTGACGATTTTAACAATGTCTGGGAAAACCGGTTCAAACCGTTCCGCGAACGGTCTTGGAACCGGGTCGATCAATGCTCCGCCTGCAAGCATTACCGGTATTGTGAAGGCGGTGGGATGCATGAGTGGGATTACGAGGCAAGGAAACTGAGAAGATGCAATTACGGGAAGATCGTGACTCGTGACTCGTGAATCGTGACTCGTGAATCGTGATTCGTGACTCGTGATTCGTGACTGGTGGTTGGTATCCTTTTTATTTAAGTTCGAGAACAACAACTGATTTCGAAGGAAGGTTCACCTCCAGGGTTGACGCACCTGTAACCTTGTAACCTGTAAATCCGGCTGTTTTAACCTCATCAGGCTTCTCAAATGAGTTGAAGGAATTGTATTCCCGGGCAGTAAGGACGGAAGCCGAAGTCACTTTTTCGAAAATCTGGCCTATCAGTTCAACTTTCAGGGAAATATCCTTATCAGGGTTAAGATTGGCCACGGTGATATGGATGAACCCGTTCTTATCCAGCGATACCGAAGTGCTGAGGGCTGGAATCTTTTTCCCGTCCATCGCATAATCCTCGCAGATCAGGTGGCTGCGCAGCAGCTTTGCATCCTGATGCACCTTGTACATCCTGAATACATGATAGGTTGGCGTCAGCACCATCTTGTCGCCCCGGGTCAGGATAACTGCCTGTAAAACGTTGATCGTTTGGGCAATGTTTGCCATCTGTACACGATCGGCGTGGTTATTGAAAACATTGAGGGTCAGGGCGGCGATCAGTGCATCCCGCATGGAATTCTGCTGAAACAGGAACCCCGGTTCGGTTCCCGGTTCCACATCGGTCCAGATTCCCCATTCGTCCACCATCAGCCCAACCCTTTTCTGGGGATCGTAAGTGTCCATTATCCGGCTGTGTTTCTCAACCAGCTCATTGATTTTCAGAGCTTTTTCCAATCCGGAAAAATAGTATTGCTTTTCAAAACCGGTTGCGGCCGTCTTGTTGCTCCAGCCTGGCCCGGCGATCGTGTAATAGTGCAACGACAAGCCGCTCATGTCTCCGGGGCGATCCTTCATGATCACTTCAGTCCAATGATAATCGCCTCCGTTTGCCCCGCAGCCAATCTGGTGAAGTTTCCATTGGCCATAAATGCCGGCCATTTCAGAATAATTCCGGAGGAGATTGAGGTAATACTCCGGGTTCATGTTGCCACCGCAACCCCAGCTTTCATTCCCTACCCCGAGGTACTTGACATTCCAGGGTTTTTCCCGGCCATTCTGGCGCCGCAGGTTGGCCATCGGAACATCTTTATCGGAATTCATGTACTCGATCCAATCGGTCATTTCCACCACCGATCCGCTCCCGACATTTGCCGATATGTAAGGTTCGCAACCCAGCATTTCGCACAAGTTCAGGAATTCATGGGTTCCGAAGGAATTATCTTCCACCACCCCGCCCCAATGATAATTCATCATTTTAACCCGATTCTCCTTCGGGCCGATGCCGTCCTTCCAATGGTAGGTATCGGCAAAACAGCCTCCCGGCCAACGGAGGACCGGGATCTGCATCTCCTTCAGGGCATCAACGATATCCTTGCGGTAGCCATTGATATTGGGAATCCCGGATTCAGGTCCGACCCAGATTCCATCGTAAATGCACCGTCCCAGGTGCTCGGCAAAATGACCGTATATATTCTTGTTTATGGTCACTTCCTGATGAGTTGCATCAATGACCAGCCTGTTGGATTCCTGGGCAGTGGCTATACCGGCCAGGCTGAGCCCCAGGATAAGCGGCAAATACCTTTTCATGTTTCTTGGATTAAGTGCGTTATCGCAGTTAATCAAAATTATCAAAATAACCCGAATATCAAATTCAGGGACTCCACAGGTGGCAGCTGGCAAGATTTACGATCAAAACCTGCAAAGGGTGAAATATTCCCTATTTTTGAACTAACTAAATCGATATTATGAAAGCCAAGTATTTACCGGTTTTACTGATTGCGGGAATTCTGATTTCCTGCACTTCAAAAAAGCAGGTTGACTACCTGAATGAAACATCCGCCCAGAAGGATCAACGGATGGCCTGGTGGCGTGAAGCCCGTTTCGGACTGTTCATACACTGGGGGCTTTACGCAGTGCCGGCCGGCGAATGGAATGGTGTCACAAGCTATGGAGAATGGATCCGGGAATCAGCTCAGATTCCCCTGGAAGAATACGGCAAATTCGTCGGACAGTTCAACCCGGTGAAGTTCGATCCGGATGAGTGGGTCAGAATGGCCAAGGAGGCGGGAATGAAATACATTGTCATTACCTCCAAACACCATGATGGTTTTGGCTTGTTCAACTCACGTCAGACGGATTTTGACGTGGCTTCCACCCCCTTCAGGCGGGACATTTTAAAAGAGCTGAGCAACTCCTGTAAAAAAGAGGGCATCAGACTCTGCTTCTACCATTCCATCATGGACTGGCACCACCCCGATTACCTGCCGCGCAGAAGCTGGGAAACCGACAGAAGTACAGAAGGGGCCGATTACGACCGGTACGTTGAATATATGAAGAAACAGCTCAAGGAATTGCTTACTCATTATGGTAAACTGGGAATACTCTGGTTTGACGGTGAATGGGAGAGTACCTGGTCGGAAGAGCGGGGCAAGGATCTGTATCAATATGTAAGGAACCTTCAACCGGATATCATTATCAACAACCGCGTCACTTCAGGCCGTTCGGGCATGGCCGGCCTGACAGACGATGGGGCTTTCGGGGGCGATTACGGTACCCCTGAGCAGGAAATCCCCCCAACCGGTCTGCCGGGCGTGGACTGGGAATCCTGCATGACCATGAATGACCACTGGGGATACTGCAGGGCGGATAAAAACTTTAAATCGACGAAAGATCTCATTCAGATGCTGACCGACATTGCTTCAAAAGGCGGCAACTATCTCCTGAATGTAGGACCAACCGCGGAAGGTGTCTTCCCCCAGGAGAGCATCGACCGGCTGAAGGAAATCGGGGCCTGGATGAAGACGAACACGGAATCTATTCACGGAACTCAGGCCAGTCCCTTCAAGAGCCTTTCTTGGGGCCGGTGCACACAAAAACCCATGACGGAAAGCACGCGCCTCTACCTCCATGTTTTCGACTGGCCTGCCGATCAAAGACTGGTAGTACCCGGGCTCGGCAGCAAGGTAATCCGGGCATTCCTTTTGGCTGATGCCCAGCAAGAAGAACTGAATGTCATTCATGAAAGGGCCGATTTAATCATTGAGGTTCCATCCAAGGCACCGGATCGGGTCAATTCCGTAGTTGTCCTTGATATTGAGGGTCGGCCAATCGTTTTTGACGCACCTGTCATCTCGGCACCAGCCGATATTTTTATCAGCCAGGCCGAAATAAGCCTGGACAAAAATGAAAATCTTTCAGATCTGTATTACACCACCGACGGAACCGTGCCAACCCCCTCCTCGATCCGGTATACCGGACCGGTGACCCTGTCGGAAACCACAACCGTCACCGCCGCGTGCTTCAGGGATGGCAGCATCGTTTCAGGCACTGCTGTCAGGACGTTCACCAAAGTGGTTCCTCTCATCGGCCGTTCCGTACCGCAAGTCAAGCCCGGCTTGCTGTTCAACCGGTACCAGGGCGATTGGAGCCAAGTTCCGGATTTCAATGGACTTACTCCAAACCTGACAGGCGTTGCCACTGATTTCAGCCTGGCAACACGACCGTCGGATGAAAAATTCGCCCTTGACTATCAGGGTTTCCTGAATATATCGGCTGACGCGGTTTACACCTTTTCTCTGACTTCCGATGACGGGAGCCTACTGTTTATTGGTGAGAACCTGACAATCAACCACGATGGACCTCACGGTGCAACCAGCAAGGAAGCCACCCTGGCATTAGGAAAAGGATTGCACTCCATCCGGATATCTTTCTTCGAAAACTCGGGCGGTAATACGCTGAAATTAATGTGGAAAACCGGAAATCAACCCTTCACGCCTATCCCCGCAGAAGCGTTTTTCTACTATAAGTAACAATCACGAGTCACGATTCACGAGTCACGATTCACTACTCCAACTCCTTGAACAGCTGTGCCGTCTTTCTCTTGTAAATCCCGATGCCTGCGAGTGCGGTACCCAGTACGGTAGCAAAAAGTCCGGGTATGAACCCAACATAGAACGCCGCCGGAGTCACATGGGCCCTGAAAACGGCAGGGAGCATCATCGAAGCATTTTGCATGAACTTCGATATGTCCAATCCTTTATTCTGAAGCGTAAAGGAAAGCGCCAGGCCGACAGCAGTGCCTATGACCGATCCGGCAATGCCAATGAGGATTGACTCCGATAAAAGAGAACGGTACACGTGTCCCTTTGATTCGCCCATAGCCAGGCGCACCCCCACCTCGCCATATCTCCTCAACCCACCCAGCAAGCCCGCATTCCATAGTACCAGTGACATGGCCAGGATAAAAACGAAAATGACAATTCCTGATACAAACCCCATGTAATCCACCCAGGAACTCAGGCCATTCTGGTTCCTAAGGCTGATCATCACCGGAGCCAGCGGATCTGTCTCGTTAACCGCCTGCGTGTACCGGCTGACCATCTGGGAAGCTTTCTCATCATCGTAAAAACCGGTTTTGAAATAACCCAAAACCTCGCCCGTGCAGTTTTCCATACCGAGGGCTTGCCTGACGTCTCCAATATCCGCTACGATAGCCCCCTTGTCAATCACCGAGGTACCGAACCTGACCGTACCCGCCACCCTGAAATCGTACAGCGCCAGGGCACCTGCCATGGTGGAACCGGCCAGGTTGATCCGGTCTCCCGGACCTGCACCGAGCTTCCTGGCAAACTGTTCACTCAAAAGCACTTCCCCAGGTTCCTTCGGAAGGCTGCCCCTGACAATTGAACCGGGTATATTCATGCGCTGGGCTTCCCGGGAATTTGGAGACAGAAAATCAATTCCCCATCCGACAGCCGGTCCCATTGTGTATTTCGTACCAACAGGTTTAGCCGAACCTATCATTCCGCCAAAGCGAATCCGTGAAATCCATTCCATCTCCGGAAATTGTTCAGAAAGATCCCTGATCAGGCGGTCCGAACCGGTCAGGGCCAGGTCATTCGGCATTTGATCCATTCTCTCTGAGTAAGCTTTGGTGACCACCTTCACGTGACCGGTCACGAATCTTGCATTGAAATCCACCATGTCTCCCAAAATTCCGGTGATCCAGCAATGCAGAAAAACAGTCAGGAAAACCCCGATCACAACAACCAGCACGGGAAGCAGGCTTCGCTGACGATCGCGAATCAGCCCTCTTAATATAAAGTGTATCATTGTATCTTTCCTTTTATGGCTTCAGTCGGATTCATCCTGGCAATCTTCCGGGATGGTATGAAACTCACTACCGTAGACGTGATCAGGACAATGATTACCGTCAGCAATACAAGGCCCGCACCATAAACCGGGAATATCTTATCCGATATGGCCAGTCCCATGGTATCGGTCCCTTGTGGCATCGGGATCCCGACCTTGGCCCCGAACATCAGCAAAGGAATTCCATAGACGGCGGCCAGCAAGGCAGCCAGGACGGCGTGCATGGCCCCTTCCACAGTGAACAGACCGACAACCTGCCAGCGGGTCATCCCCAGGGCGATCTGGGTGCCTATCTCCTTCTGGCGCCTGAAGATCGACAGAACCTGGGTATCGAATATAGCCAGCATGGCCAGCAGGAGCAGAACGACATACATCACCGAGGTTCCGACTGATTTTGTCTTTATGACCTGATCAATATCCGCCAGGAGAAATTTTTTATCCTTATAAACCCATTCCCCACCAGTCAAGTCAGGTAATTCCTCCTGGCCGCTGACGAGCAGGGTAGCTTCTCCCGGTACCTTCATCATGGACTGCAGCCGGTCCAGCGGTATCCAAACCTGGCCGGCATCCACCGTAGGCACATTGCAGGAAAAGATTTTCATGATCCTGAGTTCCGCCGCCAGGTCCGCTCCTTCAGAATCACGCCAGCGAATAGTGATCAGGTCACCTGCCTGAACCTTGTTGGTTTCAGCCATTCTTTTACCGATGATCGCGGGGATTTCTTCCGAAAGTCCGGCCAGGGCAGAGGTTGGCAGCTCAAGAACCTGCTGTTCAGTTCCGATTCCCTTCAAAAGAATACTCTGGATCCTTCCTTCCGGGTAAAAGGTTGCCAGGGTTACCAGAACAGGAGATAATTTTCCCTCCCTGACCAGGGAAGACAGTTCCTGCGGTACCGGACTGTAACTTTCCTGTAACCGGATAGGATCAAAAGGATCGTAATTCTTCTGCCATAACTGTCCCTGGCCGGTTTCCCAACTGATCATGTCGGTTTTTGCCTGCTGGTTCCATCCGTCAAGCAAACCATGCAGGAAAATAATCACGACATAGGATAAGGACAGCACTAAGATGTTCAGCCAGGTCCGCAGTCCGGCACCCATCAGGTTCCTAAGGGCGAGTTTAAATGTGATCATGATCCTGCCCTCCTAATTCAGTTGAACCTTCTCATCCGACGCAATCCTGCCGTCAACCAGCTTGATGATCCTTCCCAGGTAACCGATCACTTTCTCATCATGGGTTGCAAAAAGGAAAGTGGTACCCATTTCCCGGTTAATGGAAAGCATTGTTTTTAGTATATGGTGCGAATTCTCGGCATCGAGATTCGCTGTGGGTTCATCGGCCAGTATGATCTCGGGCTTCTTGACAATGGCTCTCGCTATTGCAACCCGCTGGCATTCGCCTCCTGAAAGCTGAGCCGGCTTGGATCGTGCCTTGTCGGTCAATCCCACCCACTCGAGAGCATCCACGACTGCTTTTTTTCTCTTTTCTGCTCCCATTTTCTGTATCAGAAGAGGAAATTCCACGTTCTCAAAGGCCGAGTAAACAGGTAACAGGTTGAATGTCTGGAAAATAAAACCGATTTCCTGACTTCGTAAGCGGGCTGCTTTCTTCTGTGACAAATGCCCTACTGACTGGTCCAATACAAGAACTTCCCCCTCAGTCGGCAGATCCAGTGTGCCGACCAGGTTCAGAAGAGTGGTCTTTCCCGAACCGCTGGGTCCAACAAGGCCTGAAAACTCACCGTGAGCGACTTGCATGTTGATTCCGTTCAAGGCGACAAATTCCCTGTTGCCCATTGGAAAGGATTTGACCAGATTCCTGATAGTGATGACCGATTGTGTTGATTCCATATCTTGATTTACTACTGACATTATTGCAAATGTTTGCCGGGTTGATTCGATCGGGGCATGATTCCGTTGTTCTCTCCGAAGATCGCAATCTGGCGGTTGCCCCGGCTGTCTGCCATACCCCTGTACATACCCGCAGAGTTGAAAACCAGGGCGATGTTTCCATCGTGGTCCAGAGCAATCACACCGCCTTCCCCGCCGGCAGGTTTCATCCGGTTCATAATCACCTCTTCGGCGGCCTGCTTGACGGTCATTCCCTGATATTCCATGAGGGCAGCGATCTCGCGCGCGACCGTGTAGCGGATAAAGAACTCACCGTGGCCGGTTCCTGAAACTGCGCATGACTTGTTGCTGGCATAGGTACCGGCCCCGATAACCGGGGTGTCTCCTATCCGGTTCCAGCGCTTGTTGGTCATACCCCCTGTTGAAGTACCTGCCGCGAGGTTCCCGAAATTATCCAGGGCTACGCAGCCCACAGTTCCATGGTTGTTTTGCTTTTCTCTTTCGATTGCTTTTTGAAGGTCGTTCCATCGCCTTTCGGTATAGAAATAGCTGCTGTCGACCATCTCCAGCCCCTGTTCCCGGGCAAATTCGGCAGCACCCTCCCCCGATAACATAACGTGCACCGAGTTCGTCATAATCCTTCTCGCCAGGCTGATCGGATTCTTCACGTTCCTGACCGCAGCAACGGCACCGGCCATGAGGTTCGACCCATCCATGATGGAAGCATCCAGCTCGTTGTAACCTTCATGCGTAAAAACGGCTCCCTTGCCGGCATTGAACAGCGGACAATCCTCCATGATCCGGATCACCTGTTCAACCGCATCCAGCGACGTACCGCCGGACTTGAGAATATTTTCACCTGTGGTCAGGGCGGAATCCAACATCAGCAAATACGATTTTTCCATCTCGTCCGAAAGGTTCTCTTTCAGAATAACCCCGGCCCCTCCATGAATGGCAATCGCATAATCAGGCTTATCTGTAACGCGCATCCCGCACCCCCAAACCATCACAACCATCACAACCACCACAACCACCACCCAATACTTTAACCACCCCTCACAACATCTTAACCATACCTCACTACTCCTTAACCACCCCTCACTATTCCTCAACCATTCCAACCATGTCTTCATAATTCCATCGGTTTAATTAAATCTTTCAAAGGAGTACCCATTCTTTTCAGTCGTATTTTCCTCCACAGGTAAGCCAGAAATCCCGTGGCGATAAACAACAGGAAGAACAATATCTTCAGTACATCTTTCAGATCATACAGAATGATAATCCCGAAAAAGAAGACCATCAACAATCCCACCACAACCGAGGCTTTAAGCCAGAATGAAGATATCTTAAAGGGTGAAGTCCTGAATTTCTCCGGATACTGTTTCGGGAACCGCCAGGCAGCGAGCAATATCGGGAGAAAAATAACCAGTCCGCCAAGGGAGGCATAAGACGCAAAGGTGTTGAGAGAGAATCCTGAAACGACTCCAAGGATGGACAGTAAGTAAATCATCGTTAGCAATACCCAGGGAACCTGCTTTTTCGGGGTGAGTTTGCCAAGCCAGGCCGGAAGCATCTGGTCCTGGACAATCATCAAGAGAGAGCGGGTTCCGACGATCAGTAAGGCATTCAGCGTGGTCAGCAAAGCCAGGACTGCGCCTCCCAGAATAAAAAAGATATAGAGCCCTGAGGACAAAAACGTTTTTCCGGCCACCAGTAAGGGTTCCTGGGCTCCCTTCAGGGAATCTCCCGGGACACTGCCCACAGTGACGTATGCCAGCCCGACATACAACACGGCAACCAGCGGGAAAGCGATATAAAAAGCCCTTGGAATGGTCTTGCCCGGATTCTTGATCTCAGATCCAATCTCAATAATCCCGTTACCGCCAAAATAGGTGAAAGTCAGGAGGGCAAAGCTGAGGATCAGATTGCCCGGCCCTTTCTCGAGCAAAGGCTGAAAACGAGCGACTTCAACCTTCCCCAATCCTCCGGCAACAAAAATGATCAACGCGCCGATCAGCACCAGTACCAATAAACCCTGAAACTGCGCTGCCATTTTAACCCCCAACAGGTTGATTACATAGAAGAAAGTCAGTATCCCCAAAGCAAGAAGGGCAATATCCATTCCTGGAACCAGGGACTCGATATAGCGCGCGCATCCGATCAGGTACAGAGGGATCTGCCCAAAGAAAGAAGCCAGGGCATAGACCCAGATACCGGTAAAAGCCAGTCCCGGAGATACCATCCGGCTGGCATACATATAATTAGCTCCGGATACCGGCACCGCCGAACCCAGCATGGCGAGGGGGATCATACTGATAAAGACCGGTATGACTGCAATGGCAAACGCCAGTGGCAAAGCTTGCCCGCAGTACTGGTAAACGATCCCAGGATAGACAAATATGCCTCCTCCGATCATGAACCCGATCACGATATAGGAAACCAAGCCCAGGCCTATCTTCTGCTTAAACTGAATGGCGCTCATTGGATAGTTTTAGGATGAAAAGATAAACATTTTTGGGACATCCGGGTTATAGGTTACAGGCATACGGAAATAGGGATGAACACTATAAGACTTAATTACTTTCTTTTAGCAATACTTTCGTTTATGACTACTGATTTGATTGGGCAGTCGAGCCACAGGAATGAGCAAACGGCTATTTTCGCGGCGGGATGTTTCTGGGGTGTCCAGCACTATTTCAGCCTGGCCCCTGGTGTGATCAGCACGGAAGTCGGGTATACCGGTGGTACGAAAGCCAATCCGACCTACAAAGAGGTTTGCTCACACACTACAGGGCATGTAGAGGCTATTAAAGTTGTTTTCGATCCCGAAAAAACCAGTTACGAGGAACTGTCCAAACTCTTTTTTGAGATCCACGATCCCACGCAAATTAACGGTCAGGGTCCGGATATCGGACCGCAATACCTGAGTGTGGTATTTTATTCCGACAACCACCAGAAGGCCATAGCTGAAAAACTGATCGGGATTTTGCAGTCTAATGGATTGAAAGTGGCCACAAAAGTCCGCCCTGCAACATCCTTCTGGCCAGCGGAGGAGTACCATCAGGATTATTATGAAAAGACTGGCGGAACGCCGTATTGCCACGTGAGGACAAAGAGGAGCTGGTAATGATTGTACCTTTGGATTAGCTATTCATAACACTACATCCAATGATACGATTTACTCCGGCCTTACTGGCATTGCTGTTTCTTGTATCCTGCGCAACGGAACCAAAAGGGAATCCGGAAGGTCCTGATCGACGAGCTGGAGCTGGGGCTTTACTTTTTCGAGGTTTGTGACCAGAAAACAAAAACCCTGCTCTATTCACGGGGATTTGGCAGTGTGTTCGGAGAATGGCAATCCATCCCGGAAGCAGGTGAGCAATGGGGCACCACATGGCCGGCTTGGCCGATGAATACTATACTTCACCGGTATCGTATGAAGCAACTGCCGTTACAACAGAACCCTGGGAAAAGAACGTCACTGCCCTGCTTGACAACAAACTGAAATGGAAGGATCTGGTCGAACCGGGAACCCCGATCCCGACTCCCTGGAATAAAGAAGAGTTCGACCGGTTCGGTTATCAGATCCAGAAAGAACATGACAGCCTCCGCGCTGCCAAGGTACCGGAAGAGATCATAGAAGCCCTGTTCCAGCGACAGATGGACCGGGAGGATCAATATTTTGCCAAAGAAAAATACCGCACCCAGACCGGCGCTTTCGAAGGCGCCTCCTATATGGCTAAAGGCCTATACCGTTCGCAGGTTGATTGTATCATGTATACACGGCACCTTCGTTTCTGCAAAGTCTGCCAACGAACTTTGGAAGAGGTGATGGGGCAGTACACGCGGTAGGGCATGCTTAACCGACCGCAACCGCTTGCTTGTGATGGTTTCCCTGTTGTTTCTTCCTCTCAGGCAGTGCGTTCGGCTTGATAAGCTGCCCGGCTGTCGCTTCGGAGATATCGAGGACCGGTATGCGTGAAATGGCGCTGAAGGTTTTTTTGCACAGTGGGCAGGCAGTGATCAGGACATCCGGATCCCCATGGGTCAGTTCCTCCACAGCCCCCCTGGCAACGGCACGACGGGTGGCCAGGTCAATCCCCGGACCCCCAAGGCTGCCACCACAGCATAATCCTTCGATATCAGGTGTCAGATCGGCTTTATAAAGGGCTTTGATGATCTCCCGGGGCTCTGATTCTATGCCCGATCCCCTTCCCAATTCACACGGACTGTGGTACACGGCGTTCTGTATGCTGCTTTCGACTTTGATCCTGTTCCATTCGAGAAGGTCACGGATATATTGTGAATGGTGCAGAACCCTAATTCCGGGAAGATTGTATTCCTCATTAAAGATCCGGTAGCAGATCGGGCACGAGGTCACTAGAAGATCGGCACCCGATTTGCTGAAATCATTTTCAAGTTTTCCCCTGATATTCCTGGCAGCATCAACCTGCCCCGCAAGTTTTAGAGGCCTGCCGCAGCAAGCCTGGCCGTCGGCATCGTAAAACTCCCATATAGCACCGGCCTGGTTGAAGATGGAGGACATGGAACGAATGATGCCCGGCGACAGGTGGGTCATACAGCCGGCAAAGTAGAGTATCCTCCTGGGATGCCCGTTCCGGCCGAGCTTGCCGGTGATCGTCGCCCGGCTTCCTATTCCGAGGTCGGGCCGGGTATTTTGTCTCATGGGCATCAGTTCCAGCCCGACCGGGCAGGCTGCTTCGCAGCGTCCGCAAATCAGGCATTCATATTGCAGGTCTGGCACCCTGTTCTTCCGAACCGACCTGACGAAATAACTGCTCTGAACCGGTCTGCCGGGTGCTGCTTCCGCCAACTGGCAGGCATTGATGCAAATCCCGCACGAGGAACAGGCCGTCAGGGAAAGGTCGGTGTAACCCGCCGATCCGGGCGACAGGCGGACCCCGTATTTCCTGAAAAATATCAGTACGGGCTCAGATGGGATGTGGGCATACCGGGTAAATGGAAGAAGAACAAAGAAGAACCCGAGCAGGAACGAATAGATCCACCAGGAAGGCAGGATAGAAGAAGAAGGGTCAAAGAACCGGGAAAAGAGATAGCCAAGGGAACCGGTCAGAAAAGAGCCGGTCCCGTTAGCACCGCAGGTCATGCTTTCGGCAACCAGGCGGGCCGGGAAAATCATCCAGAGGGCAGCCAGCGCCAGCCGGTCGGCCGGTTCATGACGCATCGTTCTTTTCATGCCCATGATCCTGGAGCGAAACCTCTTCAGGATTGCGAATCCGAGGCCACTCAAGACCAGCAGCAGAAACAGATCCATCCAGAAAGCGAAGCCCGGTTGGATCATGGCTTGCGGAAACGAAGGGCCGGGATCAAAAAAACGCCAGAACACGGAGACATAGATCGGTTTGAACAAATTCCCGCTATAATAGGTTGATTCAATATTGCCGATCAGGATCAGCATAAACCATCCGAATGCCAGGCTCATGTGCATGTATCCTAACCGACTGTTATTTCTAAATACCTTCCGGTGAAGAAGTGACTCGTTGACAGTTTCTACCAGTGCCTGCAGGGTTTTAAGGCTAAACAGGCCCGTGATCACCAGTTTCATGTCATCTCCGCGCAAAGAGATGAACCATCGGACGATCTTATAGACAAACCACAGGACTAAAAAAGAAAATCCAACGGTAAACGGCAGAACGAAAGGATCAAACAGCTTTTCCATATTCTCTCCGTTTTTTGATGATCTGGATAATCAAGTAGCGTGTTGATATGCCCCGGGGACAAACCAGGAAACACTTTCCACAGAGAAGACAGGTGTCTAAAGTTGTCAACTCTCCAAGAGTTGACAACTTTAAAAGCAGGCTCCTTAACCCCACACCTCCCGGACAGGTGGCCGAGCAGCTTCCGCAATTCAGGCATGCTTTCCATGACCGCACGTGAGCGGAAATTTCATCAGCCAGACGGGTATCGATCCGGTCCATGTCGATGTGACGACCCTGGTTAATCTCAAATCCGAATTTGCTTTTTACTGCATCCATCTTACCGGTCCCGTGTTAAATAATCATATGCCTGCAATGCCGCAGCACGGCCTGAAGCAACCGATTCAGGGATGTTCATCGGTCCGGTGCAGCATCCGGCGGCAAAAACGCCCGGCATTCCGCGAACCGCATTAGAGGTCAACGGATTTTCCGGCTTTATGAATTCTTGTTGCTTTTCAGCGTGATCAAGAGTGACCTCGGTGCAGGATGGTGTCATCCCGACCAACAAAACAAGCCAATCGACGGTCACTTTCAACGGCCTCGCCATGAGCGTATCTTCCGCCTTGACCCGGATCCTGAATTCCCGGTCCTCGGAGGCTTCTGACACTCGTCCGCGAATGAAGCGTATACCATGCTCCTCCTGGGCTTTGCGGTACAGTTCTTCGAAGCCCTGGCCGAATGCCCGCATGTCGATATAAAAATTATAAACCTTCGCGGCCGGAAACATTTCACTTACCTCAATAGCCTGCTTGATACCGGTGATACAACACAAACGGCTGCAATAGCTGATACCAACCTGTTCGTCCCGGGAACCCACGCAATGGACAAAACCGACAGTTGCCGGATCCTTTCCGAAACGACGCAAGGCATCCTTTCCCACCGGCAGCATCCTTTCCAGGTCTACCGACGTAATTACGTGCTTGTATATTCCGTACCCGAATTCCTCCTTGAGCCGGGCATCAAAGAAATCAAATCCGGTGGCCAGGATCACGGCATCGGCTTCACCGCAGGAACCGCTGCCATTCTTCAGGACAATGCCCCCCGGATGCCTTTCAATTTCAGAGATAGTCCTTCCCAAATATTTCGTTATTAATGATTTCCCGGATTTACTCTCCAGCTCGGGAAGCACCTCGGAGGCGCGTACCCGATCGGGAAACAATTGGTAATAATCGTGCAATTTTCCCCCGGTTAGGGGATCTTTCTCATACCAGTCAACTGCTATACCCAAGGAAGCCAATGATCCGGCAGCAGCCATCCCGGCGGGACCTGCACCAATCACTGCCACCCTTCTCACGTCAACTCTCCTTATGTCCGGTTGGTTGGTCATACGCACTGGAGATTCATGTTTGGTTTTCCGATCTGATTGCCGCTTTTATCGGCATATTTCATCCCGGGATCATAGGGAATGCCGATTTTGTCCAGGAGGGTCTCCACCGGAACCTGATGGGTTTGAAGCCCGATCTCCCATGGATCATAACCCAGGACAAGGCCGGCCAGTTCTTCGCTGCTCAGAACGGGAATCATTCTGCCGTTAGCTCCGTAGGACGACCCGTCCTCTTGTTCGATAGTATATTGCCAGCGGTCGAGAAACATATTGCAACCCGGACAGTTGGTAACGATCAGGTCTGGTTCATAAGGTTTCATGGATTCCAGCTTGATCCGGGAATGGGAAAGGGAGTATCCCCTGTTGGGCTGGACGATGTATTGCCGGAATCCGAAACCGCAGCAATGCCGGCGTTCAGGATAATCTATGATTTCCCCGCCCCATGATTTCACCATTCCCGACAATACCTGGGGAAACTCCGCCCCTCCAACGCCTCGTTCGGGAAATATCTTTCCATAATGGCAACCGATATGATCCACCACCCTGAGAGGCTCACCGGTTTCCGCATTGACCAGGCGGTACTTAGCCTGAGCGGCAATCTCATTACGGAATTTATAGAGAATGTCCGAAGAATGAACCATGTTTGCCGGCTCTGCAAAGATTCTGCCGGTGGCTGCCTTCAGATAGTCCGCGATCTTCGCTTTCAGATCCGGATCCTGTTTCCACAGGTCGATAATTTCCGAATAAAGCCCAAAGGAGGTGACACAGGAAATGATAATGTTCTTGTACCCTTTCTCCTTCATCAGGGCAAACTGACGGGCAATGACCGTCATGGTTGTTTCCAGCGGCACTATGCCGGAATAGTAACCTATGCCCGTGCAGGTGGTATGATCCGCATCCTCATAGATGGTCCTGCCTAATTTATTTCTCAGGATATCAATAAACAAACCTTCCGCCCCGGGAAAGAAATTCTGCCGGATGCAGCTCCTGACATAGAAGAAATCATCGTCCGCAATCTCTTTCTGATAATCTTTCCAGTACACTTTCATCTTGATATTTCAGGTCTCGAATCCTAAATCTTCAGTCGTACTTTCTGAATTTCCCGCTGACAAACTTGCCTGATTCCGACTCAATGGTTTGCCAGAGCTTCTTGCATCCGGTGACTTCAAAGATCCGGTCGAGCTCATCCATCGAGCGACTGCTCATTCTGCGCAACAACCCAGGCCCTTCGCGGTTATAGTTGGTGTTAAACCTTCCATACACCCTTTCCGCATTTTTATACATCCATTTCCAGACCGGTCCCTGTTCCGGATGCAGATCCGGGTCAATGCGCGTCGGATGGACGCAGTAGCCGGTCTCGAGAATATTATGACCGATTGACCGTTTGATCGCCAGCTGCTGCCGTCCAAGCGCCGACCGGACAAATAAACCGTTCATCTGGCTGACGGACCGGAGAATCTGAATGACAACACCCGGGATATTTCCGCGCGGGCAGCGGGGCTTGCAGCTCAGGCACTGGCCGCAGTACCAGATCACGTCGTCGGACAGGATTTCCTCGAGGGAATCTTCATCCGCTTCGATGACCAGGTTCATGATCACCCTGGGATCATAAGGGTAATAGCCTGCTGCCGGGCAAATGGCCGTGCATACGCCGCAATTGAGGCATGACTGGCATGCTTCCTTATACCTGGGATCAGATGCTATTTGCCGGCTTAAAGATTCCATCCGGGGTACTTTTATACAAAAATACCCTCATAATCAGTGATTTGATTAAATGGAAATACTCAATCCGCTGGTCAGAAATACGGTATTTCGATCGGGAAAAAAACGCACTTTGCGTACCGTATTAATACCGATGCTACAACTCTACCAATTTTTGTCTGATGGCATAAATGACCAGGCTGGCGGTGTTCCGGCATCCTGTTTTGCTCAGGATATTAGCCCTGTGCGAATCGACGGTTCTTTTGCTCAGGCAGAGTTCATCGGCAATTTCCTGCGTCGACAGGCCCTTGCAGATCTGAAGAATGATTTCTTTCTCCCTGTCTGAAAGAGGAGAATCAGGAGTCAATTCCTCTGGTGAATTCTTTAGGGAGTTGACCAGGTTCATCAGGAGTTCATGGGAAAAATAGTTCCCGCCTTCAACCACTGCCTCAAGGGCCATCCTGACCTCTGTTATATCTGAGTTTTTAAGCAGGAAACCCCTGACGCCGGCATCCACCATCTTGAAATAGTAATCCTGTTCACCGAACATGCTCAGGGTGATGATTTTCAGGTCCGGATATTTGGCCAGTGCTCTTTTAGCCGCCTCGATCCCGTCCATTTCCGGCATGGCGATGTCGAGCATAACCACATCCGGCGTGACACTGCCAAGTAAACCCAGGAATTCGTTTCCGGTCGAAGCTTCCCCAGCCACCTCAAAGCGGTCTAGTGTTTCGATCAGCATCCGGAGGCCCTTGCGAAAGAGTTTGTGGTCATCGACCAGCATTACTTTGTACTTCGTCATTTCTTTATCGCTTTAACCCGGATCATGACACGAATCCCGAATCCGGGTTTTGATTCAATCCTGATATCACCCTTCAGTGTGTTGATCCTTGAGCGGAGGTTTATCAGCCCCGATCCTTCCCTTTCATTCATCCTCATGAGCTTGTCGGCTTCGAACCCTATCCCGTTGTCCTGATATTCCAGGAACAATTCGCCATTCTCATGCTTGAGCACAAGATTGGACCTTGTAGCCTGTGAGTGCTGTATCGTATTGTGAATCAACTCACTGGAGACTCTATACAACACAACTTCCACATTCTCGTCAAACCGCTCATTCTTGAGGTTGGTGGTGAAATCAATCCTGAGCTGGCGCACCTGGTTGATTTTGTTGACATAATTATTCAATGCTCTTACCAGACCGAAATTGGTCAGGACATGCGGGCTCAGGTGATCGGAAATATCTTTCAGGCTCCTGATCGCTTCATCCACCGTTTCACTCGCATTCCGGATGATCTCCCGGCTCCGGTTCTCCTGTTGAAGCTGCTCGAGAGTGGAGACTGACATCTTGATGGCGCTAAGCAGCGGTCCCAGTCCATCATGCAAATCCTTGGCGATACGGGCCCTCTCCCCTTCCTCGGTTTGTATGATGGCGGTCAGGAACCGCTTTTCGGTTTTTCTCCGTTCAGCCTCGACCTTTTTCATGTATTTGAAGATGGCCTGTAACAGATAAACACCGATGGCAAAAAAGAGGGAGGTAAAAACACCCATCCAGACGTACAATTCACGGAAATAATCGGGCTCGAAATTGCTGATGAACGGTAGGAATTCGATCAGGCGTAAAACCACCATCAGCAGCAGCCCCAGTGTGATCAGGATCCAGGAAACGGCATATTTGGTTACCCGGAAAAGTTTCAGGGCAATCACTGCGGCAATGAGCTGAAGCACGATGGACAGGGCCAGCAGGATTTTCAGCATGGCTGATCGGTTTTGAACAATCAAAGGTAGTTGAATTCACTATATTTACGGGCAGTAAGAGAAATTCCCAACCTGATGAGAAGCCTTTCCGTATTCTTGCAAGCCCTGTTTTTTCTGTCAATGCTGAGCTTTGTTGCCTGCGATAAGGAGAATCAGCCGCCGGTGGCACAATTCACCATCGAGCCGTCGACGGGGAACGAAGGGACGATTTTTATCATGGACGCAGCCGGTACTTATGATCCGGATGACAAGACAGAAGAACTAATGGTCATCTGGGACTGGGAAGGCGATGGGAATTTTGACACCCAATATGCCACCCGTAAGAGCGGCGACCATAAATACGCCAAGCCGGGCACCTATCAGGTTACCATGGCTGTGAAAGATCCCCGCGGGCTGACCGATACCATCCAGGTGCCTTTGACCGTCACCAGTTCGAACCTGCCGCCCGATCCTCCCTTTAACCCGGATCCACAGGATGGTGCCGTCACTTTGTCGAATAAGCCATGGATGAGATGGGACAGCAATGATCCCGATGGAGACCCGATGTTGTTTACCTGCTATTTCGGAACTTCGAATCCGCCTCCACTGGTCATTGCCAGTCAGATGTTCGGGACTTTTTCACAAGGCACCCTGGAATATGGTACAACCTATTACTGGAAAGTAAAGGTCAAGGATAACAAAGGCAATGCAACGGATGGGCCGGTCTGGAGCTTTTCTATCATCGATCTGAATTTCGGCACCTTGACTGATGCCCGTGACGGTCAGTCCTATAAAACCATCGAGATCGGAGAAGACTGGTGGATGGCTGAAAACCTGCGTTTTGATGCCGGGGACGATTCTTATTTCTATGACGATAATCCAACCCGGGGTGCGACCTATGGAAGGCTTTACACCTGGGATGCTGCCATGAGATCCTGTCCCGAAGGCTGGCATCTGCCTGCATTGGACGAGTTTAACCGGATGATCAACCAGCTCGGTGGTGGTGAGGTGGCCGGAGGAAAACTGAAAGATACGGAAACCCTCCTCTGGCGTGAAGTCAATGCAGGGGCGACAAACGAATCGGGTTTCGGGGCTCTTCCCGCAGGCCGCCGGTATGACCAGGGGATCTATGCCGGTCTTGGATACTATGCCCAGTTCTTTTCTTCAACTGAGTATAACAGCCGTGACGCTTATAACATGACCCTGGGGTACGACTATTCCAGCACTTTCATTTACAATTACAAAAAAGTGTATGCCATTTCGGTGAGGTGCGTGAAGGAGCGGGATCAGTGACTCGTGACTCGTGATTCGTGATTCGTGACTCGTGACTCGTGACTCGTGACTCGTGACTCGTGACTCGTGATTCGTGACTCGTGACTCGTGATTCGTGACTCGTGACTCGTGACTCGTGAATGGGCAATAGTTAATCGTCTGTACCTAATCCTCCGACATTTCCTTCATTTTGTCCCGGTATTTGGAGAAAACACGGGCCCGGCTGACGCAGCCGACATATTTGCCATGATCCAGGACAACCAGGTTGTACTTCCCCGAAGCCTGTATTTTCCGTGCGATCTCTTCGACTGAATCTTCCGTGCTGACCAGGTATTCCGGCATGTACATCAGGTCTTTGCAGTAAGTAGTATCGTACAGCCCGGTTTTAAACATGACCGGCCTGAGCTTTTCCATGATGATCAGCCCGAGAAAATTCCTGTCCGCATCAATGACAGGAAAGACATTGCGGTTGGATACCGCCACCGCCTGAACGAGTTCTCCCAAGGTTTGGTTGGGTCTGACAGTTGTGAAATCCTGCTCTATCAGGCTTCTGATATTCATCCGGAGCAGGGCTGCCTTATCCTTGTTGTGAGTGATCAGTTCGCCCAGGGAGGCCAGCCGGCGGGTATACACAGAGTGGGGCTCAACCAGATGAGCCGTGATATAGGAGATGGCCACCGTTACCATTAAGGGAATGATCAGGCTGTATCCGCCTGTAATCTCAGCAATCAGGAACATGGCGGTCAGCGGGGCATGCATGACGCCAGACATGACACCGGCCATTCCCGCCAGTGTAAAATGGATTTCCGATACTTCCAGCCATCCTGTCGTATTCAGCAGCCGTGCCAGGAAGAATCCGCTGATTCCTCCCAGGAACAAGCTCGGGGCAAAAACACCGCCGACACCTCCGGCACCCGTGGTTACCGCCGTGGCAACCGCTTTAAGCAAGATGATCAGGGCAATGGTTAACAGAAGAATCCCTGGCGTCTGGATCTTATCGAACCAAAAGCTCTGAGACAGGATCTCCCCTGGATTACCCATCAACAACTGCCGGAGGGTGTCATACCCTTCTCCATACAAAGGCGGAAAGACGGTGATGAGAACAGCCAGCACCGATCCGCCGGTCAACCACCGGATCCATACGGATCTGATCTTGCCCATCCGGCCTTCAATAATTCGCAGACCCTGTGAGAAATAGACCGAGACCGCTCCCGTAAATAGACCCAGCAACAGAAATGGGGGTAGTTCGGCAACCGTGAAAACATCCTTCAGGTCATAACTGAAAAGAACAGCATCACCCATCAGCAACCAGGCCACGGAGGTCGCAGTCACAGCGGCAATCATCAGCGGGAGAAGGGAAGCCATGGTCAGGTCGATCATGATGACTTCCAGCGCGAAGGCCACACCGGCAATAGGGGCCTTGAATATTCCCGCAATTGCACCAGTGGCGCCACAGGCAAGCAACAGGGTAATGGTCTTGTAAGGCAGATGCAGGTACTGCCCCAGCCTCGAGCCTATCGCAGAACCTGTCAGTACAATCGGTGCCTCCAGCCCCAGCGATCCCCCAAAACCAACCGTGAGGGTGCCGGCAATCATGGAGGAATGCATGTTGTGCGATTTCAGCAGGCTGTTCCTTTTACTGATTGCATGCAGTATCTTACTGATCCCGTGTGATATCGGATCCCTGACCAGGTACGTTACATACAATACCGTCAGGAGCAGCCCGATGAAGGGATAGAGCAGGTAGAGCCAGTTGGCCTGTCCTTCCGTAAATCCGCCGGTTAAAAAAAGATGAGTGTAGTGGACCGCGTTTTTCAGGATTACCGCGGCCAATCCTGCAACAACCCCCATGGCCAAAGCCAGGAAGTAGACCCGCTGCTTCTTGCCCGACCTGAAATAAATCCCGATCCTGTCCTTCCAACCCATTCCAACCTTCCTCCTTTCTCCTTCCTCCTTTCTCCTTCCCAATCAGTCTTCCGACCACTTTTTTAACAATGACCTGTAAGATGAAAAAAGCCTTGCCCTCGAAACAAATCCGACATATTTCCCATGGTCGAGGACCGGTATGTTGAAGTCGGATGACTGGTGAAACTTACGTGCAACCTCCTCCATGATCTCGCCAGGTTCAATCGAGTATTTTGATTTCGTCATCAGGTTACGGATAAATATGGTTTCGTAGAGTTCGGGCGTGAACATGATTTCCCGCACGTTGTCCATGTTGACAGCACCATAGTAATTGTTTTCATCATCCACAACAGGGTAAATATTTCTCCTGGATTTTGAGATGACCCTCACCAGGTCGCCCAGGGAAGCGTCGAGCCGTATGGTCGAGAAGTTGGTTTCAATCAGCTTGTCCACCTTCATCAGGGAAAGGACCAACTTATCCTTGTCCTGCGTAAACAGCTGCCTTCTCCTGTCGAGCTCGACGTGATAAAAGGATACCGACTGAAATAACCTGATAGTCAGATAGGAAAAGCCAGCCGTCAACATGAGGGGCAGCAGAAGATTATAGGCCAGTGTCAGCTCTGCTATCAGAAAGATCCCGGTCAGCGGGGCGTGAAGTGTTCCGGCAAAAACGCCTGCCATACCGATCAGGGCAAACAGGACGATGGAAAAATCGGTGCCCAGCAGATAATTCAATGCTGACCCGAACAGCATTCCCGCCGTCATTCCGGTGAAAAGGCTCGGGGCAATGATGCCTCCTATACCCCCGGCTCCGAATGTACATGCGGTCGCCACCACTTTCAGGAGAGTGACCAGGGCCAGGATGAGCATGGTGGTCAGGGCTTCCCCCTGAAAGGTGAAATATCCCGATTTGTCAAAAAGGAACCCGATATCCCCATTCAGTGCCCGGTTGATCGAATCATAGCCTTCCCCATAGAGGCTCGGAAACAGGAAGATGATCAAGCCCAGGAAAATCGTACCTGTCAGCCAGCGGATCCATTTCGACCCTATTCTTTGAAACAGGTCGCCCAATCCGCGGATCACCCTGGAAAAGTACAACGAGATGAACCCGGTAAAAACCCCGAGTAGCATGAACAGTGGGAGCATATTCAACTCAAAGATCTCGTGGATCTTCAGCGAATGGAGCACATCCTGGCTCAGAAAGAGGTAGGACGGAAGTACAGCGCTGACCGATGCCAAAAGAAGAGGCAATAATGAAGACATCGTCAAGTCAAGCATCAATACCTCAATGGCGAATATGATCGCCGCAATGGGGGCTTTGAACAGGGAAGCCAACGCTCCGGTCACGGCACAACCGATGATCAGGATGATCTGGCGGTAATTCATATGGTATGCCTGCGCCAGCCTGGAAGCTATAGCACCTCCGGTCAGGATGGCCGGTCCTTCAAGCCCGACGCTTCCCCCAAAACCGGCTGTAATGACACTCGTGAGGGCGGATGAATACATGTGGTGCTTCCTGATGGCTCCCTTGGTGCTGGATATGGCATGCAGGATTACGGGTATGCCATGCCCGATCCTCACCTTGAGCAGGTAATTGACCAGTATCACCACAATGGCAATACCGATAGCCGGATAGATAAAAAAGAGGTAATTATGCACCTCAGCCGAAAAGCCCCGTGTCAGGTTCGTTCTGATCAGAAAAACGAAATTCTTGATCAGGACCGCGGCCATGCCGGACAAAAGCCCGACAATGATTGCCATGATCAGGACAAAGTTTCGGTTGGAGATGTTCCGGATCCTCCAGCGGAGAATCCTGAACATGAGGTTATAACGCCTGCCTTTTTTTTCCATTCGCATGAATAGCGTAAAGGTAATTTTTCAAGCCGATTGATTAACTTCTTTTAACCGATAATTTGAGGCCATGGCGGAAGCGACTGACAGGAAATCCCTATCTTTAGCGCACTTATAGAAACCACTTTATGCAACCGCTATGAAAAGGGACACTGTTGTTTTTGATGTTATCAGGCAAGAATATGAAAGACAGAAAAATGGCATAGAGCTGATCGCATCGGAGAATTTTGTCAGCCCTCAGGTGCTGGAGGCCATGGGCTCGGTAATGACCAATAAATACGCAGAAGGTTATCCGGGGCACCGGTATTACGGCGGATGTGAGGTGGTCGATGAAACCGAGCAGCTCGCCATTGACCGCCTCAAAGAACTGTACGATGCGGAGTATGCCAATGTTCAGCCCCATTCAGGCGCCCAGGCCAACATGGCCGTTTTCATGACCGTCCTGAAACCAGGCGACACTTTCATGGGATTGGATCTTTCACACGGCGGTCACCTCTCCCACGGATCGCCTGTCAACAGTTCCGGGATCCTGTACAGACCAGTCGCCTATGGGGTCAGGGAAGATACAGGGCGGGTCGATTATGACCGGATGGAAGAGACAGCCCTCCGGGAAAAACCCAAAATGATCGTGGCCGGTGCATCCGCCTATTCACGTGAATGGGACTATGCCCGGATGCGTAAGCTGGCCGACCACGTCGGCGCCATCCTGATGGTCGACATGGCCCATCCGGCGGGATTAATTGCAGCCGGACTGCTGGACAATCCCTGCAAATACGCCCATGTGGTTACCTCGACCACCCATAAAACCCTCCGTGGACCCCGGGGGGGGATCATCCTGATCGGAAAGGATTTTGACAATCCCTGGGGCATCACTACCAAGAAAGGAGAGATCAGAAAAATGTCTTCCCTGATTGATTCTGCTGTTTTCCCCGGAATTCAGGGCGGTCCGCTCGAACATGTCATCGCTTCAAAAGCCGTTGCTTTCGGAGAAGCCTTGCAGCCTGAATTCAGGGATTATCAGCTGCAGGTGAAAAAGAATGCGTCAGTTATGGCAGATGCGTTCATCCTCCGGGGCTATAAAGTGATCTCGGGCGGAACCGATAACCACAGCATGCTTATCGACCTTCGGACCAAAGTCCCTGACATTACCGGCAAACAGGTGGAGAACGCCTTGGTGAGAGCTGACATTACGGTCAATAAAAACATGGTCCCCTTTGATTCCCGTTCCCCATTCCAGACCTCGGGGCTTCGCGTCGGCACACCTGCCATCACCACCCGCGGATTGAAAGAGGAACAAATGGAGACGATCGTGGATTTGATCGACCGGATCATCATGGATGTGAATAATGAAGACCTGATTCTCAAAACGAAGAAACAGGTCAATGCCATGATGGGTGTCTGGCCGATGTTCGCATATTAAGTAAATAAGGGCGTCCGGGCATTCGGGCTTACGATTATGACTAACCCCAGACTTCAGTCTGGGGGAGACAAGACAAGACAATATGAAACGAATCAAGTTTATATCTATGAAAATCAATCACTTACTCTTGACAGGAATCTGTATCGCTGCTCTGTCTATCACGGGAGTGGCTGTGCTGAGAATCCAAAAAGCAGACTCCCGTGAGGACTATGAGAAATTCCTTGTATCAGAATACAAGACACTGCCTCAATCTGTTTTGTCGGAGGATGCAAAAGGAGGCAAGGCCCTTGACAGGCCTGATCTCGCTGCCTTTTCAGAATACATCAAGACTCTTGATCCGGCCACCAGGACTGTACCGCGCGAGCGTATCCTGGATGCCAACCGCCAGACAAAAGCTTTATCCAGCCTGAAATCAGGCGGGAATACCCTGAACTGGACTGCTCACCCCACCGACATGGGGGGAAGGACCCGGACCCTGATGTTCGATCCCAATGATCCCACGCATTCAAAATTATGGGCCGGTTCAGTCACCGGCGGGCTTTGGTATAATCCCGATCCGACAGGAGCCGGACAATGGACACCGCTCAACGACTTCTGGTCCAACCTCTCAATCAGCTGCCTTACCTATGATCCCAACAACACACAGGTATTCTACGCGGGAACGGGAGAAAGCGAAACCGCAATGATCATCTACCGCGAATCTTCGGGAATGGGAACGGGAATCATGCGGTCGACCGATGCAGGGCAAACCTGGGAATCCATGCCTTCCACCCAAAACTGGGCGTATGTCACCGATATCCTGGTCCGGGATGAAAACGGGCAAAGTGTGATCTATGCCGGAGTGGTATCCGGTGTCTATAAAGGAGTTGCCCATCGGAATGAAACCGGCGACGGTCTGTACCGTTCGACTGACGGAGGCAATACCTGGAACCAAGTCCTGCCCAATATTCCCGGAAAGGATTATGCATTCGCTCCTTCCGATATAGAAACCTCCTCCGACGGAGCCCGGATTTTTGTGGGCACGACTTACGGAGTCAACACGGAAGTTACCGACAATGACCGGTCGGGAGCGGCCTGCATCCTGGTCTCGAACGACGGCCTGGCATGGACGGTGAACCAAAGCTACCAGGAGAGGATCCTGGCTGAGAGCGTCAATAAGTATCCGGGCCGCGTGATGCTTACTAAATCCCCGTCCAATGCGGATATCCTGTATGCCATCATCGCCTCCGGTTATGTGAGAAGCGATGGTTTCATCGGCTACGGGTGCCAGTTCCTGCTCAAGACAATCAATAAAGGGGACAGCTGGACGGAGCTCAATTTCCCGGCCGGGTTTGCCTCCCTGGCCTGGCATGCATTTGCCCTGGCCGTAAGTCCTGTAAACCCGAACATCATCTGGGTGGGAGGGCTGGATACCTACCGGACGGTCAACGGAGGAACGGCTTGGACCAAACAGTCCAATTGGGCCGAAATGTACGGCAATGGATCGGACGACTACGTTCATGCCGACATACATGTCTTTGCCTTTAAACCGGGCAGCGACACCGAGATGTACATCGGGACCGACGGAGGTGTCTTTGGTACCCGGACAGCCAGTGCACCGGATGCCAACATGAAATTCTTCGAATCGGCCAATAGTTACAGCACCTTGCAGTATTATTCCTGCGCCATGCATCCGGATGCCGGCAGCATCCATTTCATTGGAGGCCTCCAGGATAACGGCACGATGTTCTATCGGAGGGGAAACGTGCCGACCTTCAGGGACATGCTCTCCGGAGGAGATGGAGCCATGTGCTTCATCGACCAGAACGAGCCCAGTATCCAGATCACGACCGTGTACCATAATGCCCTGTACCTGTACTCCGGGGAAAAGGAAGCCAATCCCCAGGGAGCCGGTTATAAAAACCTGAACAGCGGGATGTTCGTGAATCCGATGGACTACGACTGGAAGAACAACCTACTGTTCGCCAACGGTGCCAATGAGGAATTAAACAACCTGAACAGGCTCCATGTGGTGACCGTTGCACCTACCGCTTTTACCGGCGGGACCCCCGGAAAAGTGCTGGCCACGGCATCCCAGGTACCTTATTCCAATATCAAATGGTCCGTCCATTCTCCCTTGAACCAGTCGAATATCTTCATTGGCACCCAGGCCGGCAAGATCTTTAAATACCTGGATGCATCCCATACGGGGACTTTAACCGACCTGACCCCGGCTGATTTTCCGACTGCCAATATCAGTGGCATTGACATTGCCGGAAGTGAGGATACTCTGCTGGTAACCTTTTCAAATTACGGCGTGCCTTCGATTTGGCTAAGTGTCAATGGGGGGGAGACCTGGAAAAACGTCGAAGCCAACCTTCCGGATATGCCTGTCCGGTGGGGCATCTTCCATCCCAGATCAGGGAAGCAGGTCATGCTGGCCACGGAAACAGGGATCTGGACTACAGATAACATACTGGCTCAAAACGTCATATGGTCACCTGACAATTCCGGCCTGGCCGATGTCAGGATCGACATGCTGAATTTCCGGGCTTCCGATAATACCGTCCTGGCTGCCACCCACGGCAGGGGGATGTACACGGCGACCTGGGAGCCCAGCTATACTTCCGGCAGGTTTGATGTCGACGGTGGCATGGAGCGAGTCGTGATAACACCCAATCCCAACAACGGCCGGTTCCGGGTGGGTCTCATGGCGGAACAGGCTACACGTCTCGCTATCATTACTTTACGCGGGCGTGTCGTAGCCTCTGAATCCATTCGTCCCCAGCCGGGTTTGCAGTGGAAATCTTTTGACCTGACCCGATTGCCCAAGGGCATCTATATCCTTAAAGTGGAACAGCGCGGATCAATGACAAACCAAAGGATCGTCATTCAATAAGACGCTAAAAGAAATCCTGATATCCTTGGGCTTTAAAGTCGCTAAGCCCCTGCCTATATGGAGTGGTATTTTTACCCCATCCTGGTCCTGACCGGTATCCTGGTCGGATTCATCAACACCCTGGCCGGTGCGGGTTCGCTGATCACCCTGCCCTTGCTGATGTATATGGGGCTTCCGGCCGGAATTGCCAACGGAACCAATCGTGTGGCCATATTACTGCAATCCCTGGTTGGAGCAGGATCTTTCCTGCATCAGAAAGTCATCAGGATCAGGGATGGCATCTGGCTCTCGGTTCCGGCAATCGTTGGTGCCGTGATCGGTGCCTTTTTTGCGGTGGACCTGAATGATGCCCTGCTGAAAAAGATCATAGGGATCCTGCTGATCCTGATGTTTTTCGTTATTATCATCAATCCCGAAACCTGGATCAAGGGGAAAACTGTTCCCAAAAAAGTCAGGCCGGGATTCTGGCAAGTGTTGATTTTTTTCGGGATCGGGTTGTACGGAGGTTTCATCCAGGCCGGAATCGGCTTCTTCCTGCTGGCCGGACTGGTTCTGGGTGCAGGATTGGATCTCATTAAGGCCAATGCATTGAAAAACCTGATAGTGGTTCTCTATACAGTTTTCGCTTTGGCTGTTTTTATCCTGAACGATCAGGTCAATTGGCCCGTTGGTTTGACACTGGCTTCGGGAAACATGCTGGGAGCCTGGCTGGCAGCCCGGATAGCCATCAAAAAAGGAACCCGGTTCATCCGGGTGATCCTGCTAATGGCCATCCTCGCTGCCTCTCTTGATATGCTGGGATTTTTCCGGCTCTTTTGACTCTGCCGTTGGTAACATACAGATTGTCATCACATCCTCACATCCTCACATCCTCACATTATCACATCCTACCCTTTATAACAGCTTGAAATGATACATGATCGTCCCCACCTGGTACGCAGGCGCATCCGGTGAGGTCACTTTGTTGAACCGGGCAGTCAGGGCTGCTTTCCGCGCGGCTTCCAGGAGTCTGGAATCCATGGTTGTAGAACCCTTTGCGCCAGGGATGGCATTGACAACGATCCCGTCCTTGTTGACCGTGATCTGCACAACCACCACTCCATAATCATTGATGTTGTATTCGGGTTTTGCCAGGGTTCCGATGACATTGCGGCCTTCCAGGCTGTATGAAATGCCCGAACCGCTTCCGCCACCCTGCCCTCTTCTGCTGGCATCGACAGAGCCGGTGGGATCACCCTGGTTCCCGGCATTCCCCGTAACACCTTCGCCCAGGGCCCCGGAATTTCCTGTGTTACCGCCGAACGACCGTTTTTGGCGGTCTTTCATGGCATTGACCTGTGCCTGTTGCTTCTCCCGCAGGATACGCTCCTCCTCCAGTTTTTTTCTTTCGGCCTCCTCACGTTCCCTTTTTTCCTTCTCCAGCCGTTCCCGCTCTATACTTTCTTCATTCTGTTTTTTGACTGCCAGAGCGTCCTCGGTTTGCTGCGTCAACACCCTGGGTGCCGGTTCCTCCGCATTATCCCTGACTTTAGGAGTGACCCTGGATTCAGTCACCGGCGCCTCGGGAACAACCTGGCGCGCTGCCTCCAGAGGCGCGGGATCCGTCTCTCCCATGCCCTCGTCGATCAGTCCAAAATTGACTGTCACACCGGCTGGTTTTTCAGGAACCTGTGAAACAATATCAAGAAGAAACAACATAGCAAGAGCCAGACCATGAACTGCAATGGTTGCAATTAATCCCTGCTGTTTGGAGGGCATTTCCATCAATCTAACGCTCTGTCGTAACCAGACTCAGGCTGTAGTTGTTATGTGCCGCTATGGTCAGCACCTTGACCGCCTCTTCAATCGGGATCGTGCGGTCGGTATACAGAGCGATGCGCCGCTCGGCCGGATTCACTCCTTCGAATTTGACCCGCAAGGCGCCTTCCAGCCGGCTGAAATCAATCTTGTTCCGGTCGAGGTAAAAATCCAGGTCCTTGGTTATCGAAACCATCACAATCGGTTTTTCAGAAGACTTCACATCGCTCCGGGGAAGCAACAGCTTGACAGCGTTGGTTGAAAAAAGGGTTGTGCTGATCAGGAAGAACAGCAACAAGTTAAAGATGATATCAGTCATGGCTGCCATGCTGAATTCGGGGATGATCTTATTTCTTGCCTGGATGGCCATCGGATGGTCTTTAGGTTATTTGGAAGGTTCGTTCAGCAGGTCGAGGAATTCCGAAGCACGGGTTTCAAGAATAAAAACCACTGTCTGTATCCTTGAAACCAAGATATTATAGAAAAAGTAGGCCGGAATACCCACGATCAACCCAGCGGCTGTCGTGATTTGAGCCGTGTAGATGCCATTGGAAAGAATGGCCAGGTCGACGCTTCCGCCGGCAACGGTCATGTCATAGAAAGCCCGGATCATGCCCAGCACAGTTCCCAGAAATCCCAGCATCGGTGCGGCTCCGGCCGCAGCAGCAAGGGTAGCCAGGCCGCGTTCAAGCTTGTATATTTCGAGCCGGCCTACATTCTCAATGGCAATGTTGACATCAGCCATGGGCCTTCCTATCCGCGTAATCCCGGCTTCGATCATCCTTGATACTGGGGAACTGCTGGCCTGTGACAGACGTATGGCGGATTCGATCTTCCCCTCATGGATAAATTCCTTCACGCGGTTCATGAAGGTCTCATCTTCCCGCATGGCTTTCTTGATGACCAGGTACCGTTCGACAAAGATGTAAACGGCCACGATGGATAACAGCGCTATTGGGATCATCACCCAGCCTCCCTTCATAGTCATCTCCCAAATGGACAGGGATTGGTCCGATGCAGCCATCGCCTGGTTGATGGAATCTAATTTTGCCTGATAATCTGATTGAATGAAAAGTATCCAGCTCATTGCGTTCGATTTAAGTTATCCTGATAAAAGTATTAAAAAAACGTGCCTGGCAGCAGGTTTAGTATTACAGGTTATGAGACGAATTGTTAACGCTTGTTTCCGGAAAGTTTCCGCTTTAAACGGTCAAACAGCTCCCCGAATGAATTGAATTCCTCCCGGTAAAACAGCCCGACTCCCTGGGTATAGGGCGCGTATTCATATAAAAGATGGTCATTGGCTCGGGTGAAAGCCTTAACCCGCATTTTCCCGGACGGCTTGATCTTATACTCGACTTCGACGTCCCCTACCAGCTGGCTGGCATTGGCATTGGTCTGGCGTACATCATAGTTCCCGTTGACGTTGAGCGTCATGCGGTTATTCAGGAACTGCTTGGACAATGCCACTTCCACCTCATCACTCGTCAGTTCGTCGCCCGGCCGGTAATTGAACCCGAAATCAAAATCCTTGCTGATCTGGGACAACCAGTAATTCAGCTGGTTGGACAGCACTTCCGTGGTGGTGGTCAGTCCGGCTGTCGCATATCCCCTCGATGTCCCCGAACCCGATCCCTGGAGTGGCATGAAACGGTTGAGCAACAAGAGGGAAATGATCTGCTTGTTCATCTCTTCTTCCGTAAGGTTGGCCAACTGGGAGCGTGCCAGGTCATCGCTGGTTGAAGGAACCACGATGTTGAAATCGAAAGTCGGATTCTCCAACTTGCCGCTCATCATCAAATGGCATTCGACCGGGATCCGCTGGGTCAGATCCGAATTGGTCTCATCCTGCAACAGATCATACAAGGAGGCTTTCGTGCGGTACACCGCATCAATATCCAGCAGAGCCGAAGTAATCTCCCGCGTCCATTTCAGTGTCCCTCCGGGCTCTATTTCGAGCTTCTTGACCGGCATGTTCTGCAGGGTAAACTGGTAATCTCCCTCTTCGATCGTATAATCCCCGGTTATGGTCCATCTCGCGGCAGGATTGACGTAAATGCGGATGTCACCCGAACCGCGGGCTCTCAGCACATCTCCCACCTTGGAATCGAAAATCAGCTTGACCTCGGCTTCCGGCGTCACCGCCAGTTCTATGTTGACGGTTGCCCCGTATAGATCCACCTCATAACCGCGGGGTTTTTCCGTGGTGAAATCCACCAGGTCAGGCTCAACTTCTTCCCTTTTTCGTTCGACATAGGTGATAAAACCCAATTCCCGTGCTTCACCCGCTGTATTTACCGGGACAAAAAATCGGGTTTTGGGGCTGGTTGTGGCGGATATATCGATCACCAGGTTTCTCAAAGGTCCCTTGAGCGTACCCACGCCGGTTGCATAACCCCGTCCCCAGTAACCGTCATTCTTGAGCTCATCCGCATTCAACAAAACAAAATCCTTGAAGTCCACGGCGAAATCAAGCCTGATCTTCTTGAAATTGTCATGTCTCACTGCACCCGATACCAGGGCATGATTGCCTTCATCATCCTGAACATCCATCTGGTTGACAGTGAAAGCAGCGGGAGTCACGAGGATCGGGTGGGTGAAATAAAACCGGGTATTAAGATAATCCACCACAAATGATCCTTTCTGAACCATCAGGTTTCCGTTCAGCTGAGGATTCTGCCTCAGCCCTGCCACTTTAAGTTGTCCGGTCAGGATACCCTTGACCTCCCTGAGATCGGGCTCAACCCACGGATTGACAATGTCCATCCGGAGCTTGTCCAGGTGAATGTCAAAATCAAGGCTGTCAGACACAGGATTATAGGTCCCGTTGACCTGCAGTGTTTTGATGGAGCCCCTGCGGGTCAGGATATTCATGGATACCAGTTCTCCGGTTCCGCCGCTTCTGCTGGAAACAGTGGTGTTCCCCAGCATCTCCCCGTTGATTTTCAGGCTGTCGATGTCAAGATCGGCCAGAAACATCCCCTTCCCCCTCATGTCATAGAACCTCGCATTGCCCGAAACCAGCCCGTTCATGTTCAGGCCCCCGGATCCGCTGATCTGGTTAAGGTGTTCAAGATTCAGTTTCACCACCGAAACGAAAAGGGTATCCGCGGGTGACAGGGAGATAGCACCGGAGACATCCAGACTTTCGTCCTTATGGCTGATCCGGATACCAGACAATGCCAGGCGGTCAGGGTCATACTCAACGGTGAACGGATCGATCCTCCAGAGGCTGTCGTTATAGACAATGTCGTCTCCTAAAAAATTCAGCCTGCCAATCAGTTTTCCTTCAGGAGACTGGTCAAATCTGCCATTTAATTGAATCAGTCCCTTGTTAACCGGTCTTTGTGTGTTGTTCCAATCAACCGCAGCCTCCATGTCATTATCAGAAAGCAAAAGGTTCAGGCCGATACGTTCAAACTGGTTATTCCTGTCGATCTGCAATTTGTTCAAACCACCCGTGAGGATCAGAGAATCACCCCTCGATTGCATCCTGAAATCCAGGCCCGTGTACTGGGTTCCCCTGATCGCGAACTGGGGAGATACTCCCTCAAGATAGATCGCTTGTTCCCCGGCACGGAAGAAACCATCAATCCTTGTATTGTCCTTGCATTGAAAACCCGGGGCAAGGATCTCCAGTACCGGACCGGGGTTCTTCATATGAATATTAAATGCAAAATCATTGATATGTCCGGTATTGATTTCCCGGGCCCGGGTCAATGCGGGAATGAACCTTGAGATCATGCTCTGGAGCTGAGCCGGCAGATCATCGATGTGGATATTTCCCGACAGGCGGCCATCAATGTATTCCGAAGCCAGGATGATCTGACGCTGACCGGCTTCCGGACGGGCTGTCAGGGTCAGTTCCCGTATCGGAAGGGAGCCGTTGCTGTTTCTGTATTCAGATTGTTCCATCCGGATCGTACCCGTGATATCATCCAGGCTGGTTCCGGTCAGTTCTCCATGCATGTTAACCGTCAACTCCGCAAGAGTATCATTCCTGATCAGGTTCAGCGCGTTCAGATCAGCCCGGTCAGCAAGGAGATCAAAACTGATCATCCGGGTTTCCTTTCCGAAATCCAGGTTTCCGTTCAGATCCATTTTCAGGTTGGGATCCCTGACTGCCAGTGAACCGCCGAATGTTGTCCCGGCCAGCTCCCCCTTGATTGTCAGATCCTGGAATGGGTAAGAATTCAGGGTGATTCTCCGGATATCCGCCTGAATGAGTGCAGCAACGCTTTTCCCCCCGTTCCAGGTTCCGTCGACAGTAAGGGTAAGGTCAATATCAGACAAACCGGACCGGTTGTCCAGGAACTCATCGGGATTAAATCCCCCGGTGGCAATCGACCCCTGGAAGTCATACCCCCCGCCTGTCAGGTTTTTCCTGACTTTAACATCCGTTTGAAATTCACCGTAGGGCAGGTTCAGAACCCCGGAGGTGATGAAATTCCCGATGGTACCACTGAAAAGGCCGGAAAAAGTAATTTTCCCGATATCGCTGATAAACTCCGGGAGCTTCAGATCCAGGTCCGGGACCTGGCCCGACAGGAGTTTTTCGTCCAATGTGGCAAGGTTAAGGATCAGGTTCCTGGATTGAAGGTCAATATAGGTTTCCCCGAAAGTTGATGGATAATCGTATTCAACGTCTCCTTCAAAGAGAAGCATGTTGCCGAACCGGATCCGGGTGTCCGATAACCGGGCTTTCTTAAAAGTACCCCTGACAAGCCCCGATACTTCGAGGACATCGGTCAGTTCGCTCTTCAGACCCGTCAGCAGTGAGATATCAACCGGAGAGACATACGTGTCCATCCCCAGGACGATCTCCAGATAAGGCCCTGATGAATCCGGTTGGACCGGAGAAAACCGGGAAACCTGGGCGTAAGGTGATTCGATGCGGCTGTTACCCGTAACGATTTCGAGAAGCCTGCTCATCAGGCCGGTCGAGTCCCAGGCAAACCCCACTGCAAGGTCGTCGATTTTGAATCCGCATTTCTCCTGGAAACTCAGGTGGCGCACATTTCCGTAAACCGAATCGCCAGAAAAGCCAATCTTGTCGATCTGAGACTCTATGTCGTTGATTCTCAAATTGTCCCAATCGATACGACCGGGTTCGTCAAGAGCCCCGAATTTATTTAAGGCAAAGGCTCCCCTCCGGATCACAACCTGGTTCAAGATGACGTTAACCGGTTTTGGCTCCGTAACCGTATCCTTGTTTGACAGGGAAGACAGAAAAACCTTATGATTCATCCTCCCGTCCGGCAATTCCCTGATCTGGATAAGCGGATCGCTCAAATAGACCCTCTTGAAGTTAAACCGGTTCCGGTCAAAGTCAACCCGTGTAACGGAAGCTTCAACCGAAGATACATACAGCAGGGTATCATTCAGCGGGTCAAGAATCAGAAGGTCGGTTAACTCCAGCCTGTGTGGCCAGCGGATAAACACCTGTCCGACAGACAGTTTGCCGTCATAGTTCTTTTCTATCCGATCGAGGAATTTATTGACCAGAAGGGTTTGGACCTTACGCAATCTCAGGCTAAAGAAAATCCCGGCCAGCAGGATAACCACCACGCCCAGTCCTATCAGGAACCTGTTGACCTTTTTTTTAACCAACGAATGATTCTTTAGTAATTTTGCCCCGAAAAAATCATTCCAAAATAACAAAAAAGAGTCGGAAAGCCGATATAATAATGGATATAACCATCTTAGGCATTGAATCCTCGTGTGATGACACTTCGGCTGCCGTTATCCGGAATGGTTTTTTATTGTCAAACTGCATAGCCAATCAGGAGGTTCACCGTAAATTCGGCGGAGTGGTCCCGGAGCTGGCCAGCCGGGCCCATCAACTGAACATCATTCCTGTGGTGGACGCCGCCCTCAGGGAAGCTGCGGTAACTCTTGCTGATATCAGCGCAATAGCCTTCACCAGGGGACCGGGTTTGATGGGTTCATTGCTGGTGGGAGCCTCTTTCGCAAAGGGCTTTGCCCTGTCGGGAAACATTCCGTTGATAGAGGTCAATCATCTGCAGGGGCACGTGCTCGCGCTGTTTATTAAGAGAAGACAGGAGGCGGAAGACGGAAGACCAGAGACCGGAGAACCTAAAGCACCCGGATTTCCGTTCTTATGTCTGCTGGTTTCAGGAGGACACACTCAAATCCTCGTAGTCCGGAATCACCTCGAAATGGAGATCATCGGGCAGACGATTGATGATGCAGCAGGCGAAGCCTTTGACAAATGCGGGAAAGTCATGGGCCTGCCCTATCCTGCCGGGCCCGTCATCGACAAGCTGGCGGAGAAAGGAAATTCACTGGCATTTACCTTCAGCCGGCCTAGGATCCCGGGGCTGAATTACAGCTTCAGCGGGCTAAAGACCTCCTTTCTGTATTTTCTCCGCGATGAGCTCAGGAAGGAACCGTATTTTATCCAAAGGAACCTGAATGACCTGTGCGCGTCCCTTCAGTTCACCATTGTTGACATACTCCTCAACAAACTCAGGCAAGCCTCCAGGCTGACCGGGATACGTGAGATCGGCCTCGCCGGCGGGGTTGCCGCCAATTCAACCCTTACATCCGCCTTGGAGGCTGAAGCCCTGAAGCACCGCTGGAAGCTGCACCTTCCCGAATTCACCTACACCATGGACAATGCGGCAATGATCGGGATCACAGGCTATTACAAGTACCTGAACGGCGAATTCACCGGCCAGGACGTGGCGCCGGCGGCAAGAATATAAAAGGCAGAGGGCAAAAGGCAGAAGGCAGAAGTAAAGGCAAAAGGAAAAAGGAAAAAGGAAAAAGTTTATGTATGAATAACCCCAGACTTCAGTCTGGGGGCTTTCGAGCCACCAGCCACCAGTCACGAATCACCAGCCACCAGTCACCAGTCACCAGTCACCAGTCACGATTCACCAGTCACGAGTCACGAGTCACGAGTCACTTACTTCACGATGCCGCTGAAACCCATGAAGGCCAGTGACAGCAACCCGGCCATGATCAGGGAGATCGGAAAGCCTTTCATACCCTTTGGGACACCCTGCAAATCCAGGCGCTCACGCAATCCGGCAAAAATAATGATGGCCAGGCCGAATCCCAGTGCATTTGCGGCCGTAAAGACAACTCCCTGCATCAGGTTATAGTCATTCTGGATAGTCAGTATGGCTATACCCAGAACGGCGCAGTTGGTGGTGATCAGGGGGAGGAATATCCCCAGGGCCTGGTACAGGCCGGGGGAGATCTTTTTAAGGATCGTTTCCACCATCTGGACCAACGCCGCGATCACCAGGATAAAAACAATGGTCTGCATGTAAGCGATATGGAACGGATCCAGCACATATTTCTGCAGGAGATAGGTGACGATGGTAGACAACACCATGACGAACAGCACAGCCGCCGACATGCCCACTGCCGTGCCCACCCTGTTGGAAACGCCGAGGAACGGGCAGATACCCAGGAACTTGGCCAGCACGATGTTATTGACAAAAACCGCGCTGATTATGATAATGAGGTATTCCATGGCTTATCGTTTCAGGATTATTTGGTTTTTATGAGTTGGTTCACGAGTGCGATAAGATACCCGAGGGCAATAAAGGCTCCGGGTGAAAGAATGAAGACCAGGATGGTGTTGGCATTCTCGCCGAGGAGCTGAAGACCGAAAATGGTTCCGTTCCCCAAAACCTCGCGAATGGCACCCAGGGTGGTCAGGGCCAGTGTAAACCCAACGCCCATCCCGAAACCATCCAACAGGGAATCAAGAACCGAGTTCTTCTGGGCAAAAGCCTCCGCCCGGGCCAGGATGATGCAGTTAACGACGATCAGGGGGACAAACACTCCCAATGCTTTGTACAATCCGGGAACAAAAGCCTGCATGACCATCTGCACAATGGTCACGAAGGAAGCGATGACCACGACAAAAATCGGGATCCGCACCTTGTTCGGAACCAGGTTCTTGATCGATGCGATAACGATGTTCGACATAGTCAGGACAAATGTTGTTGCCGCGCCCATGCCGATCCCATTGCTTGCGGTGGTGCTGGTTGCCAGAACCGGGCACATCCCGATGAGCAGGACCAGGGTTGGATTTTCTTTGATGATCCCTTTGAAGAAATGTCTCATGTGGTTCACTGTAAACCTCCTTTCTGCCAGGCATTCCAGGCCCGCATAACGGCATCGCAAAATGCCCTTGAACTGATGGTTGCAGCGGTGATGGCGTCAATATCGCCACCATCTTTCTTAACCCGGATCTTGTCTGTGCCCGGGTTTTTTCCCGTAAACTGATCCTTAAATTTGGGTTCCATCATTTTTGTACCCAGGCCGGGAGTCTCTTTATGCTCAAGAACCGAAGTGTTGATTATCGTCCCGTCCGGTTTGAGCCCGACCATCAGGCTGAAGGTTCCACTGAAAGCTATGTTGGTCTTTGTGCTGATGGCGATGCCGACCAGCACGCTATCCATTTTCGCAGGATAACATTCCAGGTCGCCCACGTCGGAAGGCAAACTGTACACCTCATCGCTGGGATTGTTATTGAATTCAGGCACAACCAGCCGGATTGCAGCCAGTTTTGCTTTAACCTTCGATTCAGCGATTGGTCCTTCGGTTATGCTGTTCACGTAACCGAGCAGTCCTGACGCAACGATACAGACTCCCATCAGGGAGAGCACCATCGTTTTAAAATTAGATTCGAGTTTAGCCATTTTTCCTTACCTCCCCGAACCGTTTGGGTTTGACATATTTATCTATCAATGGAACCAGGGCGTTCATGATCAGGATGGCAAAGGATACACCTTCCGGGTAGGCTCCGAAAATCCGGATCAGGCAGGTGATGAATCCGATCCCGATACCGAAAATGATCTGTCCGGCGGGTGTCATCGGAGAGGTGACCATGTCTGTGGCCATGAAGATGGCCCCAAGCATGATCCCGCCTGCCAGGAGGTGGAACAGCGGATCGGTATACTGATCCGGGTTGATCAGCCATAAAAGCCCCGTAAACAGTACTACGGTTCCGAGGATCGAAACCGGGATGTGCCAGGTAATGACCTTTTTCCAGATCAGGTACAGCCCTCCGATCAGCAGGGCCAGGGCAGATATTTCACCGAGCGACCCTGACATGTTTCCCAGGAACATTTGTGAATATTCCGGCAGATCTTTCATCAGGTCCGACATCGGTTGGCCGTTTTTCAGGCCCTCCTTCAGGATTCCCAGCGGAGTTGCTCCCGTGGTGGCATCAAGATAGGCAAACCGCGATTCAACGGCTTTGGGCCAGGAGGTCATCTGTGCCGGGAAGGAGATCAGGAGAAAAACCCTTCCTGCCAGGGCAGGGTTAAAGGGATTCTTGCCCAGTCCCCCGAAGGACATCTTGGCCACTCCGATGGCAACCAGACTGCCCACCACGATCATCCAGACCGGCAGGTTGCTGGGCACGTTAAAAGCCAGCAGCACCCCGGTGACGGCAGCCGATCCGTCCCATAGGGAGGGCTTGATCTTCAATAAAAACCGCGCGATCAGGTATTCGAACAGCATGCAGGAAACCACTGCCACTGCGGTAACGATCAATGCCCCCAGCCCAAAGAATATCAGGGAAACGGCAAATGCCGGCAGCATGGCGATCAGCACACGGTACATGATTTTCTGTACCGACTCGCTGGTATACTCGTGAGGCGAATGGGACACGGTCAGCAGGTTCGTTGCACTCATGATTTTCGTGCTTTGAGAATTCGGTTAACGTTCGTTTTTCCTATCCTGATATAATCCAGCAGGGGCCTGTTCGAGGGGCAAGTGAAGCTGCAGGATCCGCACTCCATGCAATCCAGTGCCCGGGCGGTTTCCATCTCCTCCCATCGCCTGGCGTCACCCAGGCTCATCAGGAAATAAGGTTCAAGGCCCATCGGGCAGGCTGAAGCGCAGCGTGCGCAGCGGATGCAGTTCATAACGGTCTTCCGCACCGATTCATTCGCCTTCATCACCACGATCCCGGAGGTGCCCTTGGTAACGGGAGCATTCAGCCCGGGTAAAGCCCTGCCCATCATCGGGCCTCCGCTGATCACTTTTCCCGTATCGTCGGGCAATCCTCCGGCTGCTTCAATCAGGGAACTGACCGGCGTGCCGATCCTGACCTTGAAATTGGCGTTTTTTGCCAGGGATTTCCCGGTAACCGTAACAACCCTTTCAAACAGGGGTTTGTTCTTGGCAATGGCCTCATATACAGCAAAAGCGGTCCCTATATTATGGACGACAGCCCCCACGTCAATGGGCAATCCACCCGATGGAACCTCCCTGCCCGTTATAGCCTTGATCAGCTGTTTCTCACCACCCTGGGGGTATTTTACCTTCAGTGGCTCAACCCGGATCCCGGGATAGCCCGATGAAAGTTTCCTCAGGTGTTCAATCGCATCCGGCTTGTTTTTTTCGATCCCGATGACTGCCTGATCTACGGGAAGGGCTCTCATCAGGAAACCAGCCCCGATCAGTATTTCTTCCCCTTTTTCGAGCATCAGGCGATGATCGGAAGTAAGATAAGGCTCACATTCCACGCCATTGATAATCAATATTTCTGCTTTCTTTCCCTTGGGTACCGACACTTTCACATGCGATGGAAAAGTTGCGCCCCCCATCCCGACAACGCCCATTTCGGAGATCCGGGCAATGATCTCTTCCCGGCTGAGCTTGTCAGGCCGGACGATGGTGTCGGTGCGGTCAATCGTTTCAATCCACTCGTCTCCCCTGACTTCAATCACGATGGCCATTTTCGGGTACCCGGTAATATCAGGGACCGGCTCGATCTTCTGAACGGTACCGGAAACCGGGGAGTGAATGTTGGCTGAAACGAAACCGGCGCTTTTAGCTATCAGCTGGCCGGTCCTGACGCTATCTCCCTTATCGACAACCGGCTGAGCCGGAACCCCGAGATGCTGCGACAGATGAACGGTCACCAGCCCGGGAACGGGCAGGTCCAGGATGGATGAACCTGAAGATATCTTGTTTTCCGCAGGATGGACGCCGCCTTTTCGAAATGTTTTCAATGCCTGATCCTCCTTGAAAATTAATTAGGACTGATTTCAGTAAGACATAATTCAGATTCTGCCGTTTTCCTCGGAGGAAAATTGATCTCCAGGATTGAGTTGGTCGGGCAAACCTCAACGCACTTCCTGCATAACCGGCATTTTACCGGATCAATATAGGCCAGGAAATTCCCGATCGTGATGGCATCAAACTCACAAACCTTCTGGCAGGCCTTGCAACCGATGCAGGCAACCGAGCAGGCTTTTCTGGCCGTTGCTCCCTTATCCTGGTTTACGCAGGATACAAAGATCTTGCGGTCTTTTTTGTTCCTTTTCCTGAGTTCGATGATCTTCTTCGGACAGGCTCTCACACATGCCCCGCAGGAGTTGCATTTATCATCGATCACCTCCGGGAGGAGGGTGAGGGGGTTCATGTGGATCGCATCAAAGTCGCAAGCCGCCTCGCAATCACCCAGGCCCAGGCAGCCATAGGAACAGGCGGTATCGCCGGCAAACAGTCCGGAGGCAATCTCGCAGGTGGGTGCGCTGTCGTACCGGGCTGTCCGCATGCGATAATCGGGATTTCCCGAACAGCGAACCACGGCAACGGTAGGTTCCTTGGCAACTGCAGCCCTTCCGAGCACAGCGGCGACCTTGACCATGCCGTCATTGCCTCCGACCGGGCAGAACAAGCTATCCAGGTTCTCCGATTTGACGCATGCATCGGCAAAGTTACGGCAGCCCGGATAACCGCAGCCCCCGCAGTTGGCGCCAGGCAGCACGGCTTCGACATCATCGATCCGGGGATCTTCAAAAACCTTGAACTTCTGGGCGATCAGGAAAAGTATGACTCCCGCGAGCACCCCGATCAGGCTGAGACTGATGATCGTTATTACGATCGTATTCATGGCAGATAATTATTCCAGTTTTTTAAGATTGAACACAATGCTGCGTGTGATCCTTTTCCGGAAGATCCAGATGATCAGGTAATAAGGCACGAGGGTTCCCAGGCCCAGGAGGGCAGAAAATCCCTCACGTTCGCTCACGGACAAGGAAATGACCAGGACCAGGATTACCAGGACCAACGGGAAAATATATCCGAAGGCCAGGGCCTTGAAGCCCTGTTTTTCCTCGAGGAGGACCTCTACCTTCTCCCCCTGTTTAAAACCGGGACCTGTGTCCTTTACCTCGACGACTTTCTCCTCCGAATCAGAAAGGTTGCAGACACCCCTGGCATGGCAGGCCGAACAGGCGGAGTGTGCTACAAACCGCACCACCACGGCATTTCCGGTGATTCTTTCGATCACTCCTTCATGAGACACAGTCGTTGGATTATCCATCTTGGTCCGGCCTGAAAAATCGCGTAAAATTACCTGTTCGCGCATTTATAAAGGTTGCATTTTATCAGGTTTTTTTAAAAAACTATTTTTGTCCGATCCTCCATCAAAGAAATGGATTTCACGAAACACACCCTT
>Ga0208828_1000079_pt1 | contig 43778 bp, 29 predicted proteins | sample Kivu_160m_FD_185487 | JGI IMG/M metagenome (GOLD analysis project Ga0208828, IMG submission 185487) | Freshwater microbial communities from Lake Kivu, Western Province, Rwanda to study Microbial Dark Matter (Phase II) - Kivu_160m (SPAdes)... | ecosystem: Environmental > Aquatic > Freshwater >... | reverse complement strand
GAGATGCCCGGGCGGCGCAACCCCGGGCGGGACGAAACCCGCAGAGGCGTTCTTTCGTATATAACGGATGAAGCCGCATTCATCAAGATTCGAGGAGGCAACCATGGCCGATGAAGAAAAAAAAGAAGCACCGAAAACGGGAAAACCCCGGACCGAGGAATTCAAGCTGAACGGCGGGGAGATTCTCGACAAGATTAAAGAGATCATCCACGAGGGCAACATCCGCCGGATCATCCTCAAGGACGAGAGCGGGAAAACCTTCATGGAGATCCCCTTGACCGTCGGGGTCATTGGGGCGGCGATCGTGCCCGTGCTGGCCGCGATCGGCGCGATCGCTGCGCTCGTCGCCAAGCTGACGATCGTCGTCGAAAAGGTCGATTGAATCGGGCCCGGCGCTCCGTCCGGCCTTTTTTTTGATACGTTCGCGGCGCCAAATCCCGATTTTTAAATCGGGAAAAGAGCGCCGCTCAGTATTAAGCCTCTTAATACCCCGGGCTTTAGCCCGGGGAGGGCTTTATTTCTGACCGAGAAGCGGATAGAATCGGCCTGCGTTGAATTTCGAAGCGAGGTCGACATCCATGCCGCTCAGAAAAAATCGTCCATTCCGTTTCGCCGCCTGCGCGGCGTTCGTCGTCAGTCTGTTCCCCCTGATGTCCGGAGGCGCCCAGGACGCGCGGGGCCCGTTGAATCTCATGCCGGCGCCGGCCCAATTCGCTCCGGCCGAGGGCCGGTTCCGCCTCGACGTTGATTTCACGATCGGGGCCGTCGGCGAGACGGGGGAGAGGGCGCGGCCGGCGGCCGCCCGTTTCATGGACCGGCTGGCCGGCCGGACCGGATTGTTTTTCAAGCAGGATTACAGGGCCGAGCTGGCCACGGCGGGGAAAGCATCCTTCTTCTTCAAATACGAGCGAATCGGACGGCTCGAGCTCGGCGAGAACGAGTCCTACGTCCTGACGGTGAATCCCGACCGGATCATGCTCGTCGCCGAAACGGACCTCGGAATTCTCCGCGGCTTCGAAACCCTCCTCCAGCTTCTGGACGCCGACGAGCGGGGGTCCTTCTTTCCCTGCGCCCGGATCGACGACAAGCCCCGCTTTCCCTGGCGCGGGCTTCTCATCGACGCCGGCCGTCATTTCATGCCCGTCGAGGTCATCAAGCGGAACTTAGACGGCATGGCCGCCGTCAAGATGAACGTCCTCCACTGGCACCTTACCGAGGACCAGGGCTTCCGCGTGGAATGCCGGACGTACCCGCGGCTCCACGATCTGGGCTCGGACTGCTTCTACTATACGCAGGACCAAATCCGGGAGGTCGTTGCCTACGCCGCCGCGCGGGGCATCCGGGTCATGCCCGAATTCGACATCCCCGGCCATTCGACGAGCTGGCTCGTGGGCTATCCGAATCTGGCCAGCGGACCCGGCCCCTACCGCATCGAAAGGCGGTGGGGCGTTTTCGATCCGGTCTTCGACCCGACCAACGAGGCGGTTTATCGCTTTTTCGAGAAGTTTTTCGAAGAGATGGCGCCCCTCTTCCCGGACCGCTACGTCCATATCGGCGGCGACGAAAACAACGGAAAGCAGTGGGACGCCAATCCGAAGATCGGTCAGTTCAAGAAGGACCGCGGCCTCGCCGACAACCATGCCCTTCAGGCCTATTTCAACGGCCGCATCCTAGCGATCCTGACCAAGCTCGGCAAAAAGATGGTCGGCTGGGACGAGATCTTTCAGCCCGGCCTTCCCAAGGACATCGTCATCCAGTCGTGGAGGGGGAAACAAGCCCTGACCGAATCCGCCAAGAAAGGGTATCAGGGCCTCCTCTCCAACGGATACTATATCGATTTGTGCCAGCCGGCGGCGTTCCATTACCAGAATGATCCTCTCTCCGCCGCAGCCCTCACCGAAGACGAGCAAAAGCTCGTCCTCGGCGGCGAGGCGACGATGTGGGCGGAGCTCGTCACGGCGGAGACCGTAGATTCGCGTATCTGGCCGAGGACGGCGGCAATCGCCGAACGCTTCTGGTCGCCGGCCGGGGTCAAAGATGTCGAAGATATGTACCGCCGCCTCGACGCGGTCGCTCTCCGGCTCGAAGAGCTGGGTTTGACCCATTTCAAGAACCAGGACATGCTGCTCCGCCGGCTCGCGGGGAGCGCCGAGGTCGGACCGCTCCGGACGCTTATCGACGTCATCGAGCCCGTCAAGCTCTATCAACGCCAGAACCAAGGAGTGGCCTACACCCAGCTTTCGCCTCTGACGCGGGCCGTGGATTCCGCCGCTCCGGAATCGAGGACGGCCCGCCTTTTTCGGAAAAATACGGACGAATTTCTTCGGACGCGAGATCCGGTGCTCGCCAATGTCCTCAAGGCTCAGCTCCAGCGCTGGCGCTCCAACCAGGCCTTGTTGAAGCCGTTGATCAAGGCGTCGCCGGCGCTTTTCGAGATCGACCCCCTCTCCGCCGATCTTTATACGGTTGCCGACCTTGGGGTCCAAGCCTTGGACTCCATTCTGGCTCGCACGACGGGAGACGAAGGATGGGTGAAAGCCGGCCTCGGGTCTCTCCAGCAGGCGAGAACGGCCAAGGGGCAGGCCGAGCTGGCCTTGGTCCCGGCCGTCGAGAAGCTCGTCCAAGCGACGCTCGAGAAATGACCGCGGCCAAGGGATTCTCTAGGCAAGGGCCGTCGAGGAGGAAGGTCATGCGTGTTTCGAGATCGGTCTTATGTCTGGTCCTCGTTTTCGCGGGGCTCTCGATTCCCGGTCCGGCGCAGCGCACGGAAAAACCCGTGCTCCACGGCCGGCACTGGCTCGCCATCACCGGCAAGCCCCTGGCCGCGACGGCCGGCGCCCAGATGTTCATGAAAGGCGGGAATGCCGTCGACGCGGCCTGCGCCATGCTCGGAGCCGTCTGCACGATGTGGGACGTCTTGAGCTGGGGAGGGGAAACCCAGGCCCTGATCTTCAATCCCCGGACAGGAAAGGTGGTCGCGTTGAACGCGCTCGGCGTCGCGCCGACGGGAGCGACGGCCGAGTTCTACAAGTCGAAGGGATACGCGTATCCGCCCGAGACGGGCCCTCTCGCGGCTGTGACTCCCGGCACACCCGGAGGCTTGATCACAATGCTCTCCGAATTCGGCACGCTGAGCTTGAAGGACGTCCTGTCCCCGGCTATGCAGATGGCCGAGGGCTACCCGATGGAGAAGGATACGGCCGACCGGATCGAAAAGGACAAAGCCGCGATCAAAGGATGGCCTTACGCCAAAACGATCATGCTCCCTCACCTCGGGGCCGGCCGGGAGGGCCCCTCTCGCGGCGAGGTCTTCCGTCAGCTTGACCTCCTCGACACGCTCCGGAAGCTCGTCGAAGCCGAGCAGGCGGCGATCGCTTCCGGCAAAAGTCGAAAGGAAGCCCTGGCCGCGGCCTACGACAGGTTTTATCGGGGGGATATTGCCGCAGAATTCGTCCGAGGCTCGAAGGAGCAGGGCGGCTTGATCACGATGGAGGATCTTGACCGCTGGAAAGTCTATCTCGAAGAGCCCGTCATGTCGGCGTATAAGGGAATCCAGATCTACAAATTGAATTCCTGGGTCCAGGGGCCGGTGATGCTCCAGGCCTTGAATATCCTCGAGACCATTGACCTCAAGGCCCTGGGTTTCAACAGCGCAGCCTACATCCACACCCTTTACCAAGCCATGAACCTGGCCTTCGCCGACCGGGACTTTTATTATGGAGATCCCTATTTTCCTCCGGAGGAGCCCATCCGGGGCCTCTTGTCGAAGGACTATGCCCGGGAGCGGGCCAAGTCGGTGCGGCGGGACCGCAATGACCCGGCGGTCAAGCCCGGCGATCCCTACCCGTTCGAAGGAAAGACGAATCCGTTCCTCAGGTATCTGGAAAAATGGCCGCCTGCCGGAGCCGCGAAGAATCCCGACCCCGAACGCTTCTGGACGGGGACAACCTCCATTCAGGCGGCGGACGAAGCGGGTTGGGTGGTTTCGGTGACGCCGAGCGGGGCCTGGGTGCCTGCCGTCATCGCCGGCCGGACGGGCGTCGGCATGAGCCAGCGGGCGCAGAGCTTCGTCACGGACGAGGCGGAGAATCCGTTCAACGTCATCGCCCCCGGCAAGCGGCCGCGGGCGACGCTGACGCCCGGCCTGGCGCTGAAAGACGGCCGGCCGTATCTATCGTTTGCCGTCCAAGGCGGGGATACGCAGGACCAGAACCTCCTTCAGTTCTTCCTCGACATGGTCGAGTTCGGGATGGACGTCCAGCAGGCCTGCGAAGCGCCGAACATCACCAGCTACCAAATGCGCAATTCGTTCCATCCCCACGACTCCTGGCCGGGAAAGATCGACCTCCATGAGTCGGTCCCGCCCGGCGTCCGCGAGAAGCTCAAGGCGATGGGGTACTCGATAACCGTCAAGAAATACACGTCGGGGCCGATCAACGCCGTCTTTTTCGACCGCGTCCACGGGACCTTCTGGGGAGGGTCGAGCAACTACGGCGACGACTACGGGGTGGTTTGGTGATGCAGAACGGCGTCCAACCGGGAACGTCCGCCAAGAAATAGCCCCGATTCACGTCTAATATCGAGGAGCTGAGTCCGCCATGACGGAGCGCCATGTAAAAAAGCTGTCCTGGCCGCTGTCCGAAATAAAGGACAAGGGTCGGCTTTATAGGGAGATTTATAGGAAGCCCTGATTGGCATATTTCTTGTATAATAAGGAGCCGAAGGCAGATTTTGAGGCTAGAAGAGTTAATTGACAAAATCGATAGGAATACATAAATTGTATGGTCAAACCGAACTCGATATATATATGAAGTATAAAAGGAGGACTGACATGAGGTCGAGACGATCGTTTCTTTCAGCTCGACGCTTTGCCTTGATAGCCGTCCTGGCTGCCTTCGGGACGGGGCTGGCCCTCCAGCCGGCCTTCGGACAGTATTTCGGCCGGAACAAGGTCCAGTACGAGAATTTCGAGTACAAGGTCCTGAAGACCGAGCACTTCGACATCTATTTCTATCCCGAGGAAGAGGAGGCCGTTCGGGTGGCCGCCCAGATGGCCGAACGCTGGTACAAGCGCTATTCGCGCCTGCTCAACCACGACCTCCGCGGCCGCCAGGCCCTCATCATGTACGCCAGCCATCCCCAGTTCGAGCAGACGACGGTTCTGTCCGAGGTCATGAGCGAGGGGACGGGAGGCGTCACGGAATCCAACAAGCGGCGGATCATCCTGCCCTTCGGCGGAACGCTGGCCGACACCGACCACGTCATCGGGCACGAGCTCGTCCACGCCTTCCAGTACGACCTGTCCGCGCTGCCCACCAACCGGTACGGCAATACGGGCGGAGGGGGCGTCGAGCGGGCTCCGCTCTGGTTCATTGAAGGCCTGGCAGAATACCTTTCGATCGGCCCCATCGATTCGCTCACGGCCATGTGGATGCGGGACATGATCCGGAGGAAGAAACTTCCGACGATCAAGGACCTGCGCGATCCCTACAAATACTTCCCTTACCGATACGGGCACTCGGTATGGGCGTTCATCGGCGGCAAATGGGGCGACCTTGTCGTGGCCAAGCTCTTGAAGGACGTCTGCCGGGGCTTTGACTACGATAAAGCCCTGGAGAAGAACCTTGGGATGCCCCTGGATAAGCTGTCCGAGGCATGGCACGAAGCGCTGAAGAAAGACCTCCTGCCCGTTGCCGAGTACACCCAGGGTCCGACGACGATCGGCAAGCTCCTGATCAGGGGCGCTGAGGAGGATCCTTATAACATCGCGCCCGCCCTGAGCCCGGATGGCAAAAAGCTCGTCTTCATCTCCTCGCGGGAGCTGTTCGCCATGGAGATGTTCATGGGCGATGCCAAGACGGGAAAAGTGACAAAAAAATTGACCCGGACGGCCGTCGATTCCCATTTCCAGAGCATCCAGTTCATCAACTCGGCCGGCGCGTGGGACCTTGACGGAAAACGGTTCGTCTTCGGCGCCGTATCCGAAGGAAAGCCGGTGCTGGCCTTCCTCGACGACGAAGGCCGCCGGGCCATGCCCGAGATCAAGTTCCCGGCGCTCGGGGAGATCCTGAATCCGACCTGGGCGCCCGACGGAAAGAGGGTCGCCTTCTCCGGTCTGGGCGGAGGCTTGACCGACCTCTATATCTACAACCTCGAGACCAAAGAGCTCAAGAATATGACGAATGACCAGTTCGGGGACGTCCATCCATCCTGGTCGCCCGACGGCCGCTCGATTGCCTTCGTCACGGAGCGCTTCAACAGCCAGCTCAAGACGATGACCATCGGTGACTATCAGTTGGCCTTGATGGACCCCGAGACGGGAGAGGTCCGGCCCCTGGCTACATTCAAGGAAGGGAAGAACATCAATCCCCAGTGGTCCTCGGACTCGAAAAGCTTATTTTTCATTTCCAATCGGAGCGGCATCGATAACATCTACCGGCTGGACATCGCCTCGGGAGCACTCTCGCAGGTGACGAATCTCTATACCGGCGTCAGCGGTATCAGCGAGCTGAGCCCGGCGTTCTCCATCGCGGCCAAATCGAACGACATCCTCTACAGCGTCTACGACGACGGGAATTTCAGCATCTTCTCCCTCGATCCCGCCGCCGTCCAAACCGCCATGCCCGCCCAGGACCAACCCGGGATCGTCTCGGCGAACGTCCTTCCTCCCCAGGACCGCCAGGGATCCGAGGTTCTCGGCCTGTTGAAAACGTCGACCTTTGGGCTGCCGGATCCGGACAAGTTTACCGTGTCCCCCTACAAACCGAAATTGTCCCTGGATTATGTCAGTCCGCCGACCGTGGGGGTGGGGTACGACCGCTACTACGGAGCCTACGGCGGGGGAGGGATCGCCTTGTATTGGAGCGATATGCTCGGCTGGCACAACCTGGTGACGATGGCCCAGGTCTACAACCGGCTCATGGATTCCTCGGCCGCGGTCGCCTACCAGAACTCCAAGAACCGCTTGAATTGGGGCGTCGTCGCCCAGCGCGCGCCCTATGTCTACGGGGACTACTACGGCGGTTACGACGAATACGGCAATTATGTCGAACAGGAAATCCTCTACCGCCAGATCTACTATTCTCTCGGCGGATTCGCTTCCTACCCGATCAGCCCGATGCAGCGCTTCGAGCTTTCGGCCGGATACGACTACATCCAGTTCAACAACGTCATCTATACGAGCGTCTATGACGCCTACACCGGCCAAGCCCTCGTCATCGACGACCGGACCGACCTGCCGTCCGCGGAAGGCCTCTCTCTCGCCTATGCCGCCGCCTCCCTCGTCTACGACAGCTCATTCATGGGCGCCACGGGCCCCATCCTTGGCCAGAGCTATCGCGTTCAGGTCGCCCCGACGTTCGGCTCGCTGAACTATACGACGATGCTCGTCGATTTCCGAAAATACATCATGCCCGTCAAGCCGTTTACTCTGGCTGCGCGCTTCATGCACTACGGCCGCTACGGAAAGGGCGGCGAGGACGGCCGGCTCTGGCCGATGTTCATCGGCTACGACTGGTACATCCGGGGCTACGACTACAATTCTTTCCAGACCGATTACGACTCGTTCGACATGAACCGCCTCTTCGGGAGCAAGATGATGCTCCTCAACCTCGAGCTCCGCTTCCCGCTGTTCGGGGCCCTCGGCATCGGAAAAGGCTACTACGGCATCTTCCCCGTCGATTTCGTCGCCTTCTACGACATGGGGCTGGCCTGGGATAGCACGACAAAACCCTGGTTCGTGAGCGGCGGAACTTTGAAGCCGCTCCGGAGCGCGGGGGTCGGCCTCCGCGTCAACGTCTTCGGATATGCCGTCTTGGGCATCAATTACGTCAAACCGTTCGACCGGCCCAACAAGGGAGCGTACTGGCAGTTCAGCTTCTATCCGGGATTCTAGAAAAGAACAGACAGTCCCAAGACCCCCTCTCTCTCCCGGGCTCCCGGGAGAGAGAGGGGCTTGGTTTTCGGGTGAAAAAAATCCTTCAATCCGGCCGGCTATTTCCTGTATGATAGGAAGCCGATACCCATGACCCGTGTCATCGGTCGAGGAGGTCTTCCCATGGTCCGCCGCGTAACCGCCCTCTCCATTTGTTTCCTGCTCATTCTCGCCGCCGGATTCACGGCGCCGACTAAGGTCCCCGAACCTAAGATCCCCTTCGACCCGGAAAAATACGTCTGCTACCGGGCCGCCGGTCTGGTCCAGATCGACGGCGACCTGGACGAAGCGGTCTGGGCCAAGGTGCCTTGGTCGGATCCGTTCGTCGACATCGAGGGAGGGGCCAAGCCCAGACCTCGCTTCCGGACCATGATCAAGATGCTCTGGGACGATGAGAATTTCTACATCGGCGCCTATCTCGAGGAGCCCCAGGTCTGGGCGACGCTGACCCGCCGCGACTCGATCATCTACCAGGACAACGATTTCGAAGTCTTCATCGACCCCGACGGCGACACCCACGCGTATTACGAGCTGGAGATGAACGCCCTCAACACGGTCTGGGATCTGTTCTTGGTCAAGCCGTACCGGGACGGCGCGCCTGCCAACATCCACGCTTGGGACATCCAAGGCCTGAAGACCGCGGTCAAAGTCAGCGGAACCCTCAACAATCCGGCCGACAAGGACAAGGGCTGGTTTGTCGAGCTCGCCCTTCCCTGGGAGGTCCTCAAGGAAGCGGCCGAGCCCAAATCGGCCCCCAGGCCGGGGGACCAGTGGCGGGTCGATTTTTCACGCGTCGAATACCGGCTGACGGTGTCCGACGGCGCTTATGCCAAAGCGACCGACCCCGGAACGGGCCGGCCGCTGCCGGAGGACAACTGGGTCTGGTCGCCGACCGGGCTGGTCAACATCCACTACCCCGAGATGTGGGGCTACGTCCAGTTCTCGGCCAAGGTCGCCGGGCAGGGCCGGGACTCGTTCCTGGAAAAACCCGAAGAGAAGGCGAAATGGGCGCTCCGGCGGATCTATTACGCCGAATGGGCGGCGCGGGCCGCGACGAACGCCTTCGTCAATGATTGGAAGGCGCTCGGCTTGAAAGAAAAAGACCTCCGGGTCAAAGGCTGGGCCTTCCCGCCTTCGATCGAGACGACGGCCTCGCTCTTCGAAGCAGGATATAAGAGCGAAGGAGGCGAGGTCTGGCATATCCGCCAGGACGGGAAAGTCTGGAAGGACTGAACCCCCGGCCTCCATGAAGTTTGATTTCGACGCTTGGATCGACCGCCGGAACACCGGCTCCATGAAGTGGGATTGCCGGGAGCGGACCGAGATCGAGCCCGACGTCATCCCGATGTGGGTGGCCGACATGGATTTTCCGGCTCCCCCCGCGGTCGTCGAGGCCGTGGTGAACAGGGCCCGGCACGGCATCTATGGGTATCCCATCGGGTCGCGGTCGTTTTACGCGGCGATCGCCCAGTGGCTGAGGACGCGCCACGGCTGGAACATCAAAAAAGGGTGGATCACCCGCAGCCCCGGGGTCGTCGCCTCGCTCTGCCTGTGCTTGAGCGCTTTCACGAAGCCGGGCGACGGGGTCGTGATCCAAACCCCCGTCTATCATCCGTTCTATTCCGTCATCCTCGATAACGACCGGCGACTCATCCGCAATCCCCTGAAGTCGGAAGCCGGCCGGACGACCATGGATTTCGAAGACCTGGGGCGAAAGATCGACGGCGGCACGCGCCTCCTCATCCTGTGCAGCCCGCACAATCCCGTCGGCCGCGTCTGGAGCCGGGACGAGCTGGCGCGGCTGGGGGCGGTCTGCGCCTCCGCCGGCCTGATTGTGATTTCCGACGAGATCCATGCCGAGCTCGTCTACCAAGGCCATCGGCATATTCCGTTCGCCTCGATCTCCGAAGACCTGGCCCGGCGGACCGTCACCCTGCACGCGCCCAGCAAGACGTTCAACGTCCCCGGCCTGGAGACCTCTTTTGCCGTCATTCCCGATCCCGAAAAGAAGGCCCTCTTCGACCGCCAGATCCGGAACGGCTCGCTGGGCCTGGGAAACATTTTTGGACCGATCGCCCTGGAAGCCGCCTATACGCAGGGCGCCGAATGGCTCGACGAGCTTCTCGTCTATCTCGAGGGAAACCTGGATTTCCTGGAGACGTTCCTGGCGGCCAAGGTTCCCAAGATCCGCCTCGTCCGGCCCGAAGGGACCTATCTGGCTCTCATGGACTGCCGGGTCTTGAACATGACTCAACCCGAGCTCAACCAGTTCTTCTTGAAGAAGGCCAGGGTTTTTTTCAACGAAGGGCCGATGTTCGGAGAGGAGCTTCAGGGCTACGTTCGGATCAATTTCGGCTGTCCGCGGACGAGGCTCGAGGAAGCCCTGCTCCGCATCGAAGCGGCGGTGAACGCGCTTTGAAAAAGGCCGTCGCCGCACGAAGAGAAAGCCGAGACGGGGCGGTTCGGAGGAGAACATGAATAAACGATGGATTCTTTGGATCGGCCTGGCTGCGGCGCTGTCTGCGATTTGGGGTTGCGGCCGGGCGGCCCTGCCCACGTCTTCGGCCGACGCCTCCGGCATGTCCGCCGACCGGCTCAATCGGGCCGAGACCGTCATCAAGGAGGCCATCGTCCGCAAAGAGCTCCCCGGCGCCGTGCTCCTCGTCGCGCGGAAGGGAAAGGTCGTCCTGCGCGAAGCCTACGGCGAGAGCCAATGGATTCCGGAACGCAAGCCGATGGCCGTCGACGCGATCTTCGACCTGGCCTCGGTGACGAAACCCGTATCGACCGCGACGTCCATCATGATCCTGGCCGAGCAAGGCCGGATATCGCTGTGGGACCGGGTGAAGATGCACGTTCCCGAATTTGCACCCTACACCGACCCCTGGGGCCAGAGCGGCGAAGACGCCCGGATCTGGAACCTCCTGACCCATACGTCCGGCCTGCCTCCCTATACGGACGCCATCGAAGCCGGGAAAAAATTGGGGAATCCCTGCTCGACGGAAGACCTGGTCAAATATATCGCCGTCCTCAAGAAAACTAATCCGCCGGGAGCCGAATTCCATTACAGCTGCCTCGGCTATATCACTCTGGCCCATATCGTGAAGAAAATCTCGGGACTTGCGATCGATGCGTTCGCCGACGCGAACATTTTCAAACCCCTGAAGATGAGGCATACGTTCTACAAGCCCGACGCGAAATTCCGAAGCCTGTGCGTCCCGACCCAGGTTGTGGACGGAGCGCCGCTCATCGGCGTCGTGCACGATCCCCTAGCCCGCCTTCAAGGCGGCGTATCGGGGAATGCGGGCTTATTTTCCACCGCGGACGACCTGGCCCTGTTCGCCCAGATGATCCTGGGCAAGGGGGAATGGAACGGGACGCGGATTTTGTCGCCCTTGGCCGTCGAGCGGATGACGACCATCTATCCCCGGTCGCCGGCGGCCGGCCGCGGGCTGGGTTGGGACATCAGCTCGGCCTACGCCAGCAACGGCGGCGATTTGTTCGGGCCGCGCTCGTTCGGGCATTCCGGCTACACCGGGACGTCGATATGGATCGACGCCGAAACCGAAACCGTGGTCATCCTTCTCACGAACAGCGTCCATCCGGAGGACAAGGGGGAGGTCGTTCCCCTGCGGAGCCGCGTGGCGAACATCGTCGCCGCGTCGATCATCAAAAAATAAAGGGGAAAATAGAATGAAGCTCCTATTGGCTGCATCCCTAAGCTGCGCCCTCGCGGCGGCCCTTGCGGCCGTTCCGCCGGCCGGAGCGACAAAAGTCTCCGTCGTCAAAGTGCCGCCGGTCGCCGGCCATAACCGCTATTACATCTCCAACCGCGAGCCGCTCGCTCCGAGCCCGCTCGTCAAGCTCCCGATCGGGGCCGTCGAACCGAAGGGCTGGCTTCTCAGCCAGCTCCAACTCATGAGGGACGGATTCACCGGCCGGCTTAAAGAGCTGAGCAAATTTCTTGGCTCCGGAAGCGGCTGGGTGACGCTGAAGGACAAGGGCTGGGAGGAAATGCCGTACTGGCTCAAGGGCTTCGGCGACCTCGGCTATGTGCTGAAGGACCCCGCTCTCGCCGCAGAGGCTCAGGGCTGGATCGAAGAGGCTCTCGGCAGCCAGCAAGCCGACGGCTATTTCGGGCCTTCCGACAACAAGAAGAATCTGGACCTCTGGCCCAACATGCTCATGCTCCAGGTCCTGCAGAGCTTTTACGAGGCCACCGGAGATCCGCGGGTCCTTCCCTTTATGTTGAAATATTTCCGCTTTGAAATGAACCTGCCGGAGGACAAGCTCCTGCCAGGGAGCTGGCAGAAGCTCCGGGGAGGGGAGAACCTCGAAAGCGTCTATTGGCTTTACAACCGGACGGGCGAGACGTTCCTCCTCGACCTGGGCCGAAAGCTCTTCGCCCGCACGTCGGACTGGACCTCGCCGCTCTTCAACGCCGAGCGCGACGCCAAGGACCGGGTCAGCTCGTTCTATCACGGCGTCAACATCACCATGGGATTTCGCTATCCCGGCGTCTATTTCCAGCAGGCTAAAGACCCCAAATACCTCGACGCCGTCGAGCGCAACTACGGCCTGGTCATATCCGAACTGGGACAGCAGCCGGGGGGGATGTTCGGAGCGGACGAGAACCTCCGGCGGGGCTATGGAGATCCGCGGCAGGGCGCGGAGACCTGCTCTCTCGTTGAATTCATGTATTCTGACGAATCCCTGCTCAAGATTACGGGCGAGCCGCGCTACGCGGAGCGGTGCGAGGAGATCGCCTTCAATTCGCTCCCGGCCTCGACGCTTTCCGACCTCAAAGGCCTCCATTATCTGACCGCCCCCAACCTCATCTCCTGCGACAGCTCGGGCGACCATGATTTCCAGAACGGCGGGACGCTCCTCTCGTACGACCCCTGGAGCTACCGTTGCTGCCAGCACAATTTCGCTTTTGGCTGGCCTTATTTCAGCGAGCACCTGTGGATGGCGACCCAGGACGAAGGGCTGGCCGCAGCGCTCTATGCCCCATCTCGCGTGACGGCCAAGGTCCGTTCCGGAGCGGAGGTCAGCGTCGACGAAGATACCTCGTATCCGTTCGGCGATACGATCGACTTCACCATCTGGACGGCGGCCCCCGTCGAGTTTCCGCTCTATGTCCGGATTCCAGAGTGGTGCGCGAAAGCCCGGCTTCTCGTCAACGGCGAGCCCGTTTTGGTCCATGCGCCGGCCTCGAGCTATGTCGTCCTGGACCGCATCTGGAAAAACGGCGACCAGGTCCGCCTCGAGCTTCCTCAAAAGATCGAGGTCAGGACGTGGGCCGGTTTGGGGAACGCGGTCTCCGTCCGCCGCGGGCCGCTCTGGTTTTCGCTCAAGATCGGGGAAGAGGTGAAGCGCTACGGGGGCACGGACGCCTGGCCGGCGCTCGAGATCCTTCCGACGACGCCTTGGAACTACGGCCTGGCCGTGAACCCGACCGCTCCGGCGGCCGCGATCGTCCTGGCGGAGACGAAGGCTCCGGCCTATCAGCCGTTCACGCTCGAGGCGGCGCCCGTGGTCCTCAAGGCGAAAGCAAAACGGATTCCGGGCTGGAACGCCGAGAAGCGCATGGTCGGCAAGGTCCCTCCCTCTCCGGCGAAGGCGGCCCGGCCGGAGGAAGAGGTCACGCTCGTCCCCATGGGATGCGCACGGCTGCGCATCTCCGTTTTTCCGACCGTCAAATGAAGGAGGGGCGCGTGTCTGGACCGATCCGCGGCAGTTCGTTGTTTCTTTGTCTCTTTCTGGCGATGGGAACCGCGACCGTCCTCGGGCAGGATGAGAAGCCCGGAGCTCTCGGCTATGGGGCCGAATTCGATTTCAATTCGCGCTACATCTGGCGTTCTCTGGCCTGGAGCGGCGGGGCGGTCTGGCAGCCGACGGCCTGGCTGAGCCGTTCTGGATTGACCTTTTCCGTCTGGGGTAACTTCGTCCTCGCCAGCGAGCCCAATTATCTTCAGTTCAACGAAGTCGACCTCCGGTTATCCTACAAAAATGAATGGGGGCCCCTGACGTTCGAGCCGGCCTTCAACATCTATTCCTATCCGAACCAGGACAAGACCGAAAACCCGACGACGGGCGAGCTGGAGATCGATCTTTCCCTGGACCTGGGCTTCGCCGGATTGAGCCTGGAAACGGCCCATTTTCTCGACTTCTGGAAGAACAAGGGCGGCTATGTCGGGGAGCTGGGCCTCGCATTCGAGGGGGACCTGACGGACGACCTTGTGATGAACGCGGCCGCTCGGCTCGTGTTCGGCAACGCCAAGTTCAACGCATATTACGTTCCCCTGGATAAAGGAGCGGTCAACGCCGTTGTCCTCGAGCTCGGATGGACCTACGCCGTGTCCGCGCCTTTTTATATTAGGCCGCATTTCGAATTCAACGGCCTCCTCGACGGCGACCTGAAAGCCGCCGTGGCCGCGTCGCCGTGGGTGTCCAGCGGAAAGTCGACCCTGGTCAATATCGGGGTCACCGTGGGCGTCGAATACTGATGGGCCGGGGGGCGATGCCGTTCGGGGCTTGAAAAAAGCCGAAAAATCGGCATAATAAACGCTTTGCATTTTTGAGATCCCTTTGGAGGTATCCATGAAAAAAACGTTCATCATCGTCTTCGCCCTACTCATCGCAGCTCTAGGATTCGGTTTCGCTCAGGCCATCCAGGACAAGGCCGCCGAGACCAAGAGCGAAGTTCCCGAGCTGACCGCGTTTCACGACATCATCTATCCGATCTGGCATACGGCCTACCCTGAAAAAGACTACGCGGCCCTCCGCAAGTACGTCCCCGAAATCAACAAGCTGGCCGCTCCCGTCTTCGAAGCCAAGCTCCCCGGTATCCTGCGGGAAAAGGAAGCCAAGTGGAAAGAAGGCCTGGCCGTGTTCAAAAAAGCCGTGGACACGTATAACGCCGCGGCCTCCGGGACGGACGACGCGGCCCTCCTGAAGGCCGCCGAAGACCTCCATATGAGATACGAAATGCTGGTCCGCACCCTTGCCCCCGTGCTAAAGGAGATGGACGTCTTCCATCAAGCCCTCTATGTCTTTGTCCATACCTACCAGCCGGAGAAGGCCTACGACAAGATCCGCGGCGCGAGCGCGGACCTCGCGGCCAAGGCCGAGGCGATCACGAAAGCGGCCCTGCCGAAGCGCCTCGAAGCCAAGACCGAGGCCTTCAAGAAAGCCGCGGCAGAGCTTCTGGACGCGGCCAAGACCCTGGACGCCGCCGGACAGGCCCACGACCATGACGGCATGTTGAAAGGCGTGGATACGGTTCACGCCAAATACCAGGCGCTCCAAGCGCTGTTCGAGTAATCGACGGATACGTCCCTTTCGGGCCCCCAGGCCGGGCGTAGCACTCCTATTTCTTGGCTGCGTCCTCGATGAGAATCTGCAGAATTTCGAGCTCGTCCGTGTCGAACCAGATCCTGTTGCAGGAGAGGCATTTTTCGACGGGGACGAAATATTGGTAATTGTAAGGCCTCGGCTTGAGCGGGTAGCCGCAGGACGGGCAGGTTGCGGCCGGCCGCAGATCCTGACTGATTTTCAACGTCTTGACAGGATTCAACCACAGCCTCTCCCGGAAGGCTTCGGTCTTTTTCCGTAAATCCGGGGAGAATCCGACCTCTCGCCTGGCCAGGATCCTGGGCATCGCGTCCATCTCGACGAGCTTTCCGCCGCACGTCCGGCAGGCGCGAACGGGCACTCCTTCGTAGATCTCCTCCGCCAGCGGCACGCGGCAGCGCGGGCATTCGTTCGGTTTGTCCGGTGAAGCTTTCGGCCGCGCGACGGGCCGGGATTTCGGGCCGCTCCGGAAAGGTTCGATCTCCTTGGCCACGTCCCGGACTCTCCGGCTTTCCCAGACCTGATGGATGATGTCGCCCGCCTCGAGGCCGGCCATGGCGGCCAGCCTGCGGATGCGTTCCATAATCGGGGGATGAGTACTCGTCCAACCGTCGGGCGGGGCCTCGTCTTCTCCCGTGGAGCTCGGCGAGACGATGAAGAGAGGCGCGTAAGCTTGCCCGAAATCGCCTACGAACGAATTGGCGAGATGGGCCTTGTAGATCGCCCGGGCCAGGCCGATCGGGTCGCGGCCGATCTCGACCGCTGCGGCGTCGGCCAGAGTCTCCTGCTCCCGGCCTATGAAACGGACGAGGAGACGGGAGAAGACCGGCGAAGGAGACGAAGCCTGTCGTCCCCCGCCGTCTTTCTCCGAAACGAAGCTTTCCCCCAGACGTTCGAAGAAGTCGGCCGTCGAACAGACGAGGGTCAGGAGACGCGTGTCGCCGCGCGCGATATGGGCCGCTTCATGAGCGGCCGCCGCGGCGAGCTCGGCCCGGGTAAAGTCGGCGAGCAGGCCTTCGGTCACGGCGACCGCGGGCGTTCCGTCCGCTTCGATGAGGGCCATGGAATTGACGGCAGGATCGGGGATGACATAGGCCCGGAGCACCTTCAACCCGGCGGCGATCCGCATTTCGTCGATGACGTCGGCGAGCTGACGATGATAGCGGTCTTCGGGCCTGGGGGGGCGGGCCGAAAGCCGTTTCAGGATGAAGGCGGCCCCGTTCCGGCGGGCATCGGCATACTGAAACCAAGCCGCCAGAGCCGCGAAAGCAAGCGCCAGGACGAGAAGCCAGGCGATATGAATCAGAGAGAAAGCGCGCGGCAGGCTGAAGACCGCGCCGACCGCGAAATCGACGACGACAAAGGCCAGCCCGATGGAAAGCGCGTAAAAGAAAAGGAGAACGGCAATCAAGCCGCGGGATTTTTTGGCCTGTTCGGCCTGGATCCGGTAAAAATCTTCGGCGGCAGGTTTCTCCATGTCCGCCTTCATCGTATTGAAAAAAACGGAGGATGACAAGGCCGCGGCGTTGCGCGCCGGTCCGGGACCGGATTTGCTCCCCGGCGGAACCTGTGTTATAAAAAGTCCATCTTTTATTGGAGGGTGCTATGAGAAAAATCTGGATCTTGAAGGCGGTCTTTTTCGCCGGCGTTTTCATTCTCTCCGCGGCCGGACTTCGCGCCGTCGATATCAACGACACGAAGATGCTGACCCAGCCGGCGATCGGGAAAGCGAACATCGCCTTCGTCTACGCCAACGACCTCTGGGCGGCCGACCTCGACGGCAAGAATGTCCGGCGGCTGACGTCGGACCTGGGCGTCGAAGGCTATCCGGCCTTTTCCCCCGACGGCGCCTTGATCGCGTTCAGCGCCCAGTACGATGGGAATATCGATGTCTACACCGTCCCCGTGGCGGGAGGCGTGCCGAAGAGGCTCACCTGGCACCCCGTCCCCGACCTCGTCCAGGAGTTCGCCCCTGACGGCAAATCCATCCTTTTTTCCTCCGTGCGCGCCAGCTTCTACGGCGGCCATATGAAGCTCTTCAAGGTCCCCCTCGACGGCGGCTTTCCGGAGGAGCTCAAGGTTCCCTACGCGTATCGGGCCGCCTACGCGCCGGACGGGACCAAGCTGGCCTACAATCCGCTTCCGGAAGCGTTCCTCCAATGGAAGAACTACCGAGGAGGCCGCAATTCCGTCATCTGGATCGTCCGTTTGAGCGACCTCGCGCTGGAGAAGGTCCCCCAGCCCGAAGGCCGGGCCAACGATCCCGGGCCGATGTGGATCGGTGACGTGATCTATTTCCGTTCGGACCGCAACGGCGAGTTCAACCTCTTCTCCTACGACCAGAAGACGAAAGAGGTCAAACAGCTGACGAATCATAGGGATTTTCCCGTCCTCAACGCTTCGGCCGGCGGCGGAAAGATCATCTACGAGCAAGCCGCCCAGCTCCATATCTTCGACCCCCAGACCGGGAAGAGCACGCGCTTGAAAATCGGCGTGTCCGCCGACCTCGGCGAGCTGCGCGGCCGGTTCGTCCGCGGATCGCGGTGGGTGCGGGATGCCGACATTTCGCCTTCCGGCGCCCGGGCCGTGCTCGAGTTCCGCGGCGAGATCGTGACCTTGCCAGCGGAGAAGGGCGACCCCCGCAACATCAGCAACGCGCCGGGCTCGCACGAGCGCTCGCCCATCTGGTCGCCCGATGGAAAATCGATCGCGTATTTCTCGGACGCCTCGGGAGAATATGAGCTCACCGTGCGCTCCCAGGACGGCAAGGAGGAGGCCAAGAAATATAAGCTGACGGGAGCCAGATTCTTCGATTCCCCCGTCTGGTCGCCGGACGGACAGAAGATCGCCTTCGGCGACAATTCCAAGACGCTTTTTTGGATCGACCTGAAGACGGGCCTGCAAAAAAAGATCGCCACGGATTATCTCCTGGGCGGCCGGAGCGGGAATGCGACCGTCTGGTCGCCGGATTCGAAGTGGCTCGTCTATACGTTGAATTCTGCGACGTATATCCAGAAAATCTATGCGTATTCGCTCGATCAGGACAAATCCATCCCCATCACGGACGGATTGAGCGAAGTCGGCGAACCGGTTTTCGACGCGTCGGGCAAGTATCTCTATTACTTCGCTTCGACCGATGCCGGGCCGGTCAAACAGTGGTTCGACATGTCCAATGCCGACATGCGGTTGACGAGCTCTATCTATGTCGCGGCGCTCACCAAGGACGCCCCGAATCCGTTGGCCAAAGAGAGCGATGAGGAGAAAGGAGTCCCGGACAAGGCTCCTGCCGATAAGCCCGGCATCGACAAACCCGCCGCGGTCAAGCCCGAAGGGAAGCCCGCTCCAGCTGCCGCGCCTCAGGAAGGGAAGCCGGCCGTTCCGCCGGCCAAGCCCGCCGACGCGTTCCGGATCGACTTCGACGGCCTCGAGCATCGGATCTTGGCCTTGCCCGTCCCGGCCGGCAACTACCGGAATTTGGCCGCCGGAGACGCCGGCCAGCTGTATTACCTCGAGGCGCCTACTGAATTCCGGCCGGGAGCGGCCGGAGGAACGCTCCATAAATTCGACTTCAAAACGCGCAAGGATGAAGCCGTTCTGAGCGGCGTCTCCAATTACGGATTGTCCGCGGATAAGAAAAAGATCATTTATGCCTCGGGAGGTGGATTCTTCATAACCGCCCTAGCCCCCAAGCCTCAGCCGGGCCAAGGCCGGTTGAATACAGATGCCATCGAAGTCAAGATCGACCCGACGGCCGAATGGAAGCAGATCTTCGACGAAGCCTGGCGCATCAATCGCGATTTCTTCTATGCGACGAACATGCACGGCGCCGACTGGCCGGCGATGAAAGCCAAGTACGAAGCGTTCCTGCCTCATGTTTCGTGCCGGAGCGACCTGAACCGCGTCATCCAGTGGATGTGCTCAGAGCTCGGCGTCGGGCATCACCGGGTCGGCGGCGGGGATTCGCCCTACGAGCTCCGCACCGTCCCGGGCGGCCTTTTAGGAGCGGATTACGCGGTCGAGAACGGCCGGTACAGATTCAAGAAGGTATTCGGCGGCTTGAACTGGAATCCGGACCTCCGCTCGCCTCTCACCGAGCCCGGAGTGGACGTCAAGACGGGGGACTACCTGGTGGCGGTGAACGGAAAGGACCTCCGGCCGCCGGCGAACCTCTATGCGCGGTTCGAAAACACGGCCGGGAAGATCGTCGAGATCACGGTCGGACCGAATCCCGACGGGACGGGCGCGCGCACGGTCCAGGTCGTGCCGATCGCCAGCGAATCGACCCTCCGCAACCGCGACTGGGTGGAAGGGAACCTGAAAAAGGTCGAACAGGCGACCGGGGGGCGGGTGGCTTATGTCTATGTCCCGAACACGAGCACGGCCGGCCATACGTATTTCAAGAGGTATTACTATCCCCAGGCCGACAAGGACGCCATCATCGTCGACGAGAGGTTCAACGGCGGCGGTTTGGTGGCCGACTATTACATCGACCACCTCCGCCAGCCCCTTGTCAGCTATTGGAACACGCGCTACGGAGCCGATTTCAAGACTCCGAGCGCCTCGATCCAGGGCCCGAAAGTCCTCATCGCCGACGAGATGGCGGGGTCCGGGGGAGACCTCTTCCCCTGGATGTGGCGCAAATTCAAGCTGGGTCCGATCGTCGGCAAAAGGACTTGGGGCGGATTGGTCGGGACGCTGGGATTCCCCGTCCTTATGGACGGCGGAGTGGTCACTGCCCCCAACTTGGCCATCTGGACCGAAGACGGCTGGGTTGTGGAGAACGTCGGCGTCCCTCCGGACGTCGAGGTGGAGCAGGCGCCCGCCGAGGTTGCGGCCGGCCATGATCCCCAGCTCGAAAAGGCCATCCAGATCGTCATGGAGGAGCTGAAAAAGAATCCTCCGAAGAAGCTCCCCCGGCCGCCGTATCCTGTCCGCATTCGCCGCTGACCCGGCGGCATCGCATAAGCGGGGGCCGCGCCCTTAGCGCGGCCCCCTTTTTCTCATTAACCAATCCGAACCGATCCAACGCGCCTTGCGCTCCCTCCGCAATCCGGATATGATGTCTCGTCCCTCGTCGGATTGCTGTCAAGGAATGCGCCATGCGTGACTCAAAAAAAAAGGTCGGATCCGTCCTCGCCGGGCTCCTGGCCGCATCGCTCGTCCTGTCGGCCGCCGCGGCCGAGGACAAAAAGACGGCGGCCGCGAGCGCCGTCCAGGAGAAAGCCCTCAAAGTGTTCCTCGACGGAAATCGCCTGCCGTGGAACCTCATCCGGACCGAGATCACCTTCATCAACTATGTCCGGGATCCGAAGGACGCCGACGTCCATATCCTGGTCACGACGCAGGGCACGGGGAGCGGCGGGAGCGAGTACAACTTGGCCTTCATCGGCCAGGGCGAATACAACGACCTGAACTACACCCTCAAGTACTATTCCAACCGGACGAACGTGGCCGACGAGGTCTGGAGCGCTTTCATCGACTACTTAAAGAAAGGGCTTGCCCCATTCGTCACGCGGACGCCTCTGGCCGATCAGGTTAGAGTGGTCTATACCCTGGGCCAGAGCGCGAAAGCGCCGCCGGACGGAATTGACGACAAATGGAACCACTGGATCTTCAGCGTCAACGCCGGCGGTTCGGCGAGCGGGGTCAAGACGCGCACCTCCGGAAGGTTCGAGGCCAATCTTTCGGCCAGCCGGGTGACGTCGGACTGGAAAATCCGATTCGGGGCGAACGCGGTCTTCGATTCGAGCAAATACTACCTCGACGAGGAGACGATCAAGAGCTCCTCGGAGCGCGAGAGCTTCAACGCCTTGGCCATCAAGAGCCTCACGCCGCATTGGTCGGCCGGCGCCTGGCTGTCCCTGAACTCGGCCACGTTCAACAACATTAAGTTCTCCTACAGCCCCTCGCTAGCCGTCGAATACAGCTTTTATCCCTACGAGCAATCGACGCGCCGCAAGCTGTATCTCCAGTACCGCCTGAGCTTCAACGGCTACCGATACCTCGAGGAAACGATCTACGACAAAATTCGGGAGAGCATGTTCCGCCAAAGCCTGTCCTGCACGCTCGAGCTCATGCAGCCGTGGGGCAACGCCTCGGCGTCGATCCGCGGATCCCATGTCCTTCACGACCTGTCGATCAATCGCCTGGAGGTCAACGCTTCGCTGTCCCTGCGCCTGTTCAAAGGATTGTCGTTCTGGATCTCCGGAGGGTACGCCGCCATCCACGATCAGATCGCCCTGGCCAAGGCGGGAGCGACGTTCGATCAGATCCTGCTTGTCCGCAAGGACCAGGCGACCACGTTTTCGTACGGATTCAACGTCGGGCTGAGCTATACCTTCGGCTCGATGTTCAGCAACGTAGTGAATCCCCGCTTCGAATGAGCGGCGGGCCTATTTTGCGGCGGCCGTCTCCTTGAGCTTTTCGTAAAGGAACGCGGCGCGGATGTAAGCCCCGGCCGCATTCTCAAGGTCCTTCTTGGCCAGGAAGGATGACGCCTGGTTCTCGATCTCGGCGGCATAGGAGGCGAGCCAGGCGTCGGCCGCCGCGTCGCCCGAAGCTTCGGCCTCTTTTTTCAATGACGCCAAAAGCTGCTGCATCTTGGCGACGCCTTCCTTGTCGGTCGGGCTTTGCGGGCAGAGGGCGTACACTCTGGCCAGGACCTGATATAGGGCCTTCGAGCCCGAATAATCGTTCTTGGCAAACGCGTCGTCGGCGTTGGTTTCTTCGTAGCGGGCCAAGCGGAAGAGAAGGTTCGTTTCCATGGCGGTCCGGCCCAGGGCTTGGGTTTTAGCCGCGGTCATTTCCTCCTTCGCTTTCTGGGCCGCCTGGCGCTCGGCGACGAGCACCAGCAGCTTATTCATTTCTCCCTGGACCTCGGGGGCCGGTTTGGCCGAGGGCTCTGAACGGCCGGGCTTCGCCGCCGTCGCGCCCTGCTTCCGCTCGTTGATTTTCGCCACCATCTCGTTGTAGGCGTCGACATACGGCCCTTTTTCCGGAAGCATGCTCTTGAATTTGTCGGCAAGCCGTTCGAGCTCTTTGATGTCCTGGGGATTTTTCGACGCGAGCAGCTTCCGGAACTCTTCTCCGACGATGTTGAGAATCTCGGAACCGCCGAAACGGCGGATCGAAAACGTGCCGTCGGCCGGAGGCGGTCCGGGGGGCCTTTGGGGCTGGCTCGAACGGGCTCCGGAATGCAGATCGGACGGAGACCGCGTCTCGATGGGCCCGCTTTTTTTCGCCAGGATGACGACGAGAGCGACGGCCGCGGCGAGGAGGACGAGACCGGGAATGACCAGCTTGCGGGCTTGGAGCTTGACGGTGATCTCCCGGGAGCCGCGGCTTTCCTGCTTCGAGACCTCCAGGAGCGACGAGGGCAATCCCTCTTCGACCCGAGTCAGGTCAACCAGCAGCTCGTCCGCGCTCTGGCAGCGCTTCTGCGGGTCTTTGGCCAGGCATTTGAGGATCAAGCGGGAGAACGCTTCGGGCACGAGCGGATTGATCTCGCGCGAATCCCGGGGCAGTTCGCTCTTGTGCTTGATGGCGATGCTGATCGGCGTCTGGCCTTCGAAGGGGGCCCGGCCGGTGACCATCTCGTGCATGATCACGCCCAGCGAGTAGATGTCCGAGCGGGCGTCCACGTCTTTGAGGTCGACCTGTTCGGGCGACATGTATTCGGGAGTTCCGAGCATCACCCCCGAACCCGTGACGCCGTCGGCTTCGAGGAAGCGGGCCAGGCCGAAGTCCATGACCCGGACGTTGCCCTCGCGGTCGATCATGATGTTCTGGGGCTTCAGGTCCCGGTGGATGACGCCCAGCCGGTGGGCCTCGACGAGCCCTTCGCAGACCTGTTTGGCGATGCTGATCGCCTTGGGCGTGGTGATGGTCCCGGACCGCCGGATGAAGTTCTTGAGGTCTTCGCCTTCGACGAACTCCATGGTGATGAAATGGACCATCCCGTAGTCGCCGAGGTCATAGAGGCGGCAGACGTGGCGGTGGGAAATCTTGCGGGCGAACTTGAGCTCGTTCTTGAACCTCTCGATGGCCTTCTCGTTGAAGCCGATCTCGGGTTTGATGAGCTTGAGGGCGACCACCTCCTGGATCTTCTGGTCGTACACCTTGTAGACTTTCCCCATCCCTCCCTTGCCCAGTTCTTCGATGACTTCGTAGCGGTCGGCGAACAGCGCCCCGCGGGAGAGCTCGTCGAAGGGCGTGACCATGGTTTGAGTATAAGAAGGCAGGGGAGAGGGAGCCTTGGGAGGGGAGGGCGTGGCCGCGGCGGTATCCGACGGCAGGGGAGTCGCGCATTTATGACAGAATCGGCTGTCGGGCAGGTTTTCCGTCTGGCAGGAGGGGCACTTCATCGCAAATTCCCTCGGAAACTTAACATGGGATGCGATTCCTGTCAAATGAGCCTCCGGGGCGGCCGGACCTGCCTCCGCCCTGTCCCCAGTCGGCATAGACAGCTTTCTTCAAGAGATTCGCTCTCCCAAGTATACATACGTAAGAAGCCCTGTTTTCGTTGTATTTATTTGCCGCGGTCCGCCCCATCGTTTTTTGCTATAATGGTCGGGCTCAAAGGAGAAAAGACTATCAAACCGACCCTTGTCGTCCTCGCCGCCGGCATCGGCGCCCGCTACGGAGGGCTGAAGCAGGTGGACGGCGTCGGGCCGTCCGGCGAGACCATCATCGATTATTCGATCTACGATGCCGTCCGGGCGGGTTTCGGCAAGGTTGTCTTTGTCATCCGCAAGAGCATCGAAAAAGAATTCCACGACGTTTTCATGAAGTCGCTGAGGTCGCGGTTGGAGGTCGATTACGTCTTCCAGGAGCTCGAAGACATCCCTCCCGGGTTCTCCGTTCCCGCCGGCCGGGTCAAGCCCTGGGGGACGAGCCACGCCGTTCTCGCCTCCGCGCCCAAGGTCGAAGGGCCTTTCGCCGCCATCAACGCCGACGATTTCTACGGAGCCGGGGCCTATGCGGCGATGGCAGGCTTTTTGCGCGGCCTCGGCCCGAAATCCGCGGCTTTTTCCCTTATCGGATACACGTTGGGAACGACGCTGTCCGAACACGGTACGGTCGCGCGGGGCGTCTGCGAAGAGGCCGAAGACGGATTCTTGAAGGCGATCGTCGAGAGGACGGGCGTCGAAAAAACGGCGGAAGGGGCCCGGTTTCTTGACGAAGCGGGCCGCGAAGTCCGTCTTTCCGGCAGGGAAACGGTCTCCATGAATTTTTGGGGATTCACGCCGGCCTTCTATGAATTAGCCCGGGCGGAGTTCGAAGCGTTCCTGCGGGCCAAGGGCGGCGATTTGAAGGCCGAGATCTATATCCCTCTGATCGTCAACGCGCTGGTCAAGTCGGGCCGGGCCTCGGTCAAGATCCTCCCCAGCCGGGACAAATGGTTCGGCGTCACGTATCGCGAAGACAAGCCGAAAGTCATGGCCGAGATCGCCCGCCTGGTCGCGGCGGGCGCCTATCCTTCGCCCCTCTGGGATTAAGCCGCGCTGTTCGGACAGCGCCTATACGTTCGCGGCGCAAACCCTCGATTTTCAAATCGGGGAAAGAGCGCCGCTCAGTATTACCATGCCGGACAAAAAATAATTGATGCGAAAATCTTTTTTGCCCGGCAAGTACTCGTGGAGCAGTAATGAGAACGCATCATATTTTCTGCTCCCGGTAGTAAGCCTTCAAATACCCCGGGCTTCAGCCCGGGGATGGCTTCATTTTTTCAAACTGCGAATCTTGATGTTACGGTACCAGACCGCGTCCGTGTGGTCTTGCAGGACGATGTGGCCCTTCCGTTTTTCGGCGAATTTCGGAATCGTCTTGTACTTGCTTTTGGCTAGGAGCTCATTGAAGGCCGGCGTATCCAGGTCGAACTCGAGGACCTTGGCGCCGTTGAGCCAGTGCTCGCCGTGCTTGCCGACGAAGACGATCCGGGCCGTGTTGTATTCGCCGACCGGCTTGAGCGTCCTGTTTTTCGGGGCGACCAGGTCATAGAGGGCCGCCGCCGTCCGGTTGGGCCCGTTTTTCGCGTCGGGGTGCTTATCGTCGTCGAGGACTTGATACTCGAAGCCGAGGGCGGAGTGGGAGGCCGGATTGGACGTCGACATCTCCTCCGAGACGTTGTATTTCACGCCCGAATTCCCCCCGGGGCTGATTCTCCATTCGAAAGCGAGCTCGAAATCTTCGAACTCCTCGATGGTCATGAGGTCGCCTCCGGCCAGCGGCTGGCCGTCCTTTTGGAGTGGGACGTCCTTGGTCGGCACCTTCTTGATGGCCCCGTTCTCGATGACCCAGTGCACGGCGGGCACATTGTCGTAGCCCAAGCCGCGCCAGCCGGAGAAGGTCTTTCCGTCGAACAAGAGGACCCAGCCTTGGGCTTTTTCCGCGGGGGTCAGAGCGTTGAGGGCCTGAGTTTGCGCGGAGATTGAGGCTTGGGCGAAAACCAAGGCGACCGCGAGTATGAACAGGATCGTCTTTGCGCAAGTCTTAGGCATGTCGTTCTCCTCCTCGTCCGGCGCGGTTCACTTACACGGGCATTAATATATAGCAAAACCGCCCCGTTCTGTGTATAAATAATGAAGGTCCGGCGGGCCGCGCGGAGCGGACTCGTTGGGCAAGGAAGGAGGCCGGCATGAAACACATGAAGCGGAGGGAATTCCTCGGTGATACGGCCAAAGCGTCCTTGACGGTTTCGGCCATGGCCGCCGGCCTCGCAGCCGGGACGGCCGCCGCCCAGACGCAGAATAAACCCGCGCCGAGCGGCCGGGTCAGGGTCGGACTGATCGGCGCCGGCGACCAGGGCAAGGCCGACCTCGGGGCCATGCTTCGAATGCCCGAAGTCGATTGCCCGGCCGTCTGCGACGTCGACGACAAGCGCTTGGCCGAGGCCGTCAAACAGGTCGAAAAAGCGCGCGGCAAGGCCCCCGATGCGGCCAAGGATTTCCGCAAGATCTTGGAGCGGAAGGATATCGACGCCGTGATTGTCGGGACGCCCGACCATTGGCACGCCCTCCCGACGGTGCTGGCCTGCCAGGCCGGAAAGGACGTCTACGTCGAGAAGCCTCTGGCCACGACCATCGAAGAGGGGCGGGCCATGGTCATGGCCGCCCGCAAATACAACCGCGTCGTCCAGGTCGGCACTCAGCAGCGGAGCGCCAAGCATTTCCAGGCCGCCCGCGATTTCGTCCGGTCCGGCCAACTCGGCAAGATCCGGATGACGCGGGCCTGGGCTTACCTCGACTGGAAGGGCTCCATCGGGACCCCTCCCGACGGGCCGGCTCCTGCCGGCGTCGATTATGATATGTGGCTCGGGCCGGCCCCGGCCCGGCCGTTCAATCCGATGCGCTTCCATCACAATTTCCGCTGGTTCTGGGACTATTCGGGCGGCCTGGCCACGGATTGGGGCGCCCATATGATCGACGTCGTGATGTGGATTATGGGCGAGGAGCCCGTCGGGGCCATGGCCATCGGGGGCAAGTACGGTTTTCCCGAAGATATCCGCGAAACTCCCGACACCCAGCAGTCCATCGTCGAATTCCCCAGCTTTTCCCTGGTCTGGGAGCATGCGATCGGATGCGGCGTCGGGCCGTGGCAGAGAGAGCACGGCTGCGAATTTCACGGCGAGAACGGCATCTTGGTCGTCGACAGGGGAGGCTGGGAGGTCTACGCCGAAACCGATCAGCTCGAGCAGCCCGAGCGGATGTTCCGCATGCTGCCCAGGCCGCGCCAGCCTGGGTCGGGCGATTTCCACTTCGAGCATGTCAGGAATTTTATCGAATCGATAAAGACGCGAAAGGCGCCGACGGCGGACGTCGAGATCGGCCACAAATCCGTCCTCGCTTGCCATCTGGGGAACATCGCCGTGCGCTTGAAGCGCTATGTGAAATGGGACCCCAAGGCCGAACGGATCGTCGGCGATCCCGAAGCGCAGGCCCTGGTCGGCCGGGCTTATCGAAGCCCCTGGGCGCTGCCGAAATGAGCGCGACCTCGCGGCGGGATTTTTTGAAGCTTGCGGGAGCTGGCCTGGCCGCGCCCGCCGTTTCCGGCTTTTCGGGGCGGGGCCAAGAGGACCGGGGCCGGGCCATCCGCCCCGTCGGCCGGGTCAAAGTCCCCTTCGAGCTCGGAATGTGCTCCTATACGTTCCGAGCGTTCAGCCTGGATGAGACGATCGCAATGACCCGCAGGCTCGGCCTTCGGCTGATTTCGGTCAAGAGCATGCACCTGCCGCTCGAAAGCTCGGCGGAAGACACCAAAGCCGCGGCGGCTAAAATGAGGCAAGCCGGGCTCGACCCTTACGCGGGGGGCGTGATCTATATGAAGACCGAGGCCGAAGCGCGGCAGGCGTTCGCCTATGCCCAAGCGGCGGGGATGAAAATCATCGTCGGCGTCCCGAACCACGAGCTTCTGGACCTGGCTCAGGAGCTGGTGAAGCGTTCCGGCATCGTTCTGGCGATTCACAACCACGGGCCCGGGGACAAGCTCTATCCGACGCCCGAAAGTGTCTATGACAAAATCAAGGCCATGGACAAGCGGGTCGGCCTCTGCCTCGATGTCGGCCATACGGTGCGATCGGGAGTCGACCCGGCCGCCGCGGCCGAGCGCTATCGCGAGAGGCTCCTCGACCTCCACATCAAGGACGTGAGTGAATCGACGGCGAAGGGCACGACGGTCGAGATCGGCCGGGGCGTCGCCGACATCCCTAAGCTGCTGAAGACGCTCATCAAGCTGAACTATGCCGGAGCCGTCAGCCTGGAGCACGAGAAGGACGAAAAAGATCCTCTGGCCGGCGCCGCTGAATCGATCGGCTATGTCCGGGGCGTCCTGGCTTCGCTCGTGAGTCCATGAGCGTAGGAGCCGCATTCGCCCGGGCGGGATTGCTGGGGAACCCGTCCGACGGCTATTTCGGCAAAGTCATCTCCGTCACGGTCAAGAACTTCTCCGCCCGAGTCATGATAGAAGAAAGCAGCGAGGTTCGCCTCGTTCCGCCTGCCGACGAGGAGGAACGCTATGCTTCGCTCGGCGGGTTGGCCGAATCGGTCGTCCTTTACGGCTATTACGGCGGGATCCGTCTGGTCAAGGCCGCCCTGAAAAAATTCTACGATTATTGCCGCTCGAACGGCGTCGCTCTTCACGATAAGAATTTTTCAGTTCGCTACGCTTCCGACATCCCCCGCCAGGTCGGGATGGGAGGGTCGAGCGCCATCGTCACGGCGGTGCTGCGGGCGTTGATGTCCTTTTACGGCGCGGCCATCCCCATCGAGGCTCAGCCGAGCCTCGTCCTCAGCGCGGAAAAGGACGAGCTCGACATCAACGCAGGGCTCCAGGACCGGGTCGCTCAGGTCTACGAAGGATGCCTTTATATGGACTTCGACAGGGAGCTAATCCGGGACAGGGGATACGGCCGCTATGAGCGCTTGGATGCGTCTCTCCTCCCGCCCCTCTATTTGGCTTACAAGCCGGCCTTGGGAAAGGTCTCCGGCCGCGTTCTCAACGAAATCCGGGTCAAATACGACAGGGGAGATCCGTTCACCCTCGAAACACTGAAAAAGCTCGCCGGCTTGGCCGATCAGGGCCGCGAAGCGATCCTCGGCCGCGATCGGGCGAGATTGGCCCGCCTCATCGACGAGAATTTCGACCTGCGGCGTTCGATCATGACCATCCACCCCGCTAATCAGGAGATGATCGATGCGGCCAGAGGCTGCGGCGCCTCGGCCCATTTCGCCGGATCGGGAGGATCGATCCTCGGCACCTATCAAAACGAGGCGATGTACAGCCGCCTTTCCCGGGAGCTCAACAGGCTGGGCGCGGCCGTCGTCAAGCCGATCGTGGCTTGATCGGCTCGTTCCTCAATAATTCTCGGCCTTGACCTCGTAGTAAGCCTGGGCGTGGAGACAGGCCGGGCACTGGGCGGGCGCTTCCTTGCCTTCGTGGACATAGCCGCAGTTGCGGCATTTCCATTTGACGACGACATCTTTCTTGAAGACGTTGCCCGTCCGGACGTTGGCCAGGAGCTTCCGGTAGCGCTTTTCGTGCTGTTCTTCGACCTCGCCGATTTCGGTGAACTGCTTGGCAATCTCCGGAAAGCCTTCTTTCTCGGCCGTCTTCGCCGCCTCTTTATAGAGCTTCGTCCATTCCAGGTGCTCGCCGTCCGCGGCCGCTTCGAGGTTGGCCGCCGTGTCGCCGATCACGCCGGCCGGATAGGCGGCCATAATCTCGACTTCGCCGCCCTCGAGGTACTTGAAGAAGCGCTTGGCATGCTCCCGTTCGTTCTCGGCGGTCTCGATGAAGAGCTCGGCGATCTGCTCGAACCCGGCTTTCCGGGCGGCGCTGGCGAAGTACGTGTAGCGGTTGCGGGCTTGGGATTCGCCGGCGAACGAGGCCAGAAGGTTCTTTTCGGTCTTGGTTCCCTTGACGGATTTGGACATGGTCATTCCTCCTTCAATGCTCCGGTCACGCTTTCCACAAGCCGTGGAGGTTGCAGTACTCCCGGGCCGTGACCTTGCCCTTGACGCAGAACGCGGCTTCCGGGGCCTGGCCGGGCTTTAAAAATTGGCGTTGGACGGATTCGCCTTCGATGACCTCAACCCATTGGATGAAGTGCTTGTCCTCCATGGGATGGGGCACGGCGCCGACCTTGACCTTGACGCCATCGGCCGTTTTCTCGACGACGGGGACGTGCTTTTCCTTGGACGCGTCGACTGTGTTCTCGGTCAGCAAGGTCATCGGCTGGCCGCAGCAGACGAGCTCGCCGCCGCCCACATGCAGCACTTCGACGATGTTGCCGCAGACGGCGCATTTGTAGACCTGGAGTCTTTGACTGACATTGGGCATGATTCTCTCTCCTTTGTGTATTCGAGCCCATTATTTTAATAGATCGATCGGAATTGTCAAGGATGATCGACAACGATCCCGCAGACGCATTCCGCCTCCGGCAGGTGTCCGGAAGCTATCGATAGTCCCGGAAAGCTTCGTACATGGCCCGGATGTTCGCCAGGGGGACGTCGGGCCCGACTTCGCCGCAGGCGATGATCCCTCCGTCCGCGGTGCCGCACGCGGCGAAGGTGCGATGGACTTCGTCCTTGACCTCTTCCGGCGTACCGAAGGGAAGCACGTGCTGGCGGTCGATGTCGGTCCGGACGGCGACGCGGCCGCGCGCATTCGCCCGCGCCCAGTCGTAGCCGACCACCGCGACCTGGAAGTTGATGACGTCGACGCCGATTTCGACGAGGTCTCCGAAAATGTCGTTGATGAATCCGTCGCTGTGGAACCAAACGTCTTTGCCGGCCGACTTGATCCGCCGAAACATCTCGGCGTAGCGGGGCTTGAACAAGCGGCGCCACGTCTCCGGACGGATGAGCAGGCTGTGCTGCGTTCCCCAGTCGTCCCCGAGGTGCAATCCGTCGTATTCGAACTTGAGCCAGCGGTCGATCCAACGCAGGTTGAACGCGAGGAGGTCGTCCATCAAGCGCAGGAGGGGCTTCGACTCCGAGGCGATGTCCATGAGAAGGTTTTCCATGCCCCGGAGCTGCTGGAGCTGCTCGAAATAGACGATCCAGGCGCCCCGCGCGTACCACCGTGCGTCGTAGCCGCACATGTGGCCGCTGTAGTGGCGCTCGGCCGGAGGCCCGGCCATGAAATCCTTGGGCCAGAGATACTCTTCGTAGCGGTCGAGGTCGGGGATCGGCCAGCCGACCGGGATGCCGCAGATGCCCGGCCATTCGACCCGCCAGACCGTGCCGAAATCGTCGACGTTGAGCCCCCGGCGGTATTGCGGCGACCAGCGTTCAGGGGGCTGGTCGGGGAGGTAATCCCAGCCGAGGTCCTCGCGAAACTCGGTCAGGAGCTCGTTGAGCGCTTTTCCGTATTTGAGCTGGGCGGCGGGGAGCACGGCGTGGGCGATCGGAATGCGGTCCGGCCGCTCGAACCGGATGGCCCGTTTGATCCGCTCCCGGCTGTTCATGTCAAAGGATCGAAGGCTCCTTGGCAGCGGCCAGGAGCTCCTTGACCGTCGTTTCGGCCATGCCGACAACCGTGTCGGCGGCGCCATAGTAGATCTTCACGGGTGAAACGGCGAGCGCGAAGCCGTCCTTGTCCGTCTTCTCGACGACCATGCCGCTGGGGAAGACGACATTGGGCACTTGCCCGGCCAGCTCGTAGATCTCGCGCGGCTCGAGGATGTTGTGGCGGCAACGGCCGATGAGTTTGGACGGGTCCTCGAGGTCGAGCAGCGCGACGCCCGCCTGGTAGATGTTGGCGCTCCCGAAGTGCGTGGCCACCCCATGATAGATGTGAAGCCAGCCCTCCCGCGTCTTGACCGGCGGCGGGCCGGACCCGATGAGCTCGTCCCAATAATGGAAACGGCCGGAGAGGATCGGCGCGACCGGCCTCCAGCGGACAAGATCGTCGGATTCGGAGAGCCAGATCGTCGTCCCCGTCGTCGGCCCGCCTTCGAGCCGGGCCTTGTTCGGCCGGTCCAGGCGCAGATACCGGCCGCCGACCTTTTCCGGGAACAGAACGCCGTTCCGGATGTCTTCGGACGAGGTGATCCCCAGGAATTCGAATTTGCGAAAATCGCGCGTTCGGCCCAGGCCGAGTTGGCAGCCGGAGTCCATGTCCATGGCGAACATGACGTAGATTTCGCCCTCGAGGGACGTCAGCCGCGCGTCATAGATATGATAGATCCGCTCTTTGACCTTTTCGATGCCGGCGAAATGGATGATCTCCGGGCGGACCATGAAATTCGCTCCGTCCGCGCTCTCGGCGACCATCAAGAACGTCTCCCTCGAGCGGGCCTGGACGCGGAGGACGAGGTGGTAGGAATTGTGCTGCAGGATCGCGCCGGGATTGAAGACCGAGGTCACGTCGGTGAGCAGGGGAGGCACGGCCGGAACGGCCTTCCGTGTCAGGATGGGGTTTCGCGAACAGCGTTCCATGGCTTTACCTTCGGCCCATTGTAACACGGATCGAGCATGCGGAAGCCTTCGCCGGCGGCACGACGCGGGCTTCGACCGGCCGGCCGTCCACAATCATAGAAACCACGCCCGATTCCACGCCCTCGGGATTTTCGACCTCGATGAAATAGCGCGTTCCGCGAAAAACGCGCTCGGCCCGAAATCCCTTCCAGCCGCGGGGAATGACGGGATCGACGACGAGGCCGTCGTACGTCGGCCGGATGCCGAGGATGTGATCGAATGCGACGCGGAACATCCAGGCGGCCGAGCCCGTCTGCCAGGAATGGCTGGCCCGGCCGGGAGACTCGTGCTCGTCGCTCGTGATGTACTGCGAGTAGACATAGGGTTCCGCGACAAAGACGTCCGGGTCGACGCGGTTGGGGAGGAGTGCCTTGTAATAATCGAAGGCCGAATCGCCCCGGCCGAGCAGGCATTCGGCCTGAATGAGCCAGGCCGCCGGGTGGCAAAAGACCGCCCCGTTCTCCTTCTTCCCCCAGACACAGCGGGTGATCAGGCCGATCTTGGGGTCGATTTCGCGAAAGGCCGGGGCGCAGATCTTCGGCCCGTAAGCCGAGCCGAGCCGCTCCCGGGCGCTGTCCATGGCCCGGACGAGGCGCGAGCGGTCGGGAAGCCCGGCGATCACGGCCCAGCACTGGGAATTGATGAAGATCTGCCCGTATCTATTGTTCTTCGAGCCGATCCGCTTGCCGTTTTCCGCGAAGGCGCGGATGTACCAGGCGCCGTCCCAGCAATGTTTGTCGATGGAATCGCGCAGCCCGTCGCGGAGAGCGGCGATTTCCGAGGTCCGTGCTTGAAGTCCCCTATATTCGAGGAGCTCGGTCAGCCGGTTGAGCATGGCCAGGTAGAACATGCCGCCCCAGACGCTCTCGCCGCCGTCCTCGCCGCCGATATAATCCAGGGTATCGTTCCAATCCCCGCGGCCCAATAGCGGCAGACCATGGGCCCTCAGACGGGACCGGGAGAATTCGACGACGGCGTAGAGATGTTCGAGGATCGTTCCTCGAGATCCGTCGAGAAACGGCTCGGTTCGGTCGAGCAGGCCGAAATCTCCCGTTTCCTTCAGGTACTCCGTCACAGCCAGGACAAACCAGAGCGGGTCGTCGCAGTGTTCCGTGAATTCGCCCTGCCCGTCGCCGTAAAAATGATGATAGACCGTGCCGTCGCGCCTCATTTGGCGGGCCAGCATCAGGATCCTCTCGCGCGCCTTAGCCGGGTCGGAAAGAACGATGGCGATGGTGTCCTGGGCCGTGTCCCGGTAGCCGAATCCGCGGCCGATGCCCCAGTAATAGAAGCTCGCCACGCGGCCGACGTCGAACGCGACTTTGGCCTGGTAAGGAGTCCAATAATTTAAGAAAACGTTGACATCCGGGTCGGGTGTCGCGGCGCGCGCGTGAGAGAAGACTTCGTCCCAGTTCTTGTGAACGGCGGAAAAAGCCGCGTCCGTGGCGTTCGCATCATGAGCTTTCTTCACGACCGCTCGTTTTCTCACTTCGAACTCGGCCTTGGGGATGACGCCGAGCGAAAAAACAAGCTCGCCCGATTCGCCGGCGGGAATCTCTAGGTCGACCTGCAGAGCTCCGACCGCGTTGCCGAAATCCGTATCGCGCGACCCGAGCCTGTCGCCTTCGATGGCTTGGGGCCGGCTCTCGTTCCGGAACGGCCCGATGAATCTTTCCCGAAGGGTTTCATAAGCGGCGACGGGCCGGTCGACGGTGAAGAACGCCCACTGGTCCCATTCCTTGTTTTCCTGGTGCTGCGTCCCCCGCGTCTCGGTCACCCAATATGTTTTCGTGGCGAAGAGCGCATTGAGCTCCGGGTCGAAATGAACGCGGTTGAAATGCTGGTCATCGCACTGGTTGATGAGGTCGACGAGGGCGTGACCCAGTGCGAATTCGACATAGCCGTAGATCGAAAGACGGCGAGGGCGGGTTCCCTCATTCTTCAGCCTCACCCTCCAGACCTCCCGGTCCTCGTCGGGAGGAACGAAAAAAAGCACGGACGAAGCGATGCCTTCGACGGCGGCTTCGGCCCGCGTATATCCGAAGCCGTGGGCGACGCGGTACGCTTCGGCGTCCCGGCCGACCGGCTGCCAGGTCAGGCTCCACACCTGCCCGGAATCCCGGTCCTTGACGTAGAGATATTTCCCCGGCCGGTCGGGCGGAACGTCGTTGATCCTGTACCTTGTGATGCGGCCGTGGAGGGGGCTTTTGTAATAGCTGATCCCGCCCCCGTTCGCGGAGACTGTGGCGAAATAGCGGCCGTTATGGATGTAGTTGATCCAGGGGCTGGGCGTGGCGACGTTCGAGATCAGGAATTCTTTCCCGTCGTCGCTGAACCGGCCGTACGCCGCCTTATCCGTCATGGTCCTTATGCACGAAGCCGTCGTCGGTGTGGTCGCGGGTCATGGTCTTTAGCGCTTTGATCATGTCCCTGAGGTTGATCAGGCCGCCCGTCGAGAACCAGACGATGACGACGACGGAGACGGCGAGGTAGATCCAGACATAGGTTTTCCAGAAGCCCATCCAGGCCGCGTTCCCGACGCTTCCGGTCAGATTCAGCACCGTCCCGACGACGAAGACGACGACCCAGGAGAACGTCCAGGCGTAGGTCGCGATATAGATGACCTTGTCAAAGGGAGTGAATTCCCGGCCCATGCCCAGCACTTTCCAGCCTTTGACGGGCGCCTCGTCGACGATCTTGTACTCTTCCCTAATGAGATAGCGGCCGCGATGGAGCATGCGGTCCATGTCGAAGGCGTGCTTCCCGCGGCCCGTCGCCAGAGAGACGAGGACGTAGACGACGGAGCTTAAGACCATGGCCAGGCCCCAGAACATCTGGCCGTTGATGACGAAGTCCTTGTCGACCTGCTGGACGACGATTCCGCCGACGGCCACGACCGAGCCCGTGATCATCGCCGCCCAGGCCGCCGCGGTCGTCCCGCGTTTCCAGTAGAGGCCTCCGATGATCACCGCCCCGCTCCCGCCGGCGAAAATCGCCCCGGTGACCGCGAAGAAGAGGAAGATATATTCGCTCTGCTGGAAAAGGAGGCTGAAGAAGAAGATGAAGACGGCGACGCCGAGGATGGCCGCCTTGAGATACTTGAGATGCTGCTCGGGGGCGAACGGCCGCTTCCGGATCGGCATGACCACGTCCTGGATGAAGATGCTGCCCCAGGAGTGGAGATAGGTTTCGTGGCAGGCGATCGAGGCGGCGAGCATCACGGCCGCGAAGGCCCCCATCAGGCCGACGGGAAGGAGCTTCGTCAGGGCCAGCGGCACGGTCAGCTGGCTCCGCAGCGCGTCGCTGGCCAGTCCGTCGAGTACGGGCCGGATTCCGGCTGCCGCGCCCGCGTAGTCCGGATGGTGGAGGAAGGTGTAGGCCGCGATCGGCACGAACACAAGGAACAGCCCCCACTGGGGGATATTCCGCCAGTTCATGAGGACGTCGCCCATCTTCGCCTCGTGGGCGCTCTTGGCCGAGGCGTTGTAGGCCTGCGTTCCCTGCCACGACAGCTTGCCGTAGATGACCCCGACCATGCCGACGAGGAAGTACCAGAAATTGTAGTCCTTGGTGCTCCCCGTCCGGAACGGGTTGATGAGCGAGGCGTTCTCCGGCGCGCTCGAGACGGCGGCGAAGATATGGGCCCAATCGATCTTGAGCATCAGGACGACGATGATGACGATGAAGACGGCGTTGGTAAAGATGCCCTGGAGGAAATCGGTGATCATGACCGCGATCTGCCCGCCGCTGAAGACGAAATACAGAGGGATCCAAAGGATGACGATCATGGTCAGGGCGAATGTCGAGACGTGGAGGCCGAAGATGTCGACCGTCTGGGGAAGCCCACAGAAATAGATGAAGAACCGGGCGCTCACTGCCGGGAAGATGCCGAAATTGATGAGCCCGGCGAAGAAGGCCAGCCCGCCGGCGAAGATGCGGAAGCGGCGGCTGTAGCGGACCTCGAAGAACTGGGCCATGGTCAGGGCGCGGGTTTGGCGGAATCGGTAGAGAACCCAGCCCGAAACACTGATGGCGACCAGGACCACGGTCATGGCCATCTCCCACCAGCGCAGGCAGAAGCCGGCGATAAAGTTCATCTCGAGCATTCCGACGATGGTGATCGCGCCGAGGGCGGCCGTCCCCTGGGAGAGGCTGATGAGATAGCGGCCGCCGGTCCGGCCCGCGGCCAGGAAATCCGACACGGACCGCATCAATTTCTTGGAGGAGATGACGACGACGATGATGACGGCGAAGACGAGGACGACGATGCCCCAGTCGAGAACGGTGAGATTCATGGGGCCATTCTATAAATGCATTGAACATAGGTCAAGGCGAAGGGATTCGGTGATAATCCCTTCTCGCCCCCCATGAAAAAAGGCGGAGGCCTTTACTTGAACGTGATTCTCTTTTTGGCCGTTCCTCCCGTTTTCGACCTCGCTTCGAACTCCATCCAGCCCTCGCCGCCCTCCAGCTTGGCCAGATAGACGCATTTCTGGACGCCGCGGCTCAGGAGCCGGAATTCGGCGGTTTTCCCCTTGGGAGCCAGAACCCGCTCCGTGGGATTCGTCGCGTCGAGGAGCGTCTGGCCTTCGGGAACGTCGACGGTCTTGACGTTGGCCGACGTGGCCACGGTCAGTGTGTCCTTGACGTCCTTTCGTAGCTGGACGGAGCGGTCGGAGCTGGTCGGATAGATTCCCATGTTTCTGACCGTCACTTCGACCCAGACGAGGTTGTCCGTGGCCGGCTTCACATCGACGGCGTCGATCACGACTCTGGGGAACTGGCCGGCGCAGAAAACGACGAATTGGCAGTTCCGCAGGGCTTCTTCTTCGATGTATCGGGCCGGGGGAGTGCGGGTGATGTGCTTCTTGGCCGAACCGCCGATCCAGATAGCGCCCAGGTCGGGGTGCTTGAATGGATGCGGATCGATCCATCCCTCGCCGCCGAGCTCGATGTCGATCCACTTCAGCGTCTCCTCGTCGGAGATGCGGCCGTCCTTGTTCTCGTCCATATCCGGCGTCGGCAGGCTCCACAGCTCGACCAGGTGAGCGTAAGCGCCGAGCATGTAATAGGACGCGGCTTGGGCCTGGCCGACGAGGCCGCTGATCGTCGGACGGTAATCCTTCAGGATCCGGGCGCCCATCGTGACCATCTCGGTCACGGCGGCCATGTCCGTCTGATAGTTCGGGTCGACGACGCGGTCGAAGAGCTGGGCCCATTGGTTCGTTTTGCGCATCTCCTCGAGGCGCTGGGCGTTGCGCTCTTGAAGCGTCCGCTGCTGTTCCGGCGTCAGCGTTATCCGCGCCGCCGGCGGGGCCGAGAACATGATCAGGCGGCCCGTGTTGTGGAAGTGGAACGAGCCGAAGATGTTCGGATGGGCCAGCCAGAACTCGAAGACGTTGCGCGTCTCGGGCTCGCTCAGCGGATAGGGCCGTCCGTTCTGCAGGCTCCAATCGTAGGGAAAGTTCCGGTTCGGGTCGGGGCCGCCCAGGTCGTCCTCGTTGATCCGGCCGTCGCCGTCGTTGTCGAATCCCTCGGCGCCGATGCGGCGGAAGCGCAGGACCTCTTCGCGCGGGTCGGCGACAGGGACGAACAGGCGCTTGTCGGGGGACAGCTTGAACCCGCCTTCCGAGTCTTCGATGTACATGATGGACAATTCGCCGTCGCCGTCGACGTCTTCGGTCGCGTCCTCGTCGAAAAGGCCGTCGCCGTCGTCGTCCATCGGGCGGAAGGGTTCCCGGGGATTGTTGGCCGTGTTGGGAAAGCGGGTGTAGGAATCGTTCGCATCCACGTTCAGCCCGGGAAGAATGTAGAACGTGACCCGGCCGAGAAGGTCATGGATGACGGGATCATAGTCGTAGCGCGTCAGGAGATACCAGGCCGTGTAGAGCGAGCAGGTGACGCCGTTGATCTCGTTGCCGTGGATCGCTCCGTCCACCCACATGGCCGGCTTTGCGGCGTGCGCGCCGGTCGCTTTGTCGGTGAGGGTCAGGAGCATTTGATCGCGCCCCTGGCGGCTCTTGCCGATGCTCTGCAGATCGGCGAGGTTCGGATACTTGGCCTGCAGTTCGCGCATGATCTGGTTCTTCTCGTCGACCGTGTAATAGCGCTTCCAGGAGATGGGGAAATCGAGCTCGCCGTGGTAGCCGCCGGGCGATTTCTGGAGCTTGGACTGAGCTGCCGGCAGGGGAGAGGACGGAGCGGAGAGGAGCAGGATTCCGGCAAGCAAGCTGACGATCGCGGCCGCGCTAATGGTTCGTTTCCGGGAAGAGGCGGTCATGGACTTGGCTTTCGTGGCGTTCATCGTCTCCTCCTTTTTCACTTCACGGCCAGCTCTTTGACGACCGTGCCGCCCTTTTGCGAAGTGACGATCACCTTGAGCGGCGCGTCCCCTTCGACGGCGACCAGCCATTTCACTTCGCGCCGGGGACCTGTCGGCTGCGGCAGCTGTGCGGCGGCGCCGCGCTGCCCGCGCTGTCCGCCGGGAAGCCCCGGAATGCCAGGCGGCATCTGCGGCGTCAGCTGAGGAGGAGCCCCTCCGCCCGCGCCTCGCTGGCCCAGGACCTGAGGCCCGGCCGCGCCGGCCCCCAGCCCGGGGATCCGCATCTGGCCGTCGAGCACGCCGAGCCGCGTAAACGGCTCGCCCTGGAGGATGGTCGTCTTATCCCGGTCGCCGACGAGCCAGACGACGTCGTCCCGGTTTCCGGGAAGCTGGGCGCCGCGGGCGATATGCGTGGCCAGCGGGCCCTTGTTCTCGATGACCGCGCTGACCGCGACGATTTTGTATTTCCCTTTTGAGGCGCCCCTCTTGATCGTCACCTGATCCCCTTGGACGACCGCGGTCGCTTCTTTAGCGTTGTCGGATGTATAGAGGACATCGGCTTTCGCCTCGGAAATGACCACTTGGGGAAGGAGGCCGTTCCTGAAGAGCTCGAACTGCCAGTGCTTTTCGCAAACGCCGAGGAGAGGATCGCCCGGCAGGGCGTTTCCGCGGAACTTGGGGATCCAGCCCCCGACCTCGCCTTCGCCGAGCTCCGGGTGTTTGAAGGCCTTCCACGGGACGAACAGCTTGCCGCCGTATTTCTCGTCGTTGTATTGAAGGAGAGCGCGTTCCTGAGCGGTCCGGTCCGCTCCCTGAGCCTCGATTTTGGGGAAGCCGGGGATGTCGTTCCCGGGATTCCAGAGCTCGGTCGTCACGGCGAATGCGCCGTATTGCTGATACCACCAGTCGATGACCATGCCGTAGCCGTAGCGCTGGTCGCGCTCCTCGTTGTAGCCCATGATCCAGCCCCGGGGCATCTCGTAGCCGCGGTCGGCGGCGTATTTATTCTTGGTCGCGCCGCGGAGCTTGGCCTTGAACTCGGCCATCTGGTCCGGCTTCAGCCACGCCTCCGGGACTTTTTCGCCGATGATCTCGAGGTACTTCCGGCCGAGAACGAGATCATAGACGGCCACGTCCTTGGGGGCCATGGCCGTATCCGGCGCGGTCCCCGGCACGCGATAGGTGAAGCCGCCCGACGTGTGGAAATTCTGGGCCATGAGGATGTTGCGGTGGTTGACGACGAATTCAACGAGGGCCCGGGCTTCCGGGGAGGAGGTGGGATAGGTACCCGTACCGCCGGGAAAACCGGCGTCCGTCCACCATCCTTCGGGGAAATTGCGGTTGACATCGATGCTGCCGCCGGCCTCCGGGCCGCCCGGCCGAGCGCCCGCGGGCGCGGGTTTCTGGCCTTCGGTGACGACCGTATAGCGCGGCTTCGTCGTCTGTTCCGTAGCCGGCAGACGGACCATCAGCCGGGGGTCCTTGTCGTCCGCCACGAACGTCCCTTTGGGATCCTTGAACCTGAACTGGGTGATGTGCCCGTCGCCGTTGAGGTCGCGCGGGCCGTCCTTGGCCGCTCCCAGGTCGCCGTTGCCGCGCTGGGAGATCTCGCGCTCGACGCTGTTGAAGACGCCGTCGGGATTGGTGACCGGACAGACATAGACGACCTTGGCGTCGAGGGCGGCGGTAATCTCGGGATTCGTCCCGTAGCCGGAGACGAACTTGTCGATGATGTAGAGGCAGACTTCGGTGCCCGTGTATTCGTTGCCGTGCAGGCCGCCGTCGATCCACTGGCCGGGCTTGCCCTCGTAGGATTTCTGATGATAGATCTCCTTGACCTCGGCATTCCGCGGATGGCGGATCTCGACGTATCGATCGATCGTCGTTCCGGTTTTCATGTTCGAAAGGACGAGGACGTAGATCGGCCGGCCGAGCCCGCTCTTGCCGATTTCGACGAGTTCGGTGATGTTCGGATACGCCGCGGCGACGTCCTTGAGGTATTTCACCGTCCCCGTATAGCCGTGGTAGTCGGCGAAGCTGATGGGGACCTTTTGGGCCGCGGGCGCGGCCAGAGCGGCGCACACGACGGCGATTGCGAGAACGGACCAGCGGATGTTTTTCATGCGGACCTCCCTTGGATGTGCGAAAAGGACGATGTCAGCCATGTCCCCGGACATATGGCCCCCTTATAACACAAATGAGAATTAAGAAAAAGAAAAGAACGAAGGCGAAAAGAGGATGGCCGACCGAGCCTCAGCCCATCATTTCATAGCCGCGGGCGGCGTGATAGACCGCCCGGTCGAAGAACAGGGTCACCTGGTTGCTGAGCTCCATAGCCTGGAAGAGGTCGTAGGCGGTGTCGAGAAGCCCTTCCGTCTCGATTTTCTGCCAGAGATGGCGCCGAATGAGAAAGAGGGACTGGACGATTTCCGAAAGTGGGAATCCTTCCTTGCGGCGCTGGCGGCCCAAGTCCGTCCAGTATTTCTTGAGGTCTTCCTTGGACGTGGTCTTGGCGATCCACTTCCCGAGCTGGCTGAAGACGCGGAAAGCCCTCTGGTAGAGCTCCTTCTCGTCGCGGTATCCGGCGTACGTCGGCGTACCCGGGTCATTTTTAATCTCGCGCAGCCAGCTCTTCGTCAGGTCGTCGGCGTGGTGTTCGATCAGGTCGATCAGACGTTTCGTGACGGGGGTTTGAAAAAAATAATCGTCCGAGCCCTGATTGTCCATAGGGTCCTCTCTTCCTGAGAAGAATGTAATTCCGTTCGCATCGAAAGTCAATCCGGACGGCGAATTGTCAAAGTCCCGCCAAACGGGTAAAATTCGACGGGAACGATTCCCCATGGAGGACCGCATGCGTTCTAAAAGGATCCTGTTCCTCGGCGTATTCATCCTGGCCGTGGCCGGACCGTTCTGGCCTGCCCAGGAAGCGGCCAAAGTGCCGGCGGAAAGCACGCCAATCCGCGTTTCGAAGTTCGGCCAATATGCAGGCTATTCCGAAGCCGAATATGACTCGTGGGTCCGGAGCTCTCAGTACGTAGCCATGCGCGACGGGGTGAAGCTGGCCGTCGACGTCATCCGGCCGGCGGTCAAGGGCCAGGTGGGAACCGGCCGTTTTCCGGTCGTCTGGACCCACAATCGATACCGCCGGGCGTTCAAGGTCATGGGCCGCCTGATCACCATCGCCGACAGCATGGACGCCAAGAATCTTCTCCGGAACGGCTACGCCGTCGCCTCGGTCGATTGCCGCGGCTCGGGCGCCTCCTTCGGCAGGACCCTCGGAGCTTGGACGCCGGAGGAGACGCAGGACGCGTATGAAGTCACGGAGTGGCTGGCCAAACAGCCCTGGTGCGACGGGAAGGTCGGGATGTTCGGCGGCTCGTACTTAGGCATCACCCAGCTCATGGCCGCCAGCCGGAAGCCTCCCCATCTCAAGGCGATATTTCCCGCCGTGCCCCTCTTTGACCTCTATGCGGTCGGCTCGCAGGGAGGGATCTTCAAGGACGATTTCTGCCGCGCGTGGAGCGAGTTGACCAAGCGTTTCGATACGGTCGACGTCGCAGCCCCCGTCGACGGCGATACGAACGGAGCGCTTCTGAAAAAAGCGGTCGAGGAGCATAAGGGAAACAGGACGTTGATCGAAGCGTTTGCCTCCTTGAAGTATCGCAACAGCCGCGATGAGCTCACCGGTTCAATGCCGGCGCTGCTGTGGCAGCCTGCAGGCTTCATCAAGGAAATCAACGAATCGGGCATACCCATGTATCTCTGGGGCGGTTGGTACGATGCCTTCACTCGGGACGTTCTCCTGATGTTCCGCAATTTTACCGCCCCGAGAAAGGTCACGATGGGCGGCTGGTCGCACTCGCCCAAAGACGCCGACATCCTCAAGGAAGCGTACACCCTCCTTGCCGTCGAGCAATGGCGGTGGTTCGACTACTGGCTCAAGGGCATCGACAACGGGATTATGAGCGAGCCTCCGATCCATTACCAAGTGATGGTCGGGCCCAAGCAGAATCTATGGATGACCGCCTCGGCCTGGCCGCTCCCCGAAGCGAAAGCCGTCTCGTATTATTTCGAAAAGGGGAAATCCGGGAGCGTGAATTCGGTGAACGACGGCCACCTGGCCAAGCCTTTGCCGGTCGGCGAGGACGCGAAGGACGCCTATCGGACGGATTATTCGGCGACCTCCGGAACGTCGACGCGTTGGGACAACACGGTCGGAGGAGGTTTCAGCTATCCGGACATGGCGGCTAACGACGCCAAAGGCCTGACGTATACGACTGCCCCTTTGCCCGGCGAGGTCTCGGTCATCGGTCACCCCGTCGTCCATCTCTGGGTTTCGTCGACGGCCGCGGACGGCGATTTCTTCGCTTACCTTGAAGAGGTGACCCCCGAGGGAGCTTCACGGTATATCACCGAAGGAGCCCTGCGAGCCTCGCACCGGGCCGTCCAGGATCCTCCCTACGACAATCTGGGTTTGCCCTACCACCGGAGCTTCGACTCGGACGTGAAGGCGCTTACGCCCGGCAAGCCTGTCGAGCTCGTCTTCGACCTCGAACCGACGGCGAAGGTCTTCCGGGCCGGTCACCGGATCCGACTGACGGTCACCTGCGCCGACAAGGACAACGCCGAGACGCCGGCTCTCGACCCGCCGCCGATGGTGACCGTTTTCCGGGGCGCTGGGCGCGCTTCTTATGTCAGTTTGCCCGTCGTCGGCCCGGCCGAGGCCGAAGCGGCGGAGGAATCCTCGCTGGTCACGGTTCTCCTCGTCGCGCTTCTCCTCGTTGTTCTCGTCATCGCCCTGACCGTGTTCCTCCGATCGCGGGTGAAGAAGCCCTAAGGAGGTTTTTTGTCCGAAACGCGCGGGAGTGCGCCGGCCGCCGTCGGCTTATGGTCATTGTGGCTGATCTGCGCGCCGGCCTTGGCGCAGGACGCCGGCCGGCCTCTCCTTGAGTTTAAGAGAATTTATGACGAAGTGAAGGAGATGGGGGCCCGGCCCGGGGCCGATTTCATCCAATGGGAATTCTTCATCGGCGCCCCCGACGACGACGATACGAATAAGACGATCTCCGTCATCGTCTTCATCCAATCCGCCGGAGGCATAGAGACGATGAAGGTCCAGGTCACCTATATGGAGAAGACGCCCGAGAATCCGAAGGTCAAGCTGGCCAAGCAGACGAAGTCGATCCAGATG